>Ga0114944_1000020_pt1 | contig 40650 bp, 64 predicted proteins | sample OV2TP2_FD_89582 | JGI IMG/M metagenome (GOLD analysis project Ga0114944, IMG submission 89582) | Hot spring microbial communities from Beatty, Nevada to study Microbial Dark Matter (Phase II) - OV2 TP2 | ecosystem: Environmental > Aquatic > Thermal springs > Hot (42-90C) | place: USA: Beatty... | reverse complement strand
TGCCAATCTTCGCTTTGCCAATCTTGACTCTGCCGACCTTCGCTCTGCTAAAAATGTTTCGGAGAGCTACATAAACCAGTGTTCCAGGGATATGTTATTTATCTTTGAAAGATTAAAAAGTGAATTGCTCTATTTAAGAGAAAAGCTAATCAAAGGCGAAGTGGACGGAACTCAATACGAAGGTGACTGTTCGTGTTTAATCGTTTCTTTGGGAAAAGGAGATAAAAAAGAAATTGAAAAAGCCTGTAAGACAATTTTATTTTATGATAAAGGGCTGCATAATTTCGGTGAACAATGGTTTTGGCAGATTAAAAAAGGCGATACGCCAGAAAACAGCCGCTGGGCGGAACACGTCTTGATGTTAATTGATTATATTTTGGAGAATAAACCTCTTTACGAAATTGACTGGTCAAAGAATGACAAGAAATAATTTATGAAACTAGATAAAGAAACATTAAAGTTCATTCTTGAGAATTTGCCGAAAGTAATAACACCGACAGTTGAGCCGCCACCCAATAAATTAAGTCAGAACCAAGTTTTTGCTGGAGGTCAAGTGAATATGGCAATAAGAACTAAAGAGTTAATAGAAAAAGAGCTTAAGGAATTATGAGTAAAAATTGTCCGTTTTGCCCAAAAGAAAACGAAAGTGAAAGTTGGGGATTCTCACCCGAAGGTTGGGAGAGTGCTAGACAAATACATATTCAAAAACATGCAAAAGTTTGTCCAACGTGCGGCCAAGAAATAAAAACCTAACATGACTCAAGATTGGGAAAAATTAAGAAAAATTTTAGTGGAAATTTATAAATGTGCTTCGGCATGGGACAATGATGATGGAAAAATGGCAGAAGCTAATGAAAAAACCCCCGAAGATATTTTGTTTGCCGAGCTAGAAAAATCCAGACAAGAAGAAAGAGAAAGGATTATTAAGGAATTGGAGAAAATTAGAGGAATTGATGATAATGGGTCGATTCAATTTGTAAAAAATATAATAATTAAACAATTAAAGAAATGAAACACATACATCTGTTTCAACATATTGGCGGTGGTTGTGGGGTGGGGAATAATGAAAAACAAGGCTGTGATAACCATTATAAGTGTGAATGCGGAGCAGAGTTTAAGGCATATTCCAAAAGCGAAGTTCATTTTACGATGCCTCAATTTATAGCGGGAAGAGATGAGCCGACAGTTGTTAATGAGGAAGATAAAAAATTAAAATAAAGTTCTCTCCGAAGCCATAGAGATCATTAAAAAGATATGATTAAACAATTAAGAAAAATACTAGCCAGCCCATTTGTTTTGTTGATGTTTTTGTCCCTAAAAATAAGTCTATTTATTATGGGTGCAGAAAATTTTATGGAATTTAATATGGAAATGATTAAAGAGAAAAAGCAATGTGCCTGCGATCATTGTAAAAAGAAGTTTGAACAACTTGAAGAAATACTAAAATGAAGATTGATCAAGAAGCAAAAAAACTATTTTCCAGTCTCGGCCGGCTGTCTTGGAAGAAAAGACAGAAGATGTATAGTTCTGAACGTCTTAGACAAATGATGGCAGAGATGGCCCGGAGCAAAAAGGGCATGAAATACCGGAAAAAGTTATCCACAACGCCTACTATTGCAAAAGGTTAGCAATTATATTATAATAAAGATATAAGAAAAAGGTCGCAAGAATAAACTAAAAAGAATAAACAAAACAATGAAAAATCACGAAGGATGCTCAATAAATAGACAAAACTGCTTAGATGATGATTTTGCTGGTGAAAATTGTCCTTTTGTATGCAATCAATGCCGGAATACCGGTCTTATTTGTATAGCCAATGGGCCGGAGGATGTGCAGTGGGAAGGATGTCCAACTTGTCATAAAGAGCCGGTAAATTACGGCTTGTTAGAGGATGAAGCCAAGAAAAAATATCTGTTAAATTTGGCATAGTAAATAAAGCATAGTAAATAAAGGTCTAAGAATAAAATAATAAGAAAAAAAATGAAGTTAAATTGGATTAAGAGAATAATAAAGTTTCCTTTTTGTTTGGTATTCTGGCCGGTTTGGATGGTGGCAGGATTTCTTTTAACAGATTGGGAAGACAAGGAGGACGTAGATTTTTTTAAGAGGAGTATAAATATATTCAAATGAATAAACTAAAATTAAGAAAACTAGAAAACTTTGTCTTTGATAAGGAGAATCATACCTATCAATTAGCGGATCGTTTGTTGGTGGGAGTTACTACTGTGCTGGGAGTCCGAGCTAAAGACTTCTTGAAATGGTGGACGGTGAAAGAGATGTATAATTTCCTGTTACCGAAGCTCAAAGACATTCAAGGGATCAGCGAAAAAGAATGGGACAAGATATTATTGTCGGGCCGGAAGGCTTGGTTGGACAAAAGTAAAAAAGCCCTGGTCAGTGGCGGAATAGCCCACGAATGGATTGAGAAATACATAAAAAATAGGATTGTCGGCCGGATTGCAAAAGAATTTCTACCTGATGATCCGAAAGCCACGGCTTCTATTAAAGCATTTATAGATTGGGAAGATAAACATAATGTGGAATGGTTGGCCTCGGAACTTTGTCTGGCATCGGTAAATGAATTGTTTGCTGGAACGATAGACTTCGTGGCTAGAATAAATGGAGTTTTAACTTTGGGGGATTTCAAGACGTCTAATCAAACCAGCGAGGATGTAGCGTTACAAACTGCGGCCTACCACATTTTACTTGATGAAAACTTGTCGGAGGGCGAAAGCCGGCCGGAACAAAGGGTAACGATCAGAATCCCGAAAGACGGTAGTCATTTTGATTATCAGAGAATAGATACTGACTTGGAATTTGATAAGTCTACATTCTTAAGGCTCAGGGAAATATATCGTTGGAATATTTATATAGATAATAATTTTAAAGTCGGAGATGAAAATAAAATAAAATTACAAAAATGAAAACAAAACAAGAATTAAGTGAACTTATGGGGGAATCTAACATAAGAAAAGTGGTGGCAATTAAGCTACCGATTGTTAGATTTAATGGTTTGGAGGGCAAGTTTAAGAAGCTGGAATTGACATCGGAAGGTTACGCCGATCCGAAGGATGTCGGTCAGATAATTGAGGGTGTGATTGTTGGTATCCGTATGCAGTTGGCGGAATACAATAAGAATTATCGTCGGGAAACTAATGAATATGACGCTCCGAGTGAATCGGTCCGACTTTGGGAGCGGAACGATAAGTCTAGTTTTACACTAGAAGATGGCTTACCAGTCAAGCTCCGGGAAAAATATCAAATGCTTCGTTCAAGGCGGTGGCTTTATATGGTAATCAATGGCGAGTTAGTGAAATTTATGACTAAGGGTTCTAGTTTGGGATATTTGTTTGACTACTTGAACGAGTTTAATAGCTCTGAGCATTTGTTTGAGTTCAAGACTGTCATGCAACCGGTGCAGGAAGAAGGTAAGCTGGGCAAGTATTGGGCGGTTAATTTCTCCCGAGGTCCGGCGGTCAGCGAGAAAGAATTTGAAGTTGTAGCCAAGGAGATGCAGAGATTTCACGAAAACAGACTAGAGTTAAAGAAAAGATACGTCAAGGCAGAATCTTCGGCCGCCCAATCGTTTAATCAACCGGTAAAAGATGAATTGTCGGAAGCGGAACTTGATGTTAACCCGGAGGATTTACCCTACTAAATATGGAAAATCTAAATCTTAATCAATATATGGATTTTATCGGAACGAAGATGGACATAGAAGACAAAATAAAGGAATTGGACCCGATAATTGTAGAGTTCTTTAAGAACAGGGGTGTGCCTCCTGGACAAGCGGTGTTTATGTTATTTGCTTATCTAGCTTCTTTTATAGTTAGAATAAAATCTAGAGAAACGGAACCGATTCTTCAGGAAGTTTATGAGATTTTTTTCACTGGTTTTGAAGAAATATCAAAGAAAATAGAGGAAATTACTGTCAAGCTAAAAAAACTATGAACTATCAACCCAAGCCCGATGAGTCTACTAGGACAACAACTAATCATTTATGCGTTCATTGCGGAGAGGATATGGGAATACGTCCGAGAATGTTCTGCAACTTATGCGGCAACAAGGCGGGGCGTGATAAAATGCATGAGGAGAATGAAAAGCTGGGTATAAAATGTCAAGCCTGTAATAATCCCGATTCTCCGTTCAATAAGTTGCGGAAAAAAGTCGCTACCCAGAAAAATGACTGATGAGAAAAAGTCCTTTGAGAGCCAAGGGCAATTCAGAACTTTCCAAATGCAAGGATAGAATACAGAAACTGTTGACTATGATTGTTAGGAAAAGGGATGGGGAGTGCGTATTTGCTCCTTATCCCGAAACTGGGGCTTGCTCCGGCCCGACTGCGGCGGATCACATAATTTCAAGGGCAAGGGCGGCGACCTACGGAGATTTACGAAATGTTATTTGCGTCTGCCAAAGACACCATATTTACTGGAAACCGCAGAATCCGGTTATGTATGTGGATATAGTTAAAGGAATAGTTGATTGGGAATGGATAGAAAAAGCGGAAAAAGACAGAGGAGGACATAACTTTACTCTCTGGGATTGGCAGAAAATTGAAATGAATTTAATCCAAGAATTAAAAAAATATGAAAATATTGATAGGAATACCAACTTATGATCGGCGGCTGGATATTGAACTAGTGCGTTGTTTGATTGATTTGGAGCGGAACAAAAAATTTGAATTAGACTATGTTTTTCCTGTATCTAGTCATCTATCTCGTAATCGGAATTATTGTTGTAAGCAGTTTTTAGCTGGAGATTATAATGCTTTGTTATTTTTGGACTCAGATATTGGCATAACTGATCCGGAATTTTTAAGTAAGATGATAGATACCGCCTATCGTTTGGACGCTCAAGTAGTTGGCGGAGCTTATCTTATGAAGAAATTAAACGAAACTATTTACATAGCCGGTAACAAGGTGAGTGAGAAATATGATAATATAAGAAAAAGACCGGAAAAGCCGGAGATCGTGAATGCGGTTGGGACCGGCATAATGTTAATTTTTAGACAAGTCTTAGAAAAGATGCCGGAGCCGTGGTTCACAATCGTGGACGGGAAGGATTTGTTTGTCATGCCGGAAGATTTTGAGTTTTGCAGAAAGGCCGAAGAATTGGGATATAAAATAGCCATTGAGCCTAGATTTGATACAAATCATTATGGACTTTATAGCTGGCATCACGCTGTATAAATTACTAAAATGGTATTTTATACTTATGATGACGGTTTTTACTTGGCATATGATTAAGTTTTTATTTTCATGAAAATTTATGTAGGAATGCCGGCATATTTTGGGGTTCATCCTGAGGTGGTGCGGAATTTGGTTAGTTTCAATATAGATTTACAAAAAGAACAAAGTGAAATGGTGTTACACTTTCCGCAGACTTCTACTCTTTCTTTGAGCCGAAATTTAATTGTCAAAGGGGCTTTAAGAGAAAATGCGGATTGGATTCTAATGTGGGACTCTGATATTCAAGTAAAAGACAATAGATTCTTGGAATTTCTTATAGAAACAGCGTATAAAAATGATGCGGCGGTAGTTGGCCTGCCGTGTCGTCTTAAATCCCCCACGGAGATAAAGTTTAATTTTGCTATGAAAACCCACGATAAGGGGTATGTTAATTTTTCGGAATTACCGCCAGAGCCTAGGGAAGTTGATGTTATTGGCACTGGTGTGATGTTGATAAATATGGGTTGGTTAAGAAAGAACTGGCCAATTGGCCCGTGGTTCACTGTGATAGACACGGAGAGCGGATCGTTTCCGGAAGATTGGACATTCTGTGAATGGGTTAAAAGTCGGGGCGGAAAGGTGATGGTTGATCCAAGAGTTAAGACTGTCCACTGGGGTTTGACCGGATTCTCTTTTTAATATGGAAAAAATTACTTGGAAAACTGAACGCAGGAGGGTTAAAGATCTGATTCCTTATGAATCTAATCCCCGCTTAATGAATGAAAAAGAGGATAAAGATTTAAAAGAATCAATTAAGAAATTTGATTTAGTAGAGATTCCAGCGGTCAATTTGGATAATATGATTATTGCCGGTCACCAAAGAATAAGGGTTTTAATGGAAGCCGGCCGTGCCGAGGAAGAAATAGATGTCCGTGTCCCTAGTCAGATGTTAACTGACGGAGAGTTCAAGGAATATCTTTTGAGAAGTAATAAAAATCTAGGCCGATGGGATTGGGATTTATTGGCTAATAATTTTGATGAGGCCATGTTGCTTGAAGTTGGTTTTACTGATGCGGAGATGGGTTTAATTAATACTGAAGAAATTGAAAGATTTGACATTGTGCCCCAAATTAATGAACAGGCAAATATTATATTGGGGGATATTTATCAGTTGGGAGAACATCGTTTAATGTGTGGTGATAGTACAAAGAAAGAAGATGTTATGAAATTGATGAATGGAAAAACAGCTGAGCTATTATTTACTAGTCCTCCTTATGCGGACATGAGAGAATATGAAGGCGGAAAGGATTTAAGTATTAATAATTTAGTAAATTTTATCTTTTTATTTAGCAACCATGCTAAATATCAAGTAATTAATTTAGGTATTAAAAGACAAAATAATGAGATAATTGAATACTGGCAAGATTTTATACTAAAAGCTAAGGATTGTGGTTATAAATTTTTAAGTTGGAATATTTGGAATAGAGAGTCGGCTAAAACAATCGGTCAACAAATGGCCTTTTTCCCCATAGCTCATGAATGGATATTTGTCTTTGGTAAAGAACATAAAAATATTAATAAAACCATAAACAAATCGGAATACACACTTAGGGATAAAAGAAGAATTAAGAGCAAGCGTCAGAAAAATGGTTTAATGGAATTTACAAGTGTGGGAGATATTTCTAATGATTATACAGAAATGACTACTGTTCTCACTATGCAACCAAATTTAGGTGACGAATCTCGTCATAAGCATCCGGCGACATTTCCAGTTTCTCTACCAGAAGAATATATAAAAGCTATGACAAATTTTGGAGATATTGTAATTGATCCTTTTCTTGGGAGCGGCACAACTTTAATTGCTTGCGAAAAGACCAAAAGAATATGTTTTGGAATGGAATTAGAACCAAAATATATGGATGTTATAATTAAAAGGTGGGAATATTTTACTAATGAAAAAGCTGTAAAAATCAATTAAAATGCGTTAAATTTATGGGATTATCTAAAACAGCTGAATATTTAGAATTTGTCAAATTTACTGCTACCCCGATGGCTTTACGAGATTTAAAAACTCAGGGAGATTTTAGTGCAAGGTGGAATGTCAGTGAACCCACTTTATCTAACTGGAAGAATGAACCGGAGTTTTGGGACCTGGTTAAAGCCCAACTCAAAAAATGGGGAAAGGATAAAACCCCTAATGTGATAATGGGTCTTTACCGAAAGGCCGTGAAAGATGGTAATGCCCAAGAGGCTAAGCTTTGGCTTCAATACTTTGAAGATTGGTCAGAAAAGAATGAAGAAAAGCACTCGGGGGAGATAAAAGTTACAGTAGAAAATGGCACTATTTACGTTCGCTCCTCATCCGAAGCAGATGGAGGTAATGAAGGAACGCCGAAGGTTCAAGACGATAGTCTGCGGCCGGAGGTGGGGCAAGACAACGCTAGCGGCCAACCAGTTGATACTGGAAGCTCTAACTAATAAGAAAGGCGGTGAGTATTGGTATGTAGCTCCTACCTATAGGCAGGCTAAAAACATTGCTTGGCGGATGTTTAAAGGTGCTTGGCTTAATTTGCCGGAAAAAATGAGAGGGGAAAAGAACGAGTCGGAGCTTTCAATAGAAGTCTTAAGGTCCCGCATTTCATTAAAGGGTGCGGATAACGAGGATAGCCTGCGTGGTTCGGGATTGCACGGTGTGGTGTTTGATGAGGTAGCTAGTTATAAGATGTGGGACTATCTTTGGGAGGATGTCATGCGGCCTGCTCTATCAGATCATCAAGGATTTGCTTGGTTTATAGGAACACCGCAGGGATTTAATCATTTCTATGAGTTATTTAAGCGGGAAGAAAAAAGCAAAGAATACAAGTCTTTTCATTTTACGAGTTACGATAATCCATTTTTATTAAAAGACGAGATAGAGCAGGCCCGAAGGGATATGACGGAAGATGCTTTTGCTCAGGAATACATGGCAGACTTTCGGAAATTTACTGGCCTTATCTACAAGGAGTTTGACCGGAAAGTCCACATTATTGAGCCGATTGACATACCTAGTCATTGGCAGATATACCGAGCGATGGACTTCGGGGCGAAGAATCCGACAGTTTGTCTTTGGATAGCGGTAGATACGGTGGATAATGTGTATGTTTTTGACGAGTATTATCGGTCAGGTGAGCGTAGTAGTTTTCACGCTAATGTGATTAAGGCTAAAACCGATAGAGATGTATTGATAACCTATGGTGATCCTTCAGCAGAGCAGGAGCAGTTGGACTATGCCGAACATGAAGTCTATATTACTCCGGCCGATAAGTTCACGCCTAATAATAAAAGTTGGGTAAATTACGGAATAGGCAGGGTGGCGGAACTGTTGAAGGTTGACGCTCAGACCGGAAAGCCTAAGTTATTTGTCTTTAAGCACTGCGAAAATATAATCAGAGAATTTGAGAGCTACCGATGGATGGAGAAACGAGATGAGCTTAATTCAAGGGAAACTCCGGAGAAAGTTGACGATCACGCAATGGACGCCCTCCGCTATTTTGTAGTTTCTTATTCTGGTAATATCAAGGAAGAAAGCCAGAGCATTAGGATAGTTGGTAATAAATTCACAGGCTATTAAAAATGCTATAATATAAATATATGCCGGAACAAATTAAAACAGTTAACCCAGATAGTCAAGAAGTTCTAAGCGAGGAGAAGGCATTGGAAAATGTTAAAACTAGGTACGACTCTAGTTGGAAAACTAGCACACTGGACTTTGAGCGATTTGCGAGATATTACAATTTATTCCGAGGGAAACAAACAAAGAAGAATTATCATGGCTTGGCAGACCTGTTTATTCCCGAACCCTATCGGGTGGTTAGAAAGATAACGGCCAAGCTGTCTAATGCTATCCGGCGGGTGGTGGTGGGCGGTGAAGGACCGGCGGATAAAGAGGCTTCGCAGATCGGGACGATTCTTATGAGTTTTCTGAGGCGGAAGCTGGGAATAAAAATACTAGAGAGGACAGCAATACAAGAGGCGGCGATTGTTGGTTTATCTTGGATCAAAGCGACTTGGAATTTAGATAAAGAGGAAGAAGACAAGCCGTGGCGTGGTTTTGACTTTTCTTTTCTGACAGCAGATCAAGTCTTAATTGATCCAGGCTCCACGATGCTTGATGTGTTCATGGGTAATCATCGCTGGGCAATCTTGGAATATGAGGCGTCTTTATCAGAGTTAGAGGCTAATAAAAATTATAAGAATCTTGATATATTAAAGGCTCAAGCGGGATCAAATGCGGCTAGAAGTGCTTTGTCGCAGGCTAGGCTTTCAGGACAGCAAACCGCTAGTTCAACAAATAAGAAAAGTGATAAGTTTGCAATCATAGAATATTGGGGAAAATATCGGACAGACGAAACTTCTAAGGAAGAAAATTATTTAATTGTCATTGCTAATAAAAAAATAGTGCTTCGTTTTGAAAAGAATCCTTATCAGGAGGTTTTAGACAATCCGATCCCATTAGTGCCCTTTGTGGGCAATGTGGTGGGTAGAGAGTTTTATCCCATTGGTGAAATTGAGATCAATGAGAGTTTATTTAATGAGTTGAATGATACCCGCAATCAAAGAATGGATACCGTTACCTTTAATATTGACCCGATGAAAGAAGTTTTGAGAGCGGCTAAAGTTGACGAAAAGGAATTAATAGTGCGACGTGGCGGATATTTCAAATCCAGCGTGGCCAACGGTGTTCGTTTCATTCCACCGGATATGCAAGGTGTGCGGGCGGCTATTGACGAGGAAAAGTTTATCCGAGGTGATATTCAGCAAAGTACCGGAGTTTTGGACTTTTCACCAGGCTCTGAGGTGCAAGCTGGAATCAGTATAGATACGGCTAGGGGCACAATTGTTGCGAAGGGAGAATCAGATGAATTAAACGAGGATCGTTTGGAGTTGCTAAAGTTTTCTTTGCGGATGCTTTACAGAATTGTCTTAGCTTATTCACAGGCTTTCTTGGATAGAGAATTTACTATAAGTGTTACCGAAAAAGGAGTAGAGAAATTTTACCAAGTCAGCAAAGCGTCAATTCAAGGAAATTTAGACTTGGATATTGAGATGAAAACCCTGCAAGACAAGACTACGGAACAGCAATTAAAGCTTTTAATGTTTGAAAGAGCTAAGACCGTGCCGGGAGCGAAGATGGGAAAGTTTTTTACTGACTTACTTGAAGCCTTTTATGATAACGTGAACATTGAAGAATACTATCAGGAGCCGGCTCCGGTTGAGCAAAAGCCAGGTGTGAGTATTAGTTTAAGAGGCGAATTAAGTCCGGCGGAAGTAGATGAAATTTACAAGTTGACTGGTGCTGATCCAAAAGCGGCCGATCCGTTATTCCGACAAGAGTTTAGGGAAGCTCTGCGTGGTAATTTGCCGGAACATCAGGCGATTGCTGGAGGATTGCCCCCAGGCGTAACTACCGCTTCGGCCGGAGTCCAACAAAATGCCTAGAGATTTAGAAAAAGAATTTATCATTAATGAAGATGAGAAAGAGATTTTAATTTCTATGTTCAAGAGTGAAGCATGGAGAATCTTTGAATGGTTAAATCAACAAGCAGTGGCTGATTTACGAAATATGGCAACACAACAAGATGTTAAATTAGAAGATCGCCTCTGGTATTCAGCGATGGCACAAGGTCGGGAGGAGGCGTTACAACACATTAAGGAAAAAGCAAAATAATGCCATTACTGGGAGGTAAAAAGAATGTTGGTAAAAATATCAGAGAGTTAATGGCGGCCGGACATCCGAAAAAGCAGTCCATAGCTATTGCTTTAGACGTTGCCAGACAAAGCGGTGCGAAGATTCCAAAAAAGAAAAGAAAAAAGAAAAAATGAGCAAACATGTTAAAATAAAGAAGAAAGGTCGCAAGAAGAAGAAATACTAAAATGTCACAACACCAAAAGGGTCCGGTGCCGGAATCTATAAAGGCTCACAATTATCCGCTTGATCAGCGTGAGGGTCAATATCAAACGGAGACAGGCGTGTCTAAAGGATTCAATATTGAGGGTGCTAAGATGCCCACCATAACGCTTGAGACCAAACATTCCGGCAAGATTGGTTCGGCTTCACCAATTACAGTTAAGCCGTTACGGGAGATATACGATGTGAAGCCAAGTAATCCCGAGGAGAATATGTCCAGTCAATTCAAGAATCTGAACGCTATTGAACATTCTCCCGGAGCGTTTAATAATTAAATAAAAGGTCATTAACAAAATAAAATAAATAATTGTGGACAGAAGCAGGGGGCTAGTCTGCGGCCTTCTACTTCTGTCCACAGAGATAAACCTATGGATAACAAGCCAAATTCTGCCCCAGTTATCCCATCGGGAACGGAGCCGACCGTGTTCGGAACAGCTTCGTATCCGGCGGGAGTTGGACAAGCAGGAAACTTGCCCAGTGCGGTTAAGTCAGAGTCTGAGGTTCCAAAGGAACTCCAGCCAAGCCAAACAGAAGCCCCGAAAGGGACAACTTATGATGAGCTTGCGGCGAAGAAAGGTTTTAAGTCACAGGACGACCTAGCGTTGGCCTATGCGAACCTTGAACGCCAATTTACACAAGATCGTCAAGAAGGTCTGGCGGAGTTGTTAAAATCTCGTGGCGAAGATCAGCAACCAGTCGTTCCCCCTCAGGAGGTAACACCTCAGGAAGTCGTGACGGAGAGCGATGCGTTAAGGGTTGTTGAGCAAGTAGTCAGGAAATTTACCCGCCCACTTGAAAACCAATTAGCCCTACAGCAATTGATGTATAAAAACCCAGATGTTGAGCAGTTTGCTGGACAAATGGCGTCTATCGTCAAGAGCAATCCAGGTATTAGTTGGGAAGTGGCTTACAAAGCGGCCAAGTTTGACGCTCTAGGTGCGACATCTAGAGAAGAAGGGAAAAAAGAAGCCTATCAGACGATACAGCAGAAACAAGCTGTAACGACCAGTCCGGCCAAGCCGGTGGCAAGGGACACTCGTCCCATTGATGAACTGATAAAGGATAAAAGTATTCCTTTCAGTGAAGTGCAGAAGATTATGAAAGAGCGATTCTCTCAATAATCTTTTGAAGTTAGTTCTCCAAAAATAAAATGCCTGATCTAGGATTAGGTGCAATAACAGCGGTTAGTGATTTAACTAACACTGTAAAGACCTACTACGACAGGATGCTTTTGGAAACACTGGACCCTGAAACCAAGTTTTACCAGTTTGCGGTTAAAAAGCCTTTGCCGAAGGGCGAAGGAAACGCGGTAGTAAAAGATGATTCCTCTTGTGCCGCGTATAAATCTTTTCTAAATACCTTGGAAAATCTTGTTTATTACAATTTGAAGTGGTATAATGGAATGTATGGACAAGATAACCAGAGGCAAGCTTTCAGATTTTGAGATTGGATATATAGCGGGTTTAGTTGACGGTGAGGGTTGTATTGGAATACATAAGCATACAGATAATAGGGGAAAATCAAGATTACATTATTTGTATGTAGTAGTATCAAATAACAATCCAAAATGCCTAGAATTTCTTAAAAAGAATTTTAATGGTTGGATAATCAAAAGAAGGCAAAAAGAAAATTGGAACATTAATTATAAGTGGGGTTTGAGAAGTGCTAGAGCCCGACAACTACTTGAAATTATTTATCCACATTTAATTCTTAAAAAAGAACAGGCTTTATTAGGAATAGAGTTTGATAATAATAAGATTAGATATAAATTATCTGACGAAGAATGGAACAAAAGAGAATCTTATTATTTAAGGATGCGTCAATTAAATTCTTTATATACTAAAATAAAACCTCATCATTTGAAATTGCAGCCGCAGAGACTAAACGAAAAGACATAATGAAAATTATGAAGCGATAGTCCGATCTTGCAAGTGATTGCAAGTTAACAAAAATGTCAATGGAATCGTCCACGACGTCTGGGCTTGGGTCAGAAGGTTACCGCCGGCATTAAGCCATCAGCGAGCGAGCTATCTACGACAAGAGTGTCAGCGAACATTGAAGTCTATGGTGGTTATGTTTTGCTTGAAGACTTGGTGCAGTTGACTTCGGTTAACGATGTCCTTGATATCGCTACTACCGAGTTGGCTAAGCAAGCGGCCGAAACCTTGGACCGAGCCATCATGCACTCCGTCATTTTCTTTGATGATCCGAATACTGCGACCTCAGCTGTTCACATAGTTAAGTCGTCTGCAAGTTTGTTCATTTCAACAAACGCATTTGTGGCGAATACCTATAGCAACACCCTGATCGCTGTTTCCGATGTCCGAAGATGTGCGGCGGAATTGAGAAGGCGTAATGCTTTAACCGTTGATGGCCAAAACTATATTGGTATCATTCATCCAGTTGTTAGCGAAGATTTGCGTGCAGATGCCACGTGGCAGAACTGGCACCAATACACCACCCCCGAATTTCTATACAGGGGTGAGGTAGGTAGAGTAGAAGGCGTGCGTTTCGTAGAATCAGTCCTTACTCCGGTATCGGCTGGCTCCGGAAACGGCAATGCTATCTCTGCTTCTCCCGGTGCTTCTGCGATGGCTTACGGCACGGTAATCTTTGGTCGTGGTTTCTATGGTGCGACAGAGTTGGACGGTGGAGTTAAGACCTTCCTCGTGGACGGTCCCTCCAAGTCTGACCCATTGAATCAATCCACCACTTATGCTTGGAAGGCAAATTTTGCATCAAAAGTGCTTAATGTGTCTGCCGGCTTGGTGCTGTGGACTGGTTCCGGTGATACCTTTAGTGGTTCTTCTGTTTCTACTCGTGAAACTGCCGGCTTAACTTTGAGTGCGGTTGCTACCGCTACTTAGAGTTTCTGCTAACGAAAGCATTCTTATGGAAGCTTTGGCTCTTGCTTTCTTACTCAATAGAGCTATAATAGTAAGAGTAGGTGGGAAGCTATCTCACCTACTCGGAACTATTATGTTTAAGAAGCATACTAAGGAGTCAAGATTAAAGATAAGTTTGGCGATGAGGGGAAGAAAATTAAGTTTGGAACACCGTCTTAAAATAAGTAAAAGTCAAAAGGGTAAAAGTTATCATAAAAGATTAAGAAGCGGCGGAAAATCAATTAGTTCATGTGGATATTCTTTGATTTGGAAACCCAACCATCCACTTGCACAGAAAAAGGGCTATATCTTAGAACATAGATTAGTTATGTCAGAATATATTGGAAGAAACTTGAAAAGTGATGAGATTGTCCATCATATAAATGGAAATAAATTAGATAATAGAATTGATAATTTGCAATTATTATCTAAGAGTTGGAAGGGCGGAATTAAATTGAATGCCGAATGTCCGAATTGTCATTATAAATTTCATCTTCAATGAATTGTTTGTTTAGATTCGGAAATGACATATAATTAAATAACGAAGCTAAAAGGTCGTTTCCAAATTAAGCCAATAAAATGAATAAAGCTCAATTAAGTGCGGGTGAAGCATTTGACGATCAAACCGGATTACCTCTCGGAGAGGGTTTTTTGACCTTTCAGAGTTCGGCGGGAAATAGAATTGTTTTTAATACTCCGGCGGAGTATAACATCTATCGTATAGGTAATCCTGGGCAGTTTAATACGACTCCCGATACTGCCGGAACGGTTAATGACGAAATTCAAGGCGATAACTAACATGGCCAAAAAGAAAGACGAACAAGTTGACGATGTAGTCAATAGTGAAACTGTTTATATTGATCCGCAGGAATGCTGGCATTGTAAAAGACGTGGCACGGAGTTTCGTTGTGCGAAGGGTGACCGGAACCAGTATCGCTTTTGTTCAATAGAGTGTCACAATAAAGATAAGACAGTTTAGAGTTATCAACAGGTAGCTTTATTTTGTTTTGCTATACTTTAATTATTAAGGTAATTCTATTTAGCTGAGCTAAGTTAAGGGATTACTTAATCAAGTCAAATGAAGATTTGTATTACTGGAGCCGCAGGCTTCATTGGGTCAAATTTTGTGCATTACATGGCTGAGAAATATCCCAGCTATGATTTTGTTTTAGTTGATAAATTAACCTATGCCGCCAGTGAAAGAGGTTACTCTTGGGATAACGTTGATTGTTTCCGAAGCAGTCCTCGTTTTCGTTTCGTGGAGGCGGATATTTGCGATGAGGAAGCGATGTTTGACGCAATGTATATGTGTGATGCGGTAGTGAACTTTGCCGCAGAGTCTCATGTTGGTAGAGCGATTGTCAACCAGAAGCGGCACGTCCAGTCAAACATTGTCGGAGCGGCCAATATTGCGGCAGTGGCTACCAACTATCACATGCGGATGCTCCACATCTCTACCGATGAGGTTTATGGTGAGATAGAAAAGGGTAGATTTTCGGAGGAATCCCCTCTCCGGCCGCAGAATAGATACGCCGGCTCAAAGGCGGCGGCGGAAGTCTTTACATATTCATTCTTATTCCCACCTCATAATTTAGATATTCTATATACACGTTCGGCTAATAATTTCGGCAAGTTTCAATCACAAGAAAAGTTTGTCCACGTTATTGCGGAGTGTATTGCTAAAAACAGGCCGATTCCTATTCATGGACAGGGTGAGGAGGTCAGAGATTGGTTGTTTGTCATGGATAATTGCTCCGCAGTGGACTTAGTTCTTCATCAAGGCAAGCGGGGCGAGTTCTATAATATCTCAGCCCATAATGAGATGAGTAATGCCGCTTTGGCGATCTTGGCTATTAAACATTTTGGGGGAACGATTAAAAACACACCGAATCGTCCGGGTAATGATGCTCGTTATGCTTTGGAAACGCATAAATTGGAAAAGCTAGGCTGGCTTCCGTTGGCACAAGGCAAGGATTTTGAAAAGTATATGGTCAATACTTTGGAATGGTATATCAAGAAATATAAAAAAGAACATGAAGTATCTGCAATCCGATAGAGATAATATGAAATATATTTTGTATGGTAACGGCTGGATGGCTGGTTTGATAAAGGATTATTTAAGAGAAGATGCTTTCATTAGTAATGAGAAAACAAACGAAGTTTTTGCTTTAGATGTTGGCTTTGACGTGGTCATTGATCTAGCGGCTCATACAAACATTGATTGGTGTGAAAACAACAAGAACCAAACATTACAAGACAATGTTTTGGGTGCGGTGAATTTGGCCCGTATCTGTAAGAATCTGAATAAAAAATATGTTTTCTTTTCCTCTGGTTGTATTTTTGAAAGTAAGAACGAGAATGACTGGAAGGACGAAAACTCCCAACCTAATCCCCAGTGTTTTTATGCGGAGATGAAGTGGTTGGCCGAGAGATTGATTCAAGAAGTTAACCCCGAGGCTTTAATTGTTCGTCCGAGGTTACCCATATCGGAAAAGTCACATCCAAGAAATACGCTTAACAAGCTTTATGGATATAAGAAAATCAATGATACACAAGAGAGCGTTGATGTTGTTGAAGACATGATACCGGTGTTAATTGATTTAATTAAGAAAAATGCCGTTGGTATTTATCACTTTGCCAATGGCGGGACGGTTTCACCGGCCGATTTGGCTGGATTGATAGGCAACAATTTTTTTGAGATTCGAGTAAAAGAGGTGCAGGATGCAGAATTTTTACTAGAGGGCCGAGCCAAAAGAGTTACAACTTATCTACGATCTGTGAAGATCCCTTGTTTGCCCCATATTGGTTCACGTATTCTTCAAGTTTGTGAAAACTGGAAAAGGTCGCATAAGGATTGTATGAGGATATCAGAGGCATCAGGACATGGACCTGACAGCAGTTTAACAGAAGGCAATCCTTAAAGGAGCAAAGGAATGAAGGTTGGAAAAGGTACTAAAGTATGGCATCCGGAGTTAAGCAACATTGGAGCCTGCGAAATCGGAGAGAATTGTAGGATTCACTCTCACGTCTGGATCGGAGATGGAGTTAAAATAGGTAACAACGTGAAAATTCAAGCATTTAGTTTTATACCGGTAGGAGTAACTATTGAGGACAATGTTTTCATTGGACCGAGAGTTACCTTTACGAATGATAAAAAACCGCCTTCCGGTGGGACTCATTGGAAAGAAACGCTGGTCAGGCGTGGGGCTTCGCTGGGGGCTTCGGTAACAGTGTTGCCAGGCGTTACTATCGGAGAAAATGCAATGATCGGTGCGGGTGCCGTTGTTACAAAAGATATACCGGACAATGTTGTCGCTTGTGGCGTGCCGGCGGCTATTCATGCCGGTAAATAAAATGTTCAAGATTCCATTTTGTAAAACAACTCTGGGAGAAGAAGAAAAGAAGGCTATTTGTGACGTGATAGATAGTGGTTGGGTTGTAATGGGGAAAAAGACCCAAGAATTTGAAGAAGCCTTTGCTCAATATGTGGGCGGTCAGCACGCTGTCTTTGTTGACAGCGGCACAGCCGCCCTTGACCTTTCAGTCAAATGGTTGAAGAAAAAAAAGATATTTAAGAAAAAGGATAAGATTGGTGTTCCCTCTCTTACTTTTACATCTACAGTTGAGGTTGTGGTTAATAATGGATTGAAACCCCAATTTTTGGATGTTAATAAAAAAAACCTGTGCTTACAGCAGGATGTGCTGAGTGGTGGTATTCCTGTCCATCTTATTGGAAACAGGTGCTTATCTCATTCTTGGGTGTATGACTCAGCACATCGGATTCAAAAAGGCGACGTTAAGGGTTCTTTGGCCTTATGGTGTTATTCCTTTTATGCGACAAAAAACATGTCCACTGTCAATGGAGGTATGATTGTTACGAATGATATTAAAGTGGCGGTCTGGCTCCGAAAAGCAAGAGATCACGGCATATCCAAAGGTACGACCGAAAGATACAAGGACGGACAATGGGCTTATTCTATAGACTTTGTCGGCTGGCGTGAAAAGGCGGATGACTTAAGGGCGGCAATTGGAATAGAGCAGTTAAAGAAATTACCAGGGTTTAATTTGGAAAGAGAACGAGTGGTAATGCTTTATAATCAATTGTTGGGATTGAACAGGACCGGTTTGCATCTTTACCCGATTTTGGTAGAAGATCGCACACGTTTTATAGAATTTATGAAGGGAAGGGGAATACAATGCTCGGTGCATTTCCTGCCGCTTCATCGGATGCCGGCCTATAAGAAATATGCGGTTGGAGCAGATTTACCTAATACAGAATATCTGGGGGATAGATTGGTGAGCTTGCCTCTTTTTCATTCTCTTACTAATCAAGAGGTTGCCGAAGTCGTGGCGGCTGTTAAAGAATCGGGTTTGTTTATCCATGAATAATACTTGGGCTATAATCGGTCTGGGCTTTATAAGCCAGCGTCACATAGATAGCATTAAAAACATTGGTGATAAATTGTTAATGGCTTGTGATGTAGATGAGAGCAAGAAGGAGAAGGTGCCGGATGTGAGATTCTTTAATGATTATAATGTAATGCTTGCCGATCCCGAATTTTCTAAGGTTGATTGTGTAGCTATTTGCACACCGAATTATTTGCATTACCAAATGATCAAAAAATGCGTTGATGCCGGCAAGAGAGTGCTTTGTGAAAAGCCGTTAGTGATTGATAGCAAGCAATTAGAAAGTTTATCAGAGAATGTGGGAACGGTTTTACAGCTTCGTTATAACCCAGAAATTATTGAGGCGAAAAAAGAAATTGAAGAACAATTAAAAAAACTTGAAGATATAAACGAGGGCGTTGTTGCTGGAGAATTGACAATGAAATTAAATCGTGGTGACTTTTATTGGAGGGGCTGGAAGGGCGATGAGGCTCAATCCGGCGGCCTGCTTTTTAATATCGGTATTCACTATTTTGATTTGATTGTTTATTTACTAGGAACGCCAACTAATTCTTATGCCGATATTCTGACAAAGAGTTACGCCAAGGGTCTGCTTATCTATCCCAAGGTTGTGATTTTTTGGGAGTTATCGTTGGAGGCTCCGATGGATAATCAGATTAGAAGATTAAAACTGTTTGGCAAGAACTTTGATTTAACGAGGAACTTTGATGGATTACATCAAAGAGTTTATGAGGATTTTGTGGCTGGGAAATTAGTCGCTCCTAGTCAAGCTAAGGATGTAATAAAATTAGTTGAAGAATTAAAAGTTTTAGGTATTAAAAAATAAAATGTTTGATATAGCTAAACACTCAATAGTGGAAGACGATGTGTCAATTGGGGACGGCACAAAAATTTGGTATTTCTCCCACGTTAGGACGAAAGCTAAGATAGGCCGGAACTGCAATATCGGAGATTATTGTTACATAGACAAGAAGGTAATTATCGGAGATGACGTTCGGATTGGTAATAAGGTTTCTATTTATCAGGGAGCGATTATTAAAGACAGAGTTTTTATAGGTAACGGCACAAGTTTTACGAATGTTAAAAAACCCTTTGCTTACAAGAAAGCTAAAAGATACCTTGATACGATTGTTGAGGAGGATGTGTCTATCGGTGCTAATTGCACAATCGTGGCCGGAGTGAAGATAGGCAGAGGTGCCATAGTCGGTGATGGAGCCGTGGTTATTAGAGATGTGCCGGAGAGAACTTTTGTCGGGGGAACTCCAGCTAAAAAATTAAAAGATGAAAAACAAATTTATGGAAAAAACAATTAGTTTCGTGATGCCCGTTTATAATGACGGAGATACGGTGGAAAAAGCCGTGAAGTCAATCCGAGATCAGGATTTACCGGATATTGAGATTATTTTGATCAATGACGGCTCAACGGATAATAGCAAGATAGTTTTAGATGGCTTGAAAGAAAGGGGTCTGGTGGATCAGGTGCTTCATTTTGAACAGAACCATGGTGCGTGTGTAGCCAGAAACGAGGGGGCGAAGCTGGCTAGCGGCAAGTATCTTTCTTTTCTACCGGCCGATGCCATTCTTTATCCTGGCGTAGCAAGGATTTGGTATAGCCACCTAGAAGACTTAAAGGATTATGATTTTCTTTATGGAGGGTATCGTTTCGTGGATGAAGACGGTGAAGCTCTACCCGGCAACGATCACATCATGGGTCAACCGTTTGATCCTTATTTATTAGAAAGTAATAACTACATTGATGGCTCTTTTCCGATCAGGAAAGAGTCTTATTGGAAATATGCCAAGATAATGAATCAACTTGATGGTTTATGGGATCCGAATGTTAAGTCATTACAAGATTGGGACTTTTGGCTCTCGGTCGTTAAGAATGGTGGCAAGGGGCTTTATGTTCAGGATATATTCTTTGGCACAACCATTCCTCACGCCGGAGGTTTGTCTTTTGATTCCTCAAGGAATTGGGTAGAGAGGACTAATTTTATTAAGGATAAACATAAGATTCCTCACCGAAAACTGTGCGTGGCTTCGTTAGGTGCGGGCTGGCACGCTAAGAGGTTGGCTTATATGCTTAATGCTGACTTTAAAGATATGCCTTCGTTTAAGGCTCATGAGTATGATTCTATTTATTCTATTGGCTTTTATCCCGAATTTGCTGTCCAACAAGATCAGATGTTTTTGAATAACCTTTATAATCCGGCTGAGGGTCGGACGCCTGCTAAAAAACTTGTTCATTTTGTGGGAACAGATATCTGGCAGTTATACAACGTTTCGCTCCGTTCATTGAAGATTTGGCAGAACTACATGAAAAATGCGGTGGATGAGGTCTTGTGTGAGGCTGACTTTACTCAATCAGAATTAAAAGAATTGGGTATTGAAGCTAAAGTTGTACCGTTACCACCAGCTAAGTTATTTGAGGTCCGTCCTTTGCCGAAGGACTTTACTGTTGCTTGTTATATGCCGGCTGTGAATAGGGAGTTTTATCAACCTCAACAGATGTTGGAAGTAGCCAAGAAGTTATCAGATATTAAGTTTAAGTTTTTCGGTAATCCTACGCAGGTGGGAACCGATCCGGCCCTGCCTAATAACATTGAATATTGTGGATATATTGATAATATGGATGCATTTTTAAGTGAATGTTCGGCTATTATGCGTTTTCCGATCCACGATGGTTTGCCTATTAGTGTTTTAGAGTTCTTATTAGCAGGCCGGTATTCCTTGCAAAGCGTGCCGGTGCGACATACTCTTTGCTTGCCTAACTTTACAGTTGACGAGGCGATTAATGGAATTAAAGACCTAAGAGAAATGGCAAAGAATGGAGTGAACCAAGTAGCGTCAGATTATTGGAGGGCGGAATTAAATCATGATAAGTTTCGTGAAAGGATTAAAGAGTTGGCAGAATATCATCCTAAACAATACTGGGAGAACCGAGCTAAGGGTTGGGTTGAGCAGGCCAAAGCTATGCCGATTGAGGTTGAGGAGGTCAAGAAAGTATTTGAGAAAACTGGTGCTAAATCGGTGCTGGATGTAGGTTGTGGAGATGGTCGTTGGTACCCGCACTTGAAGGAATGGGGCACCGAAAATTATAAGGGTATTGATATTTCAGAAAATCTTATTAAAGCGGCCCAATTAAGATTTCCGCATGAAAAAGATAATTTTTGGTCAATTGAGGTAGAAAAATTAGATAAATTGAGATGGAGTAATTTTGATCTTATATTCTCTTATACCTGCTTTGAACATATCACTGTTGAGGAATGGCCCAGGGCTGTTGAAGCGTTAAAGAAGGTTGGCAAGAAACTGCTTTTAATTGAACCCACGAATTTTACTTCAAGATATTATTGCCACACTCACGATTATGAAAAGGATTTTAAGGTCATAGAAAAAGTCCAATTAAAAGATAAGGTGATACTTTTGTGCGATTTACAGTCCTAATTCCAACTTATAATAGGGATTATTTGTTGCGGCAGGCAATCCAGAGCATGCTTGATCAGACGTTTAAGGGTTACGAGATTCTAATAGTTGATGACGGTTCTACTGATATGACCAAAAAGATTGTTTCGGAAATGATGGAAAAGGACGATCGGATAAGATATTTAAGATTTGATAAACATCAAGGACTGGTACCGGCCCTCAATTTTGGCAATCGGGAGGCCAAAGGAGAGATAATTGTTAAACAAGATAGTGATGACATGAGCCTGCCGAATCGTTTAGAAGTAATTGACAGACTATTTAGTTTGTTTCCTGATGCGGAATTTCTTTATCATGGAATGTATCAGACACATGAATCCGAGGAATTTCCAGGCCAACTGGTTAGAAGTTATTTACCGGCCTTGCCAATTGATGAGGGGCGGCTTTTGAAAGAGCAATATATACCAGGTTGCTTTGCATATACTAAGGATTTTATTGAACAAGTGCCCTATAGGGACTTACATTGCTCGGAGGATTGGATGTTAATTCTGGACGCCGTGTTAAGAAAAAGAAAGGTAATTTGGTGGAACGAAGGGCTTTATGAATACATCCTCCGGCCGGATTCTAATAGTATGATCCATGAGAACACCGGCAACTATGAAGAAGATGAAGCTAAAATGAAGTCAATTTTAGAAAAAGAATATGGGGTTACAGACTTTAAGTATGCCATTAGAAAATAAGATGTTGGCTAAGCCCAAGGTAAGCGTAGTCATGCCGGTTTTTAATCAGACTCATTTAATTTCTAATGCCATTCAATCAATCCTTAATCAAACCATGCAGAACTGGGAACTAATAATTGTGGACGATGGGAGTCAGCAGAATGTGCCAGTTTTTTACGCCCAGACCGGAGTAACTAAATATGTGAGCTTAGTGGACATAGTTAATAGCTTTAAAGACGAACGTATATTTTTACATTGGCAACCTCATCAAGGATTGGTAGCCGCCCGAAATGCCGGCAATTCAATAGCGAAAGCCGATGTAATAGCGGTTCAGGACGCTGACGATCTTTCCATGCCGGATCGGCTAGAGAAGTGTTTGAATTGGATAAACAAGGGGTATGATGTGGTTTATCATGGGGCTTACATTAATATGTGGGAAAAAGAAAAGTTCTGCATTACTAGAAAATATATGCCAGCTTATAAATTTTCTAAGAAATTTTTATTAACTTCTCAATATATTACGGGTTGGCCAGTCTATAAAAAAAAGTGTTGGGTCAAAAAACCCTTTCGGGAAGAAACTCAATTTGCTTATGATTGGATGATGTTTTTGGATTGGGCATTTTCAGGTTTTAAGTTTAAAGATTTGGACGAGGGATTGTATGAATATGTCCGACATGAAAATAGTGCCTCCATTACCTTTGAGCGAGATGGTCGCCGCCAAGAGTCTATGAAAAAGATTAAGGAGATATTACATAAAGAATATGGACAATTTTGTTTGTAACCCACATATATTAGTGTTATAATTATAGAATGAATGATAAATGGAATAAAAAAGTAAAATGTAAATGTGGCTGTGGTTCTTTAATACTTAAATATAGAAAAAATAGGATGAGGCAATTTTATATTAAAGGACATCAACCTCACGCAAAAAGTCGTCCCGACATGATTGGTAATAGTTGGGGAGGCAATCAAAATTATTTTAAGAAAAATAAATTTTCTGGAGAAAATCATAATAATTGGAAAGGAGGAAGGTGGCTTTACTGGAGAAGAAAGGTTCTTGAAAGGGATAATTACACTTGTCAAAAGTGTGGTTATTCAGAAAAAGATATTATGGAGGTGGACCACAAAATTCCTATTTGCGGAAAAAATAGATTTAAAGAAATGCCAAACATAAATAATTTAATGACACTATGCCCCAATTGTCATAGAAGAAAAACATTAAAAGATAGAAAAATATGCAAAAGCCGGAGATCTCAATCGTAATGCCAACCTATAACAGAGCCAGAGTAATACAACATGCTATTAGAAGTGTGGTTGACCAGACATTTAAAGATTGGGAGCTTCTAGTTATTGATGATGGCTCGGAGGATGGCACGCAGAGAGTTGTGGAAAGCTTTGCTAATCCTAGGATTATTTACAAAAAAATAGCTCATTGCGGTTATGTTTCGCAGGTGCGGAATTACGGCAATAAACTGGCAAGGGGCGAAGTGATAGTCGTTCATGACAGCGATGATGTGGCTTTCCCGGACCGGCTGGAGGAGATTTGGCGTGTCTTTCAATGTTTCCCCGATGCTGATTTGGTTTATCACGGAATGTATTTGAGATTTTATGATCCATACCACGATGCTATTTCACGATCTATTAGGCCGGCTTTAATCTATGAAAAAGAAAAACTGTTATCTTCACAATATATACCTGGTCAAGTTGCGTATAAAACTAAAAGAATCTTGGAAACTCCCTACGATAATAGAATCCGATGCTGTGACGATTATCAAATGCTTTTAGAATTTGCTTTGAAGGATTATAATTTCATGCCGATATTTAAGAATCTTTACGAATACTCGGACTCCCCCGACTCTATCAATGTTAGCGGAGAAATGGACGGTAGTCGGAAAAAAGACGTTGAGATTATATTGGAGATTTTAAAGAATAAATATAATGTTGATGCAATAGCCGGATTAATTAAAAATACCGTTGATAGTAGTCAAATCCTATCAAGAGAAATAATTACAAAAAAATGAAAATAATTACAGTAATGGGCTGTAGGCCGCATTTGATAAAGTTAGACAAAGAATTACCTCAAGAAATACTTTGGACGGGCCAGCACCATGACTACCGAATGTCAAGTTTGTTTTTTAAGGAATTGGATATCCCCAAGCCGACTTGGAATCTAAACTGTAAGGGTAATCAGGTAGGAATGATGGTTGATAAGTTGGTTAGTCTTTTTCATAAGTTTAAACCGCCATTAGTTCAAGTGTTTGGTGATACCAACAGTTCTATGGCCGGAGCTTTAGCGGCGGCCTACTGTAATATCCCAGTGGCTCATGTGGAATCGGGCTTGCGAAGTTTTGATATGAGCATGCCGGAGGAGGTGAATAGGGTTATAATAGACCGAATATCTAAGGTTAAGTTTTGTCCTAATAGTTACTCAGCTACTAATTTATTGAATGAGGGTATTAAAGATCATGTTTATATTGTGGGCGATCCGTCACTTGACACCTTGGGTAGTTTCTTGCCAATCCCAAAGGGCAGAAATTACCGAGAATATATATTATTAACAATACATCGTAACTTTACGGTAGATGAGGAGCAAACCCTGAAAAGAATTTTTGAGGTTTTGGGTGGTATTGGAGAAAAGATTATATTCCCGATCCACCCGAGGACAAAGAAGAACATCAAGAAATTCGGTATTAAATTGCCGGATAACATTAAGCCGGTTCTCCCGCAGTCTTATAAACAATCTTTAACTTTAATATCTAATGCCAAGAAAGTAATTACGGATTCCGGTGGAGTTCAAAGAGAGGCTTTTTGGATGAACGTGCCGGTAATTATCTTGAGAAAAGAAACGGAATGGATTGACATAATTGGAAAGAAAGGCGGTGTTTTAGTTGGTTATGATCCGGAGAAAATCCTAGAAGCTGTTAAGAACTTTAGGGGCTATGTCAATTCTCCGCCGGAGTTCGGGGCGAAGAAAAAGATAAAAGAGACATTGTTCAAATTTATATGAAGAAATTAAGTATAAAAAAAGTTGAGATTTGGTGGCACGATGCCTTTAGTTACGACAAAATTAACAAAGTAGAATGGTTAAAAGAACAATTAGAAATTGGTAACCTAAATAAAAATATTGGTTTTCTTATAGGAGAAAATAAAGATTGGGTAGCGATTGCGGTTAATATCTGTGATGAATTTGATGCGGCCTCAGGAACTTGGTTTATTCCTAAAAAATGGATAATTAAAAGGAAATTATTAAAATGAAAAATTTAGAAGAAAAGAAGAAATTTAATGAATTATTACCAATTAAAACTGGCGATCAATTAAATATTTATTTTCATGTTTCGGAAAACTCTGGTGTGGGATATTACAGACAATATCTGCCAGCCTTTAAGTTAAAGGAAAGCGGACTGGCTAATGTCTTAATCAGTGATTTCCGCTGGGGTTTGGGCGATCATGTTGAACCGAATATGAATGCCTTATTTGATCTAATGAATTGGGCTGACATTGCGGTTGTCGGACGCCTTGACGACGGTAACTTTTATGCCAGATGGGGCGGGATAAGAGAGTTTTTTAATATCCCGATAGTTTTAGACACTGACGATAATGTCAGATTTGTGCGTCCACATAATCCAGGTTATTTGGGATATCACCCCAATTCTGAGGCCCTAACTTGGAATAAATACGGTGTGGCTAAAGTATTTGATGCTTTGACGGTTTCTACCCAGGACCTAAAGGACTTCCATAGCAAAGAAAATCCTAAAATATATTTACTACCTAACAATCTTGACATGAAGGAGTGGAACAGCCACCCCCAAAAAGTTTTTGACGATGGTTTTGTGAGAGTTGGGTTCATAGCTTCAGCCGCCCATACGGAAGGTATTCAGATAATAAAAAAAGCTTTGCTGGAATTGATGCAAAAATATCCACAGGTTAAGTTTTTAATCACCCACGTTTATCAGCATTTATTTTTTGATTTTCCTGAAGAAATTAGAAAAAGGATTGAGCCTATTCCTTGGATGTCTCTAGAGCAATGGCCGAAGGGCTTAAAAAGCATTGGTCTGGACATTGGCCTCGCTCCGTTGGCGGATAATATGTTTAATCGTGCCAAGTCTAATCTGCGTTGGATGGAGTATTCTGCTTGCGGAATACCTACCATTGCCTCGCCGGTCAAGCCCTATTTATGTATTCAAGATAATAAAGATGGTATAATGGCTAAAGAGAGTCACGATTGGTTTTTGGCAATGGAAAAACTGGTTGTTGATAAAGAATTGAGGCATAATATAGGCAGGGCCGCTTATGAAAGAGTGAATACAGAGTTTAATGTTGACAACAATCTTGCTTTGTGGGTCAATGCTTATAGAGAGGTGCATGAGAAGTTTCACAATTACTTCGGAAGCAAGAAAAGATTTGTGGCTCTTGGCAAGGGTAAATATAGATCAATTAAGTCATAGGATCATAGAATCCTAAGACGCTAGTCATAGACCAGCACGAGGCTGGTTTTATTTATTAAAATGTCAATAGTTTCAACGACAGGAACCATAAGGGAAGAAATTGCTTACAGGCTTAACGAAGCCGAATCTGACAACACGGATTTTTATAATAACGCTATTAACTTAGGCTTGCAGGATATTGAGAATACTTTTCCCAAAGCTCCTTTTTTGCAGTTGTCAGCCGATCGGACGCTTTCTTCTGGTACGAGAATTTACGCCAACATGCCCACCGATTTGAGCAAGTTGAATGGTGTCATCTATCCGGCCGGAGATGTTAAATTAACTTATCTCAGCCCAGAGGAGTTTGACGCACTGCAACCTTCGGCTACGGAGGGTGGAACGCCTACAATTTACACTCTAAGAGGTGCCGGCTCCAGTGCGGAGATAAATTTTTATCCGGTCCCGAATTCCAACTTGACTGTTCATTACGATTACCAAAAAGCCGTTGGTTCGGTTTCTCTTGCCTCAGCCATTCCAGGCATTCCCCTTAAATACTTTGAATTGCTTTGTCTGTTTGGAGAATATCGGGGTTTGGCTCGCAGGGGTTTGCGTGTTGAGGCTAGGGAGGTTAGAGAGGAATACGAATCTATGAAAGAAAAAATGATTGAGGACTTAATGAGCAGAACAACTGAGAACGGAAGGATAAGGAGCAGTCGGGAGTTTGGTAGAGTCGGCCAAACCTTGAATGATCCGATTAGAAACATTTTTGGTAACTTTTAATTTATGAATGAAAGTCAATATCTAGAGAGAGAAAGAAGGGAGCATGGGGCAAGAAAGTTTTTGCGAGGTGACGATATCCCGATGGAAGAGATTGGCTACGAGCCAGAGGATATTACTAGTTATGAAAAAGAAAATGGCGTGCCCTACATAGTCAATAAGTTGCAGATAAAAAACGACTTTGTTGTTGATAGAAAAATAGCGATTAAGGTTCGTGCGGTTGATGAAATGCTAAATAAATTAGTTAGGGATGAAAACTTGCGGGACAGCACGATTAGTCAAGATACGATTTTACAAAGATTATTTAGCAAGATGCCCGAGGTCCTTGAAAGGATGCTTAGATCAAACAGGAATTTAGAAGTTTTAAACTTTCTTTTTAGGGAGGCGGCTGTCAACAATCGTCTATCCAGTCAAAGCTATTTCAAGCTAATTGAAGATAAAATAAATAAACAAAAAGTCGCAATTCTTAAAGATCAATTAAAAATGGCTTTAAGTAAAGTATAAATATGATAAAATAAAATTATGCCATTACTATCGGTTCAAGAATTATTAAACTCACAACACGATACGGACGTTAGCATACCTCGCAAGGATGCGGCTAGTTATACAACAATTACCGTTTCTGCTCAGACGACAGTCAAAAGTGCCGCTGGTGTTCTTGTGGGTATTACTTTAAACGCCTCTCCGACCAGTGCAATTCGTTGTTATGACAACATAGTTTCTGGGGGTACGACCATATTGACGATTCCTGCCGCCGCCGCCGCAGGCAATAACTATCGTTATGGATTAAAGTTTTCAACCGGATTAACAGTCAGTTCGGGTTCGGCTGATACAAATGTAACAATAATGTATCTATAAAATATGCCATTTCCTTATAACTCAAACGATCAACTATTAACCGAGCAAGCCATTCTAGCCGGTGTGGCTGGGGTTTCTGGCGGTCAGGGGGTCATCCGAGTTTCTTCTTTGACTGAGGTAACGGTGGCTCTTGAAGGGGATGCTGGAAGTAATAGAGTTTCTGCGATTCAAGGCGATGCTGGCAACTTAATGGTGTCAGCTAAATCTAACGATGCCGGAACTTTAAGAATGTCTGCCATTGGCGGAACGGCTGGAGATAATGTAATTGTGGGGGGTAATGATCAAGCAGTATCAGCTACGGTCAAACAAATCTCGGCAGTTTTATCGGCTTCTGACAATGCACTTTTAGTCCATGCGGTTTCAGAGGGAGCGGGGAGAATGCAGATATCCGCTAAGTCTAATGATGGTGCGTTGCTAAGAACGTCTGCGGTGCAGGAGGGTGCAGGAGCTTTGATGGTTTCAGCCAAGTCTAATGATGCCGGAACTTTGAGAATGTCTGCAATCGGTGGAACGGCCGGAGATAATATTATTGTTGATGGAACAGATCAAACTGTTTCGGCTAGAATAAAGCAAATTTCTGCGGTTCTTTCTGCGTCAGATAACGCTTTTATTGTTCACACAGTTTCCGAGGGTGCGGGCAGGATGCAAGTTTCAGCCAAGTCCAACGATGGTGCCCTATTGAGAGCGTCAGCGGTTCAGGATGGTGCGGCCGCCTTGAACGTATCAGCGAAATCAAATGACGGTGCTTTGTTAAGAACGTCTGCCATTCAAGATGGGGCGGCGGCCTTAAATGTCAGTGCCAAGTCTAATGATGCGGGATTATTATTGGTTTCGGCTAAACAGGGAGATGCCGGATTGTTGCTGGTTTCTGCAAAGCAAGGTGATGCCGGTCTATTTAGGGTCTCGTCTTTTCAGGGCGATGCGGCCAATCTTAATGTTTCAGCAAAATCTAATGATGGAGCACTTTTAAGAACCTCGGCTGTTCAAGACGGAGCGGCGGCACTAAATGTCTCTGCAAAATCTGACAGTGCCAATCTTTTAAGGACCTCGTCCTTTGAAAGTGCTGTTACTACTAGCACTGGTGGTCTTAGTTTCTTTGCTACTTCAGCCGGTATAGCTCAGACTTCAGCCATTAAGTCTTCTGGCGGTAGATTATATGGTTATCACTTAGAACATAGTGCCGGAGTTGACCAATTCTTAGTGGTGTTCAATGCCTCGGCTACTACCTCGGTAACTTTAGGAACAACTGTGCCCGATCTTTATTTGGGCGTGCCTGCGGGAACTGGTGCTAATGCTGGTGCCGGTGCTGTTACCAATCAGAGTCCCGGCATTGGTTTTTCCAATGGAATTGTTGTGGCAGTGGTTTCCGCTCCTGGTGGTAATACCGCTGGTGCGTCGGCCATGCGTCTCAACTTGTTCTATGGATAATGATCTATCTTTCACATGAACATAGGATTCTTCGTTATTTAGCTAAGATAGAAAAATACGGCTTATTCATTGCACATAAAAAGTGCATGAAAGAAGGAAGTAATGATTTTACTAAATTAAAAGATATAGAAGAAAAATATCGCCAGAAAAAGGCTTTTGTTGATGGTATTGTTGTGGGCGATGGAGAGATTGATGTACAAAAAACCAAAGACTTATTTGTGGAAAGAGAGTATATGACTGCACAAGAATTTGATATTGCTGTTGATCTTTTACGAAGTGTGGGATTTTTACATCCAATTAAATTTAAGGCTACAAATTCTGCTGTTGTTTTGCATAATCAAATGGAGGATGAGCGTAATTTATTTATTCAACAGGAGATAGCTAAAAAAAGGGCGGCGGGTGATCCAGACGTCCCCTCTAAGGGAAATACAATCTAATGGCAGTAGGTGTAGATAATTTTGATAGCTATTCAACTGGGGATTTGCATGGTGGAAGTGGCGGTTCTGGTTGGTCAGGAAATTGGGACGGCTCCGTTGACTTTGATGTAACTACAACGAATCCACAACAAGGTGCGAATGCCGTTACTATTGCTTCAAGTATTAATGACAGGAGAATCAACCGAACTTTTACTGGAGTTTCAACCGGCATTCAAAGTTTTCGTATGAGAATTGCTGGAACTAATGGCTTTGGTGACTGTGGGCACAATGACGGAGCTAATACCAACGCCGCCCAGAGAACGGCAGTTAGGTTTAACGCTTCGGGAAATATTATTCGTTTCAATGATGCCTATGCCAGCACCGACATTCAGGCTTATTCGGCCAACACTTACTATAAGGTAGAAATAGATTTTGATACCTCAACTGATGATTACAGAGTAAGGGTGGACGAGGGGACTTGGACGGCTAGGGGAAATTTTGTCAATACGACATCCACCACCTTAGATCGGGTAGACATGCACAAGACCGACACTGCGGGATCGGACTGGTTTTTTGATAATATTGAGGACACGGGAACTGTGGCCACTAGAAATACCCGCCCCTTACTAACTTTAGGAGTGGGAACTTAATATGCCAGAGATTACTATTAAAAACTTCAAGGGGATAAATATGCAAGAGGGAAACTGGCAGGAGGGTTATGCCCGATATTGTGTTGGTATGGATCTAGTGGGTCTACAACTAGGATCAGCCAAACGTTCTTTTCCTGGTGTATTGCAAGGATTTCTAGAGGTTTCAGCCGGAGCGGAGGCCGCCGGCGTGAGTGCTATAACGGCCATTCCAACTGCTTTTACTATTTATTCATCACAGGATTTTTGTATAACTCAAGCAACCACAAAGATTTACCGCAGAGATTCAGGAACTTGGACTTGGGTTTCTTCTTTAACTGTTTCTACGGTAGATTCCCCCGATTTAACCGTGTATGGCGGTAATCTTTATTACAGTCAAAGAGGGCAACTGGGTTTATACGACAACACAAACAGCCAAGCCAACTTTCAGACTTTTACCGATACAACAACGGCCTCTGAAAGACCGATGCGGATTCTTAATGGAAGTCTTTATATAGGCAATGCCAGATATATTGCAAAGTATGACGGCACGACATTTACGGCCTCAGCCTTAACTTTACCTTCTAACTTCGTGATCCGTTCAATGGAAGTAGTAGGAGATTATATCTACGCAATGGCAGATAATGGTTTTTACTCCAGTTTATTTATCTGGGACGGTGTGTCCAATCGTTACCGGACACCAATCAATTTGTTTAACGAGGTCAGCTCCCCCACCCTAAAGGCTGTGGGTAATAAATTGTTTGCTGTTTCTAATACTCTACAATCTTTTGAAGGTGCGAGAATATATTTATTTAACGGAGCGGATTTTGAAAAGATAGCGATTCTTCCGATTAACCGAACTGGTGCTTTTATTCTTAACACATTAGGAGAATTTGCAGGTGGACTTTTGATTGCCAGTCGTGAGGTGGCCACCGCTTCTTATGAGGATGGTTCGGGTGGTATTTGGATGCTTAACCGAGCTACCGACTCCGATCCATATCAGGCGACAATTATTTTTCCATTAAGAAATCAGATGACTAACCATGATAACTGGGCCTTAGGTAGCGGTTCTAGTAGTAGGTTTTATATTGGCAATCAAGATGTTACTGCTTCCACGCAGGGAGTATTTGAGGTTTTGACGAGTGGCTCTAATAATCCGAGCATCTGGCAATCGCTTCCGATTGACGCCGGTTCAACTAGTAAAAAGATGTGGCATTCAGTAAGACTCAATGCTGAAGATTTAACTACCGGTCAAACTATTGTGGTAAAATATAGATTAGATGATACTACGGCTTTTACAACATTAAAGACATTGACAACGTCCAGTGATTTGGAGGCCTACATACCAATCGGAAGAACGTCTAGAACTATTGATATCAGGATTGAACTAACGCCGGCTACGACCGGAAAAGAAAGCACTCGGATCCACGGATTTACCATAGATTACACACCAGCAAAATGAACAACAATCATTATCACAATGGGATAGACGCTCCGAGAATAGATGCTGGAGATTTAGTCGGACCGGCAGTGGTTACCGCCAACTTTCAAGTTTCGGCTAGACAGATTGATCAGTCTGTGGTGCAAAGAGGAAGTTATACGATGGCTAGTGGGGTAGTGTTTGTAACCTTTCCACAGGCTTATGCTACGACTACGCAGTTAGTGGTAGTGGTGACCCCGACAACCAATCCTTCTGTTGATCATTATTTACAAGGAGTCGTGGTGAGCGGTTTCACAATTTCTGGGTCGGGAACAGAAACTGGGAATTGGATGTCAATGGGATATCGTTAATGAAATTTAGCTAAAGCTAAAAAATATGCCAACATTTTTAACAAATTTACTAAAAAGATTTAGAGGACCGGTGGCTGGGATTTCTGGCTTACCTCAGCAAGGAGTGGCTTCACAGAATTTTCAAGTCGCTGGTCAAACTTTAAGACCAACGGCTCCGGCTCCGGCCGCAATACCGATCGGACAGCAGTTTGCACAACAAATTGCCTCTTTGCCGCAGGAGCAATTTTTAAGGGGTTTGGGTAGACAACCAACTATTCAAGGACAGATTAAAGCTGGGCCACCGGCTCCGACTGGGATTGTTTCACCAACTCAAGCAACAACCCCCCCACCTCCCACAGCGGCTCTGGGTGGAACTCCACCAGTTGTGGGCGGAATATCCCCCGAAATGCAAGGACTAGCTTCAACTTTGGGAATAACAGGAACTCCACAAGAACAAGCGGCGGCCTTGCGTCAAGCTCTGGGTTTAGAAGAATCTCCTGAGCAGAAAACCCAGCGTGAGGCTCTGCAAACTTCTTTACAGCAACTTGTTACATTACAAAGCGAGTTGGCTAAGGCTCGTGCTCCACAGTCAACGATTACCGAATTAGACAAGGCTATTACTGAGCAACAACAGGCTTTAAAGAATTTAACTCCAGAGAAATTTTTACAAACACAGAGAGGTTTATTAGATGTAGGAATTAGTCAAACACAGTTACAAAGAGAGGTGGCGGCTAGACGAGAACCAATTGCCGGTGCTTTATCGGATTTGATTATGTCTCGTTCAGTACTAGCTCAACAGCAACAGGCCCAAATTGAGGGCGTGCAATCTCAAATTGAAGCGGCCCGATCGCAGGCCGAGATTCAACAAGCTATTGCCGACTTGGTACCAAAGAAACAACTGCCGGCGGCTATTCAGACAGAGATATTTAAGAGAGCCTTGCCTAAAACCGAGGAAGAAAAGCTGGAAGCCCGATTAAAAGAGGCTCAAATTTCCAAGACAGAAGCTGATATACAAAAAATCCAAAACGATATTTCCTCCGGTGTTCTTAATGACGCTGAGATAGCAAGGATTGATCGCAGTCCTGAGGGTAAGAAATTACAAACTTTAAATGATCTCAAACGGTCAGCCCAAAAATATCTTAATTTGATAGAAGAATACGGATATCAAGCGGCTGGTATCGGTAGAACTTTAATTGAATCCGCTTATGCTGACTTTAAGATTAAACAGAAAGAAGCTGATAATTTGGGTGCTTTGACTGGACCGGATGTGGCCATTCTTTCAGAAAGAGTTAAACCGCTAACAGGTCTTGCCGGTGCTGGTGCGGCCCTGATCGGGGGCGGCTCGGCCGGTGTCATTGAGGGAGTGCGTCAGATTATTAGAAATGTTGAAGAAGAAGGGCGTGATAAATTTGAATCTTTAAAGAGAAGAAATCCTAAATATGGGGCTTCGGAATATGTCCAGGGTTTAGGTTCAGCCTTTGTAACTTTGAATGTCCGCCGATTGTCGGACGGCACGGAGGGAACTATTGAAGAAGATGAATTTGATCCTGATCTTTATGAATTAGTAGAATAATATGCCATTTATACCAAAAGCAGGACAGCTTAAAGGAGGCGTGCCGAAGCAAGCCGGAAGCTCTTTTTTTGAGAGATTACGGCTTGGCTTTGGCACGTCCCAGGAACAAGCTACAAGAGTTGAACCTAAGGGCTTTTTAGCAGGCGGCATATCGGAGATTCCTAAGGATATAGCTGATATTATCGGACCCTCTTTAAGAACGGCGGGCTTGATTGGTGGTGGTATTGCCGGAGTGGCCGGAGGTTTGGCGGGATCGGTGGGTGGTGCGGCGGCTGGAGCCGGTGCCGGCGAATTTTTAAGACAAAGAATTGGTGAATTGATAGGTGTTCAAAAAGAGGGTGCTGGAGCGAAGTTTAGAAAAATTGGGGAGGAAGCCATTGCCGGTGGGTTAGCAGAGTTGGGGGGCATCGGCGTTTCTAAGGTTTTAGGACCAGCCTTAAAGTTTTTGGGTAGAAAATTAGCTCCAGTGGGTAGATTTAGCGGTGAAGCTGGTAAAAGTATATTGAGAGCGACAACCGGCGGTGTACCGGAAAAAGCCATTGAGCAGGCCGCTAAGTTTCCTAAAGCTGTTAGAGCCGGCTTTAAGCCAGGAGTCACAGCTAAGACAATTAGAGAAGAAACGCTTGGAGCTTTTAATCAATACAATAAGATCACAAAGACAGTTTTTAGGGAGGGTATAGATAAAATTGCGGAGAATGTCCCAAAAAAGTTGGTAGTGCCGGTTGTTGCAAAAAAGGAATTTGGAAAGTTGGTTGACGACTTTGTTAAAACCGCAAAGGAATTTCGGGTTACTTTTAAGGGTAATAAGATATCCGGCTTCCCCGTAAAAATGGACGTTGGAGCTAGGTCTAACATTAAAAAAGCGTTTGTTCTGTTAAAAAGACATAAAGATTTTAGTACTCGTGGTATTCAGAATTTAGCTGAGGATATTCAGTCTTTGATTAAATTTGAGAGGACGGTGCCGGTAGGTGGTGCCAAAGTGGCCGGACAGAGTCCTGTGCTTTTTCGGGCTTCGGCCAAGCTATCGGATTTCATTAGAAAACAATATCCGGTTTTAGGAGAGTTGAGAACAGAGTTTGCCAAGCGTTCAAGGATAATAAAAAATGCTAATCGTCTTTTGAATGCGGCAAAAAAAGACGATCCGATAGCCGTCAGAACTTCTGTTCAAAAATTAAGCAATATATTTAAGGAAGATAACGATATTTATTTGCAGGTTCTGAGAGAACTAGAAAAAGCTACTGGCAAAAAGATATTAAGCAAATTAGCTGGCACGGAATTTCAAAGGATTGCTCCAAGGTTTGTGCCCACAGCTTTAACTTTGGGTGCTATCGGTGGCGTTGGAATCTTTGCTCAAAACCCCCTTTTACTACTTCTTTTACCATTGTTATCACCTAGAGCAGTAGGTGGCTTGGTTACTCGTGGAGCACAGGCCGTGGGTGTTGGAGCGGCCGGAACTAGAGTGGCGGCTCCCGCCGGAAAACAAGCCCTTATTCTTTTGGCTAATCAATTACTTAGAAATCGTGGGTCAGAAAACAATGCTCCAAACCCATAAAACAAAGAAAATAACGGCAAAGACACGAGTATCACGAAGCTCGCTAGTTGCCGCTTTTAACCTCATTTCCAGGTCTATTTTGTTAGCTATATCCCTCATAACCGGTTATAATAATATAAAATGACAAAAAAAGCAAATATGCAAGAGCAAACCCAGTTACAAGTCCAAATTGCCGTCTTAAAAGAGCAGGTTGATAATATCTGCGAAAGATTAGAGTTAATTGAGAAAAATCATCTTCCGCACCTTCAACAGGACATGCAAAGCGTTAAATTGCACCTAGCTTATTATTCCGGCGGTTTGGCCGTCTTTTTTGTTGCCATAGAGTTGGCGTTTAAGTTCTTTTTGAAATGAAACTGGAGCTTTACTTGCCGACTAAGCCCTATCAAGTTACCCAAAAATGGGGTGTTAAAAATCCTATTTATAAAAAGAATGGTATAAACATGGATCGTCATAACGGAGAGGATTATCTATTAGGTAACGGCAAGCTTCTCTGTTGGCCGCAAAGATACAGAATAATTGCCGTGGGTTATGATCCAAGGGGAGCCGGCTATTATGTCATGGGCCAATCCGTTGATCGTTGGGAAATTGAAGGAAGCGAATGCTACGACCAAGTTATTTTTATGCACCTAGATCAACCAGTTACTTGGAAATTGGGCGACATCGCTGAAATAGGAGATATTGTGGGTATCCCAGATAACACCGGCTTTAGTACCGGACCACATACCCACGAAGGACATTATCGGGTTACTGAAGTCGGGAGCCGATTAGACAGCAATAGTGCCAATGATAGTTACGATCATAGTAAATATCATGTATCTTTTTTTGCTCAAGACCAGAAAACCGTCATATCTCTTTTATCAAAATTGGTGGAGTTTTACAAGCAGGTTCTGGGTCTTTTGAGGGGTTGATTTGTTATACAATTATATTTAGGGCATAATAATTTTATGCCATATAAAGACTTAGAAAAAAGGAGAGTCTCTGCAAGAAAAACATATTATAAACACAGAGAACAACGTTTAAAGGATATGAAATTATTTAGATTAAAAAATCCTAATTATGATAAAGAGTATAAAAAAGGTAATGAAAAATTTTTAGAATATAGAAGAAATTATTATTACAGAAATATAGAAAAAAGCAGAGCTAGATATATATTAAATAACATGATTGATTCAAAAAAAATGATAAGAGGAAGTTGTAGTATTTGTCAATTACCTAACGCAGAAGCTCATCATACTGATTATTCTAAGCCCTTAAAAGTTATTTGGTTTTGTAGAAATCATCACTTGGAACTACATAGGAATGGTATAATTAAAACATGCCTCAGTCGGGGCGTAAAAAGAGTAGCAAAGCTAGCGTAGCTGAGCAAAGCTAAGCTAAAGCTATAAAATTAAAAATGAATCATTTTAGTTGGAAGGCGTCGTTAATAAAGGGCGTAAAATATATTGTTCTTTTCGGTCTGCCGGTCTTGGTAGATCAGTTTGTTGTGGCCTATCCGGTCTGGGCACAGCTAACAGTAGGCGGTCTTTTGACAATGAGCGTCAACTGGTTAAAAGTTTTCGTTGGTCTTAGGCTTCCTTAGCTTTAGTTCGTTTCAAACTTATGAGCCAGAGATACAAGATTCTATTCAGAATCGTGATTTTTACGCTTATTTGGTTCGTGGGCGTGCTTTTTATGAGGACAGGCCGCACCATACCCCTTATTCCTGATAAAAGCCCGCCAGTTGTTGAATTAGAGCCGGTTACGGCCAATCCAAAGCCGGAGATACCGCCCATTTTGACTAAAATAGCTCTTTGTGAGTCCGGCAACAGCCACTTTGACGCTAATGGGGTTAAAAGGGGCAAGGTGAATCCTCTTGATATTGGACGATTTCAAATTAACCTCTTTTACCACGAGGCCCAGGCCAAGGAGATGGGACTTGACTTGTTTGATGAAAATGATAATGAAGAATATGCGTTATATCTTTATGAGAAACAGGGCACTCGGCCTTGGAATCCCAGCCGACACTGTTGGGAGCAAAGCCAGCAAGGTTAGCGTAGCTGAGCAAAGTTAAAGGTCGTCAATTAGATAATAAAAAATGACCAAACAAGACATCGTTGAAGACGGAGATGAATTTATAGAAGAATCGGATGAAGATACTGACTTGGATAGCGATTTAGATGAGGAAAATGAAGAAGATTTGGAGGACGAGTATTGACTTGGTTAGATAATCGTTATATTCTAGGGATGGAGTAAATCCTTAGAAAACAAACTGACCTTACGAGTTTGTCCCGCCGATATGCAATTAGCTAGGCGGGTTTTTGGTTTTTAGGTTATCAAGGATTCCATCCACCTCACGTAGATGATTCTTTAATTATGTGCTATATTATGTGAACCGCAAGGGGCTTTTTGTTGAAAATGTCCGGTTGGCTCCGGCTGGCCAGAACACTATTAAATAGAAGGCTAAGTGCCGCCGATCAAGGCGGCATTTGATATAATTAAGATAGCTCTTGAGGAGTAACCATGTTCGGAATGAACAATCTCATCAAAGATTTTATTCTTGGTTGTTTGAAAATAATAGCCATCTTTACCATCATTTCTATTTTGATTGTTCTGGTCATTAAGTATCTGTGAGAGGAGGATGAAATGAAAAAGAAAGACAAAGTAAAAGCCGCCGGTCCGGCCATTATCTACTGTTCTAAATGTAAAGACCCGATTCTTCCGAAAGATGAGCGAGATCAAATTGGAAAGAAGGTTGTCTGTGGTCAATGCTATCTTGACCGGGAAGAAAAACAGGAAGGAAATAAGCAATGAACAAAGACAAAACCCCTGTTTTACGCAATGGTGCGAAATGCCGAAAGTGCGGCGAAAAAAAAGAGTGGTTTCATAAAATTGGATATGTAGTGTGCGGTAAGTGCGGAAAGATTAAGACTTCCAATAAATAGCCCCGACTTTGATCGGGGCAAATCATGGCGTGGTAAACCGGTAAAGATTCGGACCTGCCTGTAGAGCAGGTGGCCCTCGGCCTAGCTAGGAGCATTACCTAGACACGCCACAAAAGTTATCCACAACCCCCTATTTGCTATTCTTGAAGTTTATTTTATAATTAAATTAAAGTTTCGGTTGGTTAGGACAACGGGAACGGAAAGTCCGCCTGTCCTAACAAGGCGGGCTTTCTGTTTAGTGGTCAAGGGGTAAGCGATTAAGACCTTAAATTAAATCGCAGGTTGGACCGTCCCGAAAGCGGGGAAACTTCGGGGTAACTCAAAACTGAAAAAGGGGGGTAGGGGGGTTAGTCAGGTAATCTAAAACTGTCTGTTAACGTTAAAAGTTAGTATGAATAATTTAGAGATTAAGTTAAACGAATTACAAGAAAAAACTAAACATTGGTCAAATTATTGGGATATTGATTTTCCTTTGGATAGAGAGTTTAGATTGTCCGCTAGTTTGAAATTTGACAAAAAGAAAAAAATTAATAATTTAATTTGTATTTGTGTTTATTGTGGATCTGAAGTTAAAAGAAGGCTTTTTAATAGAAAGGCCGTTTGTTTTAATTGTAAACATGGAAAATCTTTGTGAACATGGAAGATATCTAAGTGGTAAGTGGTGTTGCTTGGTTTGTTTTGCCGATAAGAACCGAGATCAATTAAAAAAATCGGCAGAAAAAATTGAATTTGAATCTGAAATGGCGGATATGGATTTAAGAAGACTAACTCAAAGATAATATGCTTCAAGGTTTTCGGATGGATCGGGACTATTGTAATGGCAAGCCGGTCTATGATAAAAAGTCGGCGGTCACCGCCCGAAATAAACGATGGAAGGAGGACCATATTAAATTAAGAATATACCCCTGTTTTCAATGCAACGGTTGGCATCTTACCAGTCAAGAAAAGTTTTCCACAACTTAGGTATTTGCAAAGAGTTGGCAATATGTTATACTTAAGAAAGTGATAAATATAAAAGAACCATTTTATACGGCTGGTAAAAAGTTTGGTTGGCAGGGAAAGTCTATAGGATTGGGAATAAATCTTAGATTATTAGATGGGGACGGAGATTTGGAATTGACGGTCGGAGACTCAAAAGACATTTGGACAATCAATAAAAATAAGGCCAGAGAATTAGTTAATAGATACCAATCCTACTATCAGGCAAGAGGAACTAGATTGGGAGTTTTGCCTTGGTATGAGTTTGAGAAAGTTCAAGAAAAGGTCGTGGAGGTGGTTCAACCAGCAATGTTATGAATCATGAAAGATTTGGTCAGGACTGTCCGATGTGCGGCCGGCAGGAAGCTACGATCGTTCGGGAAGTCTGTATTAAGGGCGGCGATCCGATCTGGGCCGGAAAAGCGGCGGTGTGTCAAAATGTAAGGTGCTCCGGATATATTAACTTAAATAAAGTGCCTCAATGGATAAGAATATAAAAATTTATGAAAACTAAAATACAAATTCAATCTATATTCGGAGATGTATTGTTTGAGTTGGAAAAAGAAAACAATACTGTTAGAGACACCCTTGAAGAAGCGATTAGAAATTCTGCCAATCTTGACTCTGCCGACCTTCGCTCTGCCAATCTTCGCTCTGCCAATCTTCGCTTTGCCAATCTTGACTCTGCCGACCTTCGCTCTGCTAAAAATGTTTCGGAGAGCTACATAAACCAGTGTTCCAGGGATATGTTATTTATCTTTGAAAGATTAAAAAGTGA
>Ga0114944_1000019_pt1 | contig 41409 bp, 40 predicted proteins | sample OV2TP2_FD_89582 | JGI IMG/M metagenome (GOLD analysis project Ga0114944, IMG submission 89582) | Hot spring microbial communities from Beatty, Nevada to study Microbial Dark Matter (Phase II) - OV2 TP2 | ecosystem: Environmental > Aquatic > Thermal springs > Hot (42-90C) | place: USA: Beatty... | reverse complement strand
ACCAATTCACACTTGGAAAAAAAGAACGGCTGAAAAGCCGCAAGCAGATTAACCCCCCTAAAGGGGAGTTTTGAAAGATTCACTTGATTTAAAAAGATCTCTTAAAACCGGGCTATTTTGTTTTTTAAAAAAAATCTGTGCAAATCTGTGTCATCTGTGAGCAAACAATTCACACCCGGAAAAAAGAAAGGCTCAAAAGCCGCAAGCAGATTAACCCCCCTAAAGGGGAGTTTTGAAAGATTCACTTAATTTGAAAAGTTCCATTAAAACCGGGCTATTTTGCTTTTTAAAAATATCTGTGTAAATCTGTGTCATCTGTGAGCCACCATTTCACACTTGGAAAAAAAGAACGGCTGAAAAGCCGCAAGCAGATTGAGCAATTGTTCAAGGAGGGTAATTCTATTTCAATATCTCCATTCAGGGTTTATTTTTTAATAAATCAAATGTTCAATGCTCAACGCTCAATGTTCAATGTTCAATTTGGGGTAGGTGTATCGGGAAAGAGTTTTAGAAAGGCTGTTGATCGAAACAGGATTAAACGACTGATCAGGGAAGCGTGGCGTCAGCAGAATACTGAACTGAAAGAAAAACTAAAAACAACCGGCCTGCAGATGGATGTGTTTTTTATTTACACCGGCAAAGAAATACCCGGCTATAAGCTTGTATGCGAAAAAGTGAAAACGGCTATTGAAAAACTAAAAAAGACAATTGGATAAAAACAATACACATAAAAACCCCCTGAGGGATTTGGGATTCATCTTAAGCCTGCCTTTTATCGCCCTGATAAAAATTTACCAGTGGATTATTTCTCCCGTTCTTGGACCCAAGTGCCGTTTCACTCCCACCTGTTCGCAATATGCAGCAGAAGCATTAAAGAGACATGGCGTGTTTAAAGGTTTGTGGCTGGCAATTAAAAGAGTCAGCCGTTGTCATCCCTGGGGCGGCAGCGGGTACGACCCCGTGCCGTGAAGATCTCCAAACCTCTGAAAGCGGAATAAAAAAACCGCTCCCCGGAGCGGTAATCATCTTCATAAGATAAAAATTAAATTACTTTTTCCTTTGCAGCACATAATCCACCGACCATCGGCCGGCGCCGCTTACCAGCAATGCGATGGCCATGCCAATCACCAGCAGGTGATATTCGTATCCTTCGCCTTTCAGGTTGCCATACCAGTTCATAAAAAATCCATTCTGCAAATGACTGGTGAAAATAATGCCGGCAAAAAGTGATATGACGCCCGCTGCAACTATTCTTGTTGCAAAACCAAATATCAATGCCAGTGCGCCGAAGAATTCAATTATGATAACAAGAAAAGCGATAAGCCACGGCAGGCCTGCCGTACCGGTAAAGTAATCCATGGTGCCGCTGAAACCGTAACCGCCAAACCAGCCCAGCAGTTTCTGTGCCCCGTGCGGAAACAGGATAATACCTAATACAATGCGGACAATCATGGCCGCAAGGCTCTCGTTTGTATGCAATATCTTGTTCATAAAAAAAATTTGAAATTGTATAAATGGTCTTTGGATTTAAGCGCCATAAAAGAATTGCTCCTTTACAATCTTTCCGTTTTTCCAGTGCTGCACACTTATCTGTGTGTACTTGCGCACACCCCAGTCCTTGTGTGTGTAGTCATAGTGCCATTTTACAAAAGATACACCATCGCCTACGGCAACATCCAGCACTTTGGCGCCGCGGAAATCGGTAATGCTGCCGAAGAAATCAATTTCCCTCCGGCGGTTGGCATCTTTACCCACAGTGGCGGGGTTTTCATTTTCCTGCATCACTACTTCATCGTCGTAATAGAGTTCAAAGCCGTCCATGGCTTTGCCTTCAAGAATAAGCTGGTTGAGATGGTTGATTTTTTCTTTGATCGTTTGCATAGCTGTATTTTTTTTTACAGCACAAAGTTGCAAACGCCGGCAGCGTGCCTCCATTGATGCAGGAAAAGAAATCCGGTTGATGTAGGTTAAGCGGGTTTGTGGTTTTTTATATACTGGCTGCGGATGCGGCTCAGCGATTCGGGAGTAATGCCCAGGTACGCGGCAATCTGTTTCAGCGGCAGGCGTTTTTCCATCAGGGGATATTTATCAATAAAATTACAATAGCGTTCATCCGCCGTTTTGCTCAAGTTGCCGATGATGCGTTCCTGCATGGAGATAAAAGCATTTTGCAGCAGCAGCCGGAAAAACCGTTCAAACTTGGGCACTTTCTGAAACAAATCATCCAGTGCATATTTTTCAAAACAAAAAATTTCAGAGTCTTCCAGTGCGTCAATGGTATAGCGGGCAGGGGTTTGGGTAAGGAAGCTGTACATATCGCCTATCCACCAGTCTTCGATGGCAAACTGAACGATGTGTTCCTGGCCTTTTTCATCAATGCTGTAGGTGCGCAGGCACCCTTTGTTTACAAAAAATTCATAGCGGCAGACGTCGCCTTCCTGCAGCAGGTATTGTTTTTTTTTCAGCTTTTTTACTCTGAGAATCGAAGTGAAATATTGCTCTTCTTCCGGCGAAAGGGTGATGAAGCGGGAAATATTTTTCAGGATTCGGTCATACATAATTCAAAAATCAAATTAAAAAATCAGAAACTATCGCATAAATCACTTTAACCCAATTAACCACAGATTACACGGATTTTCTTTCACTGATTTCTCAGATTGTAGAATAAAAACAGTGCAATCTGCTTGCTTCTTCAGTGCAATCTGTGGCCGGAAAACCCTTTTGTGATGGCTTGCAAAAAACCGCTGAGGCGGCAGCCCAAACCAAGGTTTTGCTTTCAAAATCCTTTGCGTCAGCACATCGATGCGGTTTACCAATCAATGAAAAAAAATTTCAAACAGCTTTTACTTTCATAGCCGCTTCATATCGCTCTGTCACTTTTTTCCAGTCAACCACATTCCAGAAAGCATTGAGGTATTCGGCGCGGCGGTTCTGGTATTTCAGGTAGTAGGCATGCTCCCACACATCCACACCCAGTATCGGTGTTCCTTTCACTTCAGCCACATCCATCAGCGGGTTGTCCTGGTTGGGTGTGGAAGTGATTACCAGCTTACCGTCTTTTACCAGCAGCCAGGCCCAGCCGCTGCCAAAGCGGGTCATGCCGGCATTGTTGAATTTTTCTTTAAAAGATTCAAACGTGCCGAACGTATCGTGAATATCTTTTGCCAAATCACCGGCCGGCATACCTCCGCCGCCTTCATCGAGCTGCACCCAGAAGAAACTGTGGTTCCAGTGCCCGCCGCCGTTGTTGCGTACGGCAGGTGATATTTTGCCGGCATTGGCCAGCAGTTCCTCGATGCTTTTGTTTTCATGCTCTGTGCCGGCAATAGCCTTGTTCAGGTTGTCAACATAAGCCTGGTGATGCTTGCCATGGTGTATCTGCATGGTCAGGGCGTCCATATGCGGCTCCAGTGCATCGAATGCATACGGAAGGGGAAGTAAGGTGAATGCCATAAACTGAATTTTAAAGTTGTGATTTTAGAATTATGTTATTATGGGGATAACAAATTTACGATTGAATGGCTAATGCGGCGCACATCCTTTTTTCGAGATATGGAATAAATTCCGGTTTATAGAGGTCGCTGCCGGATTATTTTTTGCAGTACCTTTCTGCATCAGCCGGGGTGTTTATTTAACCAATAGCATCAGGCTTAAATAATGTTTTATGAAAAAAATTTTTTTGTACGCTTCTGTTTTATTTCCCGTTCTCATGTCAACGAATTTCTTTTATAAACAAAAAGACAATACCCTGACTGAAGAGGAAAAGAAAGAGGGATGGGTTTTACTGTTCGACGGCAGCAGTATGAATGGCTGGCACACCTATAAAAACCGGGAAGCAGACGGCTGGGATGTAAAAAACGGTGAGCTTTTTTGTAAAGAAACCGGCGTAACCCAAAGAGCCGACCTGGTGACGGTGAACCGGTATGAAAATTTTGAACTGAAGATTGACTGGAAAATTGCACCAAAGAAAAACAGCGGCATCATGTATATGGTAATGGAAGGCAGCGGCGCCAGCTACGAATCGGGACCCGAATACCAGCTGATAGATGATGAAGGCTACCCCGGTAATCTGCAGCACAAGCAGCTCAGCGGTGCCAATTATGATATGCATGCGCCTTCGGCAAAAGTGGTGAAGCCGGCGGGAGAATACAACCAAACCCGGATTGTGATAAACAAAGGCCACGTGGAGCATTGGCTCAATGGCGCCAAAGTGGTGGACTACCAGCTATGGACCCCGGAGTGGGAACTGTTGAAAGCAAACAGCAAGTGGAAGGATGTAAAGACATACGGCATGTCAAAGATTGGCCACATTGCCTTGCAGGATCATGGCGGCGGGGTGTGGTTTAAAAACATTAAGCTGAAGCAGCTTCCTTAACTCTTCTTAATTGATCCGGAAGATAACCGGTTCAACTTTTTCCCTTTTTCCACAAACGTTTCCACCACAGTTCTTGTTTCCAGGTCGAGGCGCACGGAAATGGTGTACCAGGGAATGGAGCCTTTAAAGCCCGGTATTTTTTTGCGGATGATTTTTGCAACATCATCTGCCAGTTCAGAATAAGTTTTTCCTTTACTGCCCTTCAGGCTTTGAATGATGGCCGCTTTGAACGACTCATAAATGGCCGTCTCAATTTTCATCTTCCGGCGTGTGGCGGGATGTGTGGTCACTACTTTTTGTTTGATAGCATTTGCCATAAGTATATTTTTTGCCACGAATTACCCGAATGACACCAAAGAAAAAAATTCGTGTAATCAGTGTTATTCGTGGCTTATCTTTTCTTTTTAAAAAAATCTTTCATCAGCTTGCCGCATTCTTCCTTCATCACGCCGCGGGTCACTTCGGTTTTCTGGTGAAAAGGCCAGTTGGTGCCTGTAATTCTTTTGTGGCCGTTCTTTTCATCATCGGCGCCCCAAACCACTTTCCCTACTTTGCTCCAGTACATGGCGCCGGCGCACATCAGGCAAGGCTCCACCGTCACATAAATCGCCGCTTCAGGCAGGTACTTGCTGCCCAGTAAATTGAATGCCGAAGTGAGGGCAATCATCTCGGCATGCGCTGTGGGGTCATTCAGTTTTTCCATCATGTTGTGCCCGCGGGCAATAATCTTTTCTTTCAGCACCACCACGGCACCAACGGGCACCTCATCGTCTTCAAACGCTTTCTTAGCTTCCTTCAGCGCCTGCATCATGTAGTATTCATCAGTCATTATCGGGCTTTTGGTAACTTGGGTTAAAATTAAAGTTAATGGCAGACATTGCAAGCCTGGAGAAACTCCGGACATATTTTCATAGTGGCGTTACCAGGTCGTATTCATTCCGCAAAGAGCAGCTGAAAAAACTAAAAGCTTCCATTTTAAACCACGAGCAGGATTTGTATAATGCACTGTACACCGATTTGAAAAAAAGCGCCGAAGAAACCTGGGTAACGGAAGTTGGTCTTGTAGTGAGTGAACTGAATGCTGCAATAAAGAATCTTCACCACTGGATGCAACCGGAAAAAGCTGCCACGAACCTGCTGAACTTTCCATCAACCAGCAAAGTGCTGAAAGAACCACTTGGCGTTGTTTTGATCATCGGGCCGTGGAATTATCCCTTCCAGCTTTTGATAAACCCGCTGGTTGGCGCCATAGCCGCCGGCAACTGTGTGGTGCTGAAACCAAGTGAATTTGCACGGGCCACTGCTGAGGTAATGAAAAAAATCATTGAAGAAGTTTTTCCGTCCGAATATATTTTATATGTACAGGGCGAAGGCGCCACCGTGGTGCCACACATGATGAACAATTTTGTTTTTGACCATGTGTTTTATACCGGCAGCACGGCCGTGGGTAAAATTATTTACCGGATGGCAGCGGAAAAACTGGTGCCTGTTACGCTTGAACTGGGCGGCAAAAGCCCCTGCATTGTGGAAAGCGATGCCAACATTATAGTGGCGGCCCGCCGTATTGCCCTTACCAAATTTTCCAACGCAGGGCAGATGTGTGTGGCGCCGGATTACGTGCTGGTGCATGAAGCGGTAAAAGAAAAACTGATTGCAGCGATGAAAGATTCTGTAAAAAAATTTTTCAGCGATACACCGGAGCAGAGCTACAACTATGGAAAAATTATTAATGAGAAACAGTTTGACCGCATAGCCGGTTATTTAACCAATGGCAAAATCATTTTCGGCGGACGCACCAACCGGCAGCAGTTGTTTATCGAGCCCACTTTACTTGACGATGTGAAACCCGGCAGCCCTGTGATGCAGGATGAAATTTTCGGTCCCGTTCTTCCGGTTATTGGCTTTAAAACAAGCGAGGAAGCCTTGAAGATTATTGAGCAGCATACCAACCCACTGGCATTTTATGTTTTTGCATCAGACAGTGCAAAAGAAAAATTCTGGCTCGGCAATGTGGCATTTGGCGGCGGCTGCGTAAACAATGCAAGCTGGCATCTTACCAATCATCACCTGCCTTTTGGCGGCCGCGGCTTCAGTGGCATCGGGCATTATCACGGCAAGTATTCGTTTGATACCTTCAGCCACAAAAAGGCGGTGATGAAAACCCCCACGTGGTTTGACCCCGCTGTCAGGTATCCGCCTTTTAAAGGAAAGCTGAAATTGTTTAAATGGGTGATAAGGTGAAAGTCAGAAATCAGTAGTCAGTAGTCAGTAGTTCTGTAGTATATAACTTGTACCTTGAACCTTGTATTCAGCTTTCGCTAATTTATCCAACTAAGTTTTAACGCAGTTGGAAGCTTCGGCTGACAAGCTTGTACCTCGCTTCCATGAAAAAACTTTTAGAAGATGAGAATGATATCCGGGATAAAAAAAACTTTCATCATCCTGTTGATGTTATTGCTAACTTTCACTGGTTATGTATTTGTGGAAACAGCTAATACAAAGAATATGACCATCCGCCAAAGAGTATTGAAAGCTGTGTATCCCGCCTTTACCTGGTGGAACAGGATTACGGGTAAAAATGTCAGGGTGTTTACCAATGAAAACCCGGCGCCGCCGCCGCAATCAATTTATGATTTCAGCATTCAGCTCAATAACGGTGATTCTCTTTCCTTCTCGGCTTTCAAAGGCAAAAAATTGTTGCTGGTAAATACCGCTTCCGACTGCGGCTTTACTGATCAATACAGCGAGCTGCAACAACTGTATGAAGAAAACAAAGACCGCCTGGTAGTAATCGGTTTTCCGGCCAATGATTTTAAGCAGCAGGAAAAAGGAACGGATGAAGAAATAGCGCAGTTCTGCAAACTGAATTACGGCGTCACTTTTCCGCTGGCTAAAAAGAGCAGCGTAGTGCCGGGACCGCAGCAGCATCCCGTTTTTCAATGGCTCACGGATAAAACCAAAAACGGATGGACCAGCAAAAAACCCGGCTGGAACTTTTCAAAATACCTGGTGAATGAAAACGGCGTGCTGGTAAACTATTTCGATCCGTCCGTTTCACCCACCGGCAAAGAAGTTAAGGCCGCTATCAAAAAATAAATTATGCTTTCAAAGACAGCCATCGAAAAATATTTCAATGCAGAAAAAGCCGAAAGCCTGTTGTTCATGGCTTTCGGTCTTACCGGTATCATCCTGGCTGTTGTTTTCTTTTTCATTCTGAAAACTGAGATTCACAAAGGCATGGCTTTGCCACTCACTGTAGTGGGATTGATTTTAGCAATCGTGGGACTTACTGTTTACCAGCGAAGCGACCGGCAATGCGTTGGTATGGTAAATGCATTTGAAACAAATCCGCAACAAATGAAGCAGGTAGAGCTGCCGCGGATGAAACGGGTGATGAAAAGTTTTGTGTTTTTCCGCTGGATTGAAATCATTTTGTTTCTCACCGGTGCAGGCATCTATCTTTACTTCATCCGCGATTTCCGCCACGATTTCTGGCGCGGCTTTGGTTTTGCACTCGCCATCATGTCGCTGCTGGCACTCGCTGCCGATTATTTTGCTGAAAAAAGAGGAAAGATTTATACCCGTATGCTGGAAGATTTTGTAAGCAGGATATAAAAGCCGGGTGTATTTTAAGCCGGGCATTTTTCTTCAAAGTGAGCCAGTTCTGCCACTCTTCTTTCAAACTGAAAGCCGGAATAAACTTTAATAATTTCCTTCAGTTCCTCTTCTATTTCTTCAACGCTTTTCAGCATCACCAGCCTGTTGCGGTAATCTTTTATGTTGGGCAAACCTTTCAGGTAGTTGGCATAGTGGCGGCGCATTTCATTGATGCCCGGCACCAGTCCTTTCCACTCTACAGAGCGATGCAGGTGTTTGCGTATCACTTGCACTCTTTGTTCAATGGTTGGCGGCGGCAGGTGTTCACCGGTTTTTATAAAATGTTTTATCTCGTTAAAAATCCACGGGTAGCCAATGGCGGCGCGGCCGATCATGATGCCATCTACCCCATAGCGGATTTTATATTCCAGCGCCTTTTCAGGCGAATCAATATCACCGTTGCCAAAAACAGGAATATGAATGCGGGGATTCTCTTTCACTTTTGCAATCAGCGTCCAGTCGGCTTCGCCTTTATAAAGCTGTGCCCTTGTTCTGCCGTGAATATAAATCGCCTTTATGCCCGCATCCTGCAGGCGTTCGGTCGCATCTTCCACGTTTTTATTGTTTTCATCCCATCCCAATCTTGTTTTCACCGTTACAGGAAGTGATGTTGATTTCACTACTGCTGAAGTCAGCTTCACCATCAGCTCAAGGTCTTTCAGCACGGCAGCTCCGGCGCCTTTGTTCACCACTTTTTTTACCGGGCAGCCGAAGTTGATATCAACGAGGTCGGGATTCACCGCTTCGCAAATCTTTGCACTCAGGGCCATGGCTTCTTCATCGCCGCCGAAGAGCTGGATGCCGAAGGGGCGTTCTTCTTCGCTGAAGTCAAGTTTCATTTTGCTTTTTATTGCATCACGTATCAGTCCTTCACTGGAAATGAATTCGCTGAACATCAGGTCGGCGCCATTGTCTTTGCACACGGCACGGAAGGGCGGGTCGCTTACATCTTCCATCGGTGCAAGCAGCAGCGGGAAACCGGGTAATTGTATGTTTCCTATTTTCACCATCGGCTCTATACTGTATTATTGATTATTCATTATTAATTATTGATTGCGGGTTACATTTGCCAGTCCCGGTTATGCCGGGAAAGCGGCAAATTTACTCCCTATTATTTTCGGGGCAAAAATGCAAATTGAATTTTATGGTGTATTTAAAAACAAGACCGGCATGGGCGCAGTTGCTGATGTTTATCGGGCTGGCATTTGGCTCATTTCTTATTCTCAGCATGATTGGTATGCTGATACTTTCAAAAATTACAGGCTTTAATCTTTTTCAGCTGGGTGATGCAAGCGCATGGGATTATTCCAACCCGGCATTGCTCACTGTACTGCGAGGCTTGCTGCTGATACAGTTTCTTTCTTTATTTGTCATTCCATCTTTTTTGTTTGCTTATTTTTCCGATCCCAGGCCGGGGCAATATCTTGGATTCAGGTCATCAAAAGCAATCTATTTTATTTACGGCTCCCTGGTGCTTATTATAGCCATTCCCCTGGTTGACTGGCTGGGCGCCATCAATCACCAGCTGATACCCGAAGCAACAAGAATGGGAAAATGGATGAAGGAGGCCGAAGAAACGGCGGCGCAGCAAATCGGGTTTATGCTCAAGCGGCATTCGGTGCAGGATTTGCTGATGAATCTTTTATTCATCGCCGTATTTGCCGGTGTGGGTGAAGAGCTTTTTTTCCGCGGCGTATTGCAACGGATCCTGATAAAACTTTTCAGGAGCCCGGTGGCGGGCATCATTGTTACGGCCATTGTGTTTTCCGCCATTCATTTCCAGTTTTATGGTTTTATACCGCGGTTTCTGCTGGGAGTTTTGCTCGGGTTGGTTTACTGGTACAGCGGCAGCCTGTGGACGGCTATTGTGGCGCATACGGTGTACGATGCCTTTGCCATCGTTGCCATTTATATTGACCCGTCGCTGGCCGACCAGCAAAGCGCCACGTTGCCGCTGGGTAATCAAATAGCTGCAGGGCTTATCAGCCTGGCGGTTACTGCCGCACTTGTTTACCTGATTAGGAAAAAATCAAACAGCAGCTACGAGGCGGTGTATGCCGGCGATAAAGCGGAAGAACCCAATCCCTTTTCTTTCTGATAATTTTTTACAAACTGTTTCATGCCCTTCAATTGGAAAATATTTCAAACTCGTACACTCACTGCAGCAGTTTTTGCTGCCGTGATGCTCACCGGCCTGCTATGGAACCAGTGGAGCTTTCTCGTTTTGTTTTCCGTTATTCATTTTGGGTGCTGGTGGGAGTACCTGAGGCTGCTGGAGAAAATTCATAATAGAGTTTATCATCTCTACACAAAACTCGGGTTTATGCTGGTGGGTTATGCTGTCATGCTTTTGTTTTGCGGAAAAGCATTTGCAATAAGTAATTATCAATTGAATGAAAATTTTTCACTTCCCGTTTCTGCTGCCGGGTTTGCAATGCTGGTATTAGGAATTTTTCAGGCAAAAAATTTCAAGCTGAAAGCTTTCGGTGCGGCTGCATTAGGGTTGTTATATATTTCTTTGAGCTGGGCATTGATGATAAGTTTGCGTCAGTATGGAATAGCCTTTCTAAATAATTCCCCGTTGATTGATTTTGGTACCATTATCCCCACAGGTTTAATTGTTTCCATCTGGATTAATGACACTATGGCTTATATAGTAGGTTCATTGATTGGTAAAACACCTCTCTCTGTAATCTCGCCAAAGAAAACCTGGGAAGGGACAATTGGCGGCATTATGCTGGCAATAATCATTATTGGCGTCATCGGTTATTATTTTATCAACATTTCATTATTAAGTTCAATAATTGTTCCTGCTTTGGCCTCCATCACCGGCACCTTCGGTGACCTCCTTGAATCCAAACTGAAACGAATGGCCGGTGTGAAAGACAGCGGCAGCATCATGCCCGGCCACGGCGGTTTTTTAGACCGCTTCGATTCCATGCTGCTGGCCACACCCGCTGTATGGATTTATATTCAATTGTTTTTATGGTAGAGACGCAATGCATGGTAGAGACGCCATGCATGGTAGAGACGCCATGCATTGCGTCTCTACCATGCATATCTTTGCCGCATGACAATACACAGGGAAGGATACAGTACGATTGCATGGACAACCATTCTGTTCGGGGTTATCAATATGCTGTCATTTTATTTTATCAGCCACCGTTCGCCGGCCCTGAGCTGGATTATTTTTATTGTCACGCTTGCTTTTCTCATTTTCATCATTTCTTTTTTCCGCATTCCAAAAAGAAAACTGACTGTGAAGGAAAATACCGTCATTGCCCCGGCTGACGGTAAAGTGGTAGCAATAGAAGAAGTGCAGGCTGATGAATATTTCAACGACCGCCGCATACAGGTTTCCATTTTCATGAGCCCGCTGAATGTACATGTAAACCGCAATCCCGTGAGCGGCGAAGTGGTTTACAGTAAATACCATAAAGGGAAATACCTGGTGGCATGGCATCCCAAATCATCTACCGAAAATGAACGACACACAGTGGTGTACAAAACCGGCGGCAAAGAATTGCTTGTAAAACAAATTGCCGGCGCTGTGGCAAAGCGGGTAGTCAATTACCTGCAACCCGGTCAGCAGGTGAAACAGTGCGATGAAATGGGCTTTATAAAATTTGGCTCACGGGTGGATGTGCTGCTGCCCCTGGATGCAAAGGTGGGTGTAAAGATGGGAGACAATGCGGTAGGGGGTGTGACAGTAGTGGCGATTTGGTAAGTGTGCTTATGTGATAATTGACTAACGTGCCGACAAACATGCAATCTTCCGGTAATAATTTTTCACATCAATTCGCAGATTTATATATCAGTACATTGGCACATTGCCAAATCAGCACATCGGCACATTGTCAAATCAACGCATTAAAATATTTCTTCCAGTTCTTTCAGCGAATTAACAATGTAGGTTGGTTTAATATCAGTTGTAATCCGGTGGTGGTTGATAAACACCTGGTCAATACCGGCATTCATGGCGCCGATGATGTCCACCTCGATACTGTCACCGAGCATGATGCTTTCCTGCGGCCGGGCACCGGTTTTTTCAAAAGCATATTCAAATATTTCTTTATTCGGCTTCAGGCTGTTGCTGCCCTCGGATGTAATTACTTCTTTAAAATACCTGTCAAGTCCTGAAAATTTCAGTTTGCTGTGCTGGGTTTTTTCAAACCCGTTGGTGATGAGATGCAGCGAATATTTTTTTGCGGCCAGGTAATCCAGAATTTCAAGGGCATAAGGAAAAAGAATCATACGGGTGGGCAGCAGGTCAAGAAAACGGATGCTCATTTCCCGCGCCAGCGGCTCATCGGCAATTTTAAAATCCAGCAGCGATAGCCACATTCTTTTTATTCGCAGTTCTTCCTGCCTGATAGTGCCGTTGCGGTAGCGTTCCCACAGCAGTTCGTTATGTGCCAGGTAGTTTTTATAAAACAGGTCAAAATCATTCACGCCTTTTTCACGCAATGAAAAAGTATGAAAAAGCTCTTGCAGCGTTGCTCTTGCATTGGCTTCAAAATCCCAGAGGGTGTGGTCAAGGTCGAAAAACAGGTGACGGTATTTCATTTCGGATTGCAGATTTTGTCCCGATTAGTATCGGGATTAGATTTGTGAGAAACTTTCCTGTAAAAACCGCAATCTACAATCTTAAATCTGAAATCAATGACTGTTCTTATTACCGGTGCTTCAAGAGGTATAGGCAAAGCCACGGCGGAAATTTTTGCGGCCAACGGGTATGATCTTATTCTGAGCAGCCGCAACGAAGTAGCGCTTTATAATACAATGGAAGAGTTTCTGACCCGGTATCCTGCTGTTTCTGTCAAAGCAAAAGCATTTGATTTGAGTAAAAAAGAACAGGCACAATCACTCGGCAACTGGTGTTTAAGTATAGCTGTTCCCGATATTTTGGTAAACAATGCCGGTTTGTTTGAACCCGGCAGTGTACACCACGAACCCGACGGCACGCTGGAAAGCCAGCTTGCCGTCAACCTGCACAGCGCTTATCATCTCACCCGATCTGTTTTGCCTGAAATGATGGAACGCAGGTCGGGGCATATTTTCAATATCTGTTCTGTTGCTTCGCTGAAAGCCTATAAAAACGGAGGAGCTTACAGTATAAGCAAGTTTGCCATTTACGGCTTCAGTAAAAACCTGCGTGAAGAAATGAAAGAGTATGGAATAAAAGTGACAGCCGTTATTCCCGGCGCCGCATACACCGATTCGTGGGCCGGCAGCGGTATTGACAAAAACCGCTTTATGGAAGCAACCGATGTGGCCAAAATGATTTTTGCAGCGGCACATCTTTCAGCCAACGCCTGTGTGGAAGAAATCATCATCCGGCCGCTGTTGGGGGATATCTGAGTGAAAATTCCAAAATACAATCCCGATATTTATCGGGACCAAATTTCAATTCGTTTTACTTCTGGTTTGAAATTTATTTGGTGCTTGTGATTTGTATTTTGGAATTTTTTACCCTGATCTACTCACTGTACTTATACCCCACGCCCCTCACCGAATGAAAGTACTGCGGGTTGCGGCTGTCTTTTTCAAAGTATTTGCGGAAGTTGAGAATGAAATTGTCAATCGTGCGGGTGGTGGGGTACACATTGTAGCCCCACACCACCTGTAAAATTTTTTCACGGGGCACCACTTCGTTTTTATTTTCAATCAGCAGTCGCAGCAGCATACCTTCTTTTTTGCTCAGTTGGATTTTATAGCCGCTGTGGGTGACGGCCTCCTGTGCTTTGAAATCAATAAAATTATCACCAAATGAATACGTGTTACCGAGACTTTCCTTATCCTGTATTTTTTTATTCTTTTCAATCAGCTTTTGCACACGCAGCAGCAGTTCTTCCAGGTTAAACGGTTTGGTCAGGTAGTCATCGGCGCCTTTTTTCAGGCCCAGCACCCGGTCGGCGCTGCTGTTTTTTGCGCTCAGAATCAGGATGGGCACTTCATTATTGCTGAGGCGGATGGCTTCCGTAACATTAATGCCGTCCAGTTCCGGCAGCATCACATCCAGGATGATGAGGTCAAAGTATTCGCCCTGCACGGCTTTCAGTGCGGCTGCCCCGTCAAAAGCCGAAGATACTTCATAACCGTCCAGTTCCAGGTTCAGCTTCAGAGCATCGTGCAGGTTCTCTTCGTCTTCCACCAGCAGGATGGATGCTTTTGCATTGTTGGGGTTCATAGTTAACGATGAAATTGGATGCCAAAATTACTGCCTGCAGGTATATTGTCTGTCACCGTAATGTCGGCATTATGGTCTTCGGCAATTTTGCGGCAGAGATAAAGACCCAGTCCCGTGCCCTGTGTTTTGCGGGTGGCTTCGCTGCCGGTACGGTAAAATTTTTCAAACACTTTCTTTTTTTCTGCATCAGCAATGCCACAACCTTCATCAATGATATTCAGCAGCACACTTCCGTTAATTTTTTTCAGCAGGCAGGTAACAGGTTTTTCCTTGGGTGAATATTTGACGGCATTTTCCAGCAGGTTGTTTATCATGATCTGCAGCAGCAAAGGGTCGCCGGCCAGCTCAATTTCACCTTCCACTTCTTCCATAAACATTCTTTCGGGATAGCGGTTCTTTGCTTCGCGGATGCAGTCCATTAACAACGTTGAAAAATCCAGTTCTTCTTTGGAAAAAACATAACCGCCACCCTCCAGCTGCGAGGAAACAAGAATATTATTGATTAAATCGTTAAGCCGCGACGTTTCCTGCAGCGTCATGCGGATGATTTTTTTCTGCTTATCTTCATCCAGGTGGTATTTCTGCAAGGTTTCCAGGTTAAGTTTTGCAACCGAAATAGGTGTTTTCAGCTCATGGGTGACGGCCATCATAAAATTCTGCTGCTGCTGCTGCAGCAGAAACTGCCTGCGAACAGAACGGTAAACAAAAGCCGCACCTACAAGGGTAACTATTAAAAAAGTAATTCCTTCGGCAATGTATTTGGTAGTATTTTTCCGGGTGTCGTTATCAATGGTGGCAAGCTGCTCCGAAAACTGACCCGGGTTTAAGGAATCTTTTTTTGCAGAAAGCTCGCTGTAGCGCAGGTCAGCAATGGCTTTATTTTGTTTTTCCAGCGATATAAACCACCATACCAGCGCTGCCACTATATAAATAAGCAGCAGCCCGTAAATGAAGGTAATGACCCGGAATTTTTTTGTAACATACATTTCCTGACCGGCTATTTTATTTTTTCAAGCCTGATACCCACATTCATTACATGCTGCAGGGGGTCTTCACGCATGATGTTTTCCAGTGCGAATTTGTAATGGCCTGCTTTCAGCTTAAAAGGTTTATCAGTAAGCTGAATGCGGTGTTCATAAATATCGTCCATACCGGAAGCCAGCCATCCTCTTTCTGCTGTGGCGAGTTTCGACTCCTTCATTTCTCTGCGCAATGTATCGCCGGGAAGCTGGTAATAAAAATTGATCCAGATGTTGTTGTAATTATATTTTTCCGTATGCCGGATAACAAAATAGGGCTGGTACAGCGTCGTGGTATCTTTTATGGTAAAAGTAAATTCAGGTTTAAAAGCGCTGCTCCAGGCATGGCCGGGTACCGATACGGTTTTTTCATAAAGATCAATGGTGGTACAGGCTGTAAGGCACAAGGTATAAGGAACAAGAAAAAAGAAAATTCTTTTTATGGCATTCATTGAACAAAGATAATCGGAATGGGAAACCCTTGCACCTTGTTTCATTAGAGCACATTCATCACCTGCTCCTTTGCTTTTTCCAGCTCATCCTTCATCATCACCACGCATTTCTGAATGGCGGCATCGTAGGCTTTGGCGCCGGTGGTATTTATTTCGCGGCCGATTTCCTGCAGGATGAAAGAAAGTTTTTTTCCTTTTGACTCTTCGGGTTCGGCCAGCACGGTTTTGAAATAATCGCAATGATTTTTCAGCCGCACCATTTCTTCGCTGATGTCAATTTTTTCGATGTAATAAATGAGCTCCTGCTCCATGCGGTTTTTATCATAGTTTTCCTTTCCCACATATTCTTCCATAAGTTTGATAATGCTGTCGCGGATGGTTTGTTTGCGCAGCGGCTCCATCCTTATTACCTCCTGCTGCTGCAGCTGAATGTTTTCAATACGCTGCAATAAATCTTTTTCCAGCGAGCGGCCTTCATCGTAGCGGTGAATATTCAGGTCGTCTATGGCTGCCAGGATGACTTTTTCAAATGCGGTCCATTCTTCATCAGTCAATGTTTCGCTGGTGGGGGTTATCACTTCCGGCATTTTTACCAACGTGCTGAGAACATGAGAAGGATCAAGTTTTAATTCTTCTGACAGCTGAGCCAGCGGTTTGAAATAGGCTTTGGCCAGCTCGGTATTGATAGTAACGGGTTTGGCATTACCGGTTTCTTTCAGGCTGATGGTACAGTCCACGCTGCCGCGGCCCAGCCTGGTAGAAAGAATGCGGCGGATATCGAATTCAAAGGGTTTTAAAAAAGCAGGCAGCTTCAGTTGCAGTTCAAACTGTTTTCCGTTGAGGGATTTTATATCCACCAGGAAAGTTTTATCGCCTACGTTTTTTTCGGCTCTGCCGAAGCCGGTCATGGATTTCAGCATGTGTAAATTTTGAAAAAGGTAAAGGTATTGTAAAAAAAATTGAAGACCGGTCGGAAGCGAACGCGGTTTTTCATTGGCAACATGGCGGATATTTTTTTCTTTAAAGAGTCTGTCAAAAAAAAATCTCCCCCGATGAATCGGGGGAGAAATATGTGGATGGGTTAGTAAGTACAGGGAAATAAATTTCCCTACACAATATTAATAACAAATTTTTCTAACTAAAAAAATATTTTAAAGAATTTTATTAACATTTTAATATTGTTTGTGGATAAGAGAACAAATACTTGTTTAATGAAGCAATGAATTGAAGATGCTGAGTTTTTTTTATGAATTAAATTTAATGCACAAGTTAAGCACCGGTTGATGAATCGTTATGTGCTCAACTGAAATCTGAGGTTTTTAAAAAAGCCAACCTGGTTGAGCAGCCGGGCTTATCATTTTTACTCCCCTGTTTAAAAGCTGGTTATCTTTAAACAAAAAATTTATTTATGCGTTTTGATAAACCGGTTCCGGTAAAATGGATTGCTGAATTTATCGGGGCAACGATTGCAGGAAACGATGCGGCAGTCGCTACGGGCATCAATGAAATACACAAAGTAGAGACGGGTGATATTGTTTTTGTGGATCACCCGAAATACTATGAAAAATGTATTCGGTCGGCTGCCACTGTTATTATCATCAACCAGGAAACGGCTTACCCGCAGGGAAAAACGCTGCTGATAACCGGCGAACCTTTTGAAGCCTACTTAAAGCTGGTAAATCACTTCCGGCCTTTTACTCCTTCGGCCAAAATGATCAGCGATTCGGCTGTTATTGGCGAAAGAACGGTGGTAATGCCCAATAGTTTTATCGGTAATCATGTAACTATTGGTTCCGACTGCATCATTTATCCCAATGTAACCATAATGGATCATTGCGTGATTGGAAACAACGTCATCATCCAGGCAGGCACGGTTATCGGTAGCGATGCATTTTACTATAACAAAAAAACCAGCCGCGATATTCATTATAAAAAAATGAACAGCTGCGGCCGTGTAGTGATTGAAGATTTTGTGGAGATAGGCGCCGGCTGCAGCATTGACCGCGGGGTGAGCGGTGATACCGTGATTGGTGCCGGTACTAAAATAGATAACCTCGTTCATATTGGTCACGATACAGAAGTGGGCAGAAATTGTTTGCTGGCAGGACAGGTGGGCATTGCCGGTGCGGTAAAAATCGAAGACAATGTAATTCTCTGGGGCCAGGTTGGTGTGAGCAAAACGCTTACCATCGGCAAGGGGGCTGTAGTATTTGCACAAAGCGGCGTGAAAGATTCCATTACAGGCGGCAAAGTGTATTTCGGCTCACCGGTGGAAGAAGCCCGGGAAAAAATGAAAGAGCTGGTGTGGATCAAACGCATTCCGCAGCTTTGGGAGAAAGTGATGGGGAAAGGGTGATAGGAGATTGGGACATGAGTCTATTGGGTGATTTGCTCCATTGCCAATAAATTGTACCAGGCCATTAATATCCTGATCTCATCTTCACTCCGGTACATAATCATCCGGCACCTGGTCGGCAATATTTTTCCAGCTCCAGTAGCCGTAGTTAATCCAGTCCTTCTGGTTGTAATAATAGCCGTTTTGTTTGATGGTGATTACATCCAGCAGATCCACGTAAGAAATCTGCACGCCGATGTCAAGAGGTAGTTTGTATTTTTTCAGGTATTCGTTTTCCGGTGTTTGTTTTGTGTAGGTAATGCTGATGCGGCGGGGGAAATAAATATCCGCTTCACTGACGCTGTCCACCGGGTTGTACCACATCGTGTCATATGGTTCGGTTATTTTGATGAATTTCTTTTCATCTAATGCATCGAGCAATGCAATAACAAATCCGTCTTCAGTGAGTGTGCTGTCGTAATAACTGTGCATGAAATGCAGCCGGCTGCCATAGTAAGCCTTTTTCCTGTTCTTCACCCAGAAGCTACTACTGTCCTCGCTTCCGGTTTTTTCTTCGTAAAAACAAAAACCGGTGTAGCTGCACAAGTCTTTTTTATAATGGTAAACAAAAGAATCGATCTGGTAGCGGAGATTGTACCCAAGGGCATTGTTTGAAATAAACAACGGCGTATCGGCCATCACTTTCAGCCTGTCCGTTTTGCGGTAATAATAAAACTTCAGCGCTTCGGGGTTCAGCAGGGTGCATTGGGTGGCAAACGGAGTAGTGCCGATAAAATTGTCAAGAAAGAACTGCCCGTATTTTTCCCAGCCGTTCTTCACTTCATTGCTGCTGCGTATCACCACTTCTTCTATGCTTTTTTCTTCTTTTGCCAGTTCGATGAGCAGGCCGGTGGTTTTAATTTCAGGGCTTATGCGAATGCGCTGTGATTTATAACCGGTGAAAGAAATCACCAGGTCGTAGCCGCCTTCTTTCAGGCTGAGGAAAAAATTTCCTTCTTTATCGGTGGCCGTGCCCTGCGTGGTGTTCTGGCAAAAAACCGAAGCGTAAGCCATCGGTTCTTTCGTGACTGAATCCATTATTTTTCCCGAAATAATAAAATTGGTTTGGCTGAACGATAAACCGGCGCAGAGAAACATCAGGGTAAACAGGTAACCGATTTTCATAGAATGATTATTTGTGCAATAAAGATAAGGCACTAAAGTTTCAGTTGCCCGCTGTTTATTGCCTGCCCGTAGTTTTTGCAGGCAAGGGAGATGCTTTGTTCCAATGGCATGAAGGAAAATCCCGGCAGGGCTTTTAGTATTTTACCGTTTTCCCAGAACGTTTTGCTTATCCCGATCTTCGCCGTTTCTTTTGTAAGCAGTGGTTTTTTTCCTGTAAGCAATGATTTTATTTTTTCCAGCCGCCAGGCAATACCGCTTAAAAACACACCCGCTTCCCGTGACGGCCGTTTTTTGCCAAATGCGTCTGCAATTGCATTGAACAGTTTTCTGAACTCCCAGTTGTCACTGTTTACGATAAACCGTTCACCGCTGATGTTGTCTTCCATGAGCAGCACTGCGGTACGGGCCACATCGCCCACATCCACAAACCCGTTGATGCCGGTGCTGTACCAGGGAAATTCTTTGTAAATATTTTTGAAAATAGCGCAGCTCCCGTAGTGCCAGTCGCCAAAGCCAAGCACCGTGCTGGGGTTAATGATGACGGCGCTCAACCCTTCGCCCATGGCACGCCACACTTCCATTTCGGCTTTCTGCTTGCTGATGCCATAATGTGTATTGAGTTTGCTCGTCATCCATTTTTTTTCTTCCGTCACATGTTCACCGCTGGCGGTGCGCCCCAGTGCCGAAATGGAACTGATATGCACCAGCCGCTTCATATTGTGTTCCAGCGCAAGGTTTACCACGTTGGCGGTGCCTTCCACGTTCACCTGGTACATTTGTTTTCTTTCTTTTTTAAAAAAAGAAACCAAAGCGGCTGAATGAATCACTGCATCCACGCCCCGCATGGCTTCATCGAGCGACATCACATCGAGTATATCGCCGCTCACCCATTCCACTTTGTTTAAAATGCCGGGAGAAATAAAAAAAGGCAGCTTGTTGCTGCGCCGGATGGCCCGCACAGAATAGCCTTTCTCTACCAGTTCTTTGATGATGTAAGCGCCGATGAAACCGGTGCCTCCCGTAACTAATATTTTACCCCCGACCCCTAAAGGGGAGTTTTGATGAGTCATCTAATATGCAATTAGCCGCAAACTTATGTGAAGTGTATGAATTGTTTCATGCAGGATAATCGTAATAGCCTTTGCCGGATTTTTTTCCCAGGTCGCCTTTATCCACTTTTTCTTTTTGGATGGAGGATGGTTTTAATCTTTCGGGCTTGCCCAATTGTTCATACACCGAGCAGCTTACGGCGTAGTTTACATCGTTGCCGATAAGGTCCATCAATCTGAAAGGCCCCATTCTGAAACCAGTAGCTTCCATCAGCGTGTCAATGGTTATAAAATCTGCAATGTTTTCTTCCGCCAGGCGCAGTGATTCGATGTAATAAGGACGGGCCACCCGGTTGACGATAAAGCCGGGAGCGTCGTGGCAGAGGACAGGCGTTTTATTCATCTGTTTTACCAGCGAAAGAATGATGCCGGTGGTTTGCTCGTTGGTGAATTCAGATTTCACCACTTCCACCAGTTTCATGATTGTTGCGGGATTGAAGAAGTGCATGCCGATAACCCGCTCGGGATTTTTTACTCCCCGGGCAATTTGGGTAACGGAGAGGGAAGACGTGTTGGTGGCAAAAACCGTTTCGCTGTGGTTGATTTCTGCCAGCTGGTTGAAGAGTGCAATCTTGGCTTCGGGTTTTTCAATAATGGCTTCGATGATGACATCGGCGAGGCAGTCGAACAGGTTATTGGTGAAGTGAAGGTGGTTAAGCGTTTCTTCTTTTGCCCCGGCTGTGATTTTATTTTTATCCACCAGCGATAGAAGATTGTTTTCAATGGAAGCCTTTGCTTTTTCCAGCACGGTTTCATTCAGCTCATATAAAATAGTATAAAAACCGGAAGCGGCAGCGGCCTGTGCAATGCCGCTGCCCATAGTGCCGGCGCCGCAAACTACTAAACCAGGATTCATGAGATTAACAGGATTGAAGTGATAAAGATATGTGTTTGAAATTATCTTCTTTTTTACCAATTGATACAATCCCTAATAGATCTTGACAGGATGTGATGAAGAAAAGCTGAATAGTATTACAGGACGTACAAGTGAGTGACACAACGGAAGCCCAATAGTAATTCCATAGCTGACAAACAAAAAATATAAACTACCAATGATAAACTCTACACCGCCGAAGTAAACTGCTTCATAAACCTCACGTCATTTTCACTGAACAGCCGGATATCATTGATGCCGTATTTCAAAAGCGCTGGCCGTTCGATGCCCATGCCGAAGGCAAAGCCGGTGTATTTGTTGGGGTCGATGCCGCAGTTGGAAAGTACGTTGGGGTGCACCATGCCGCTGCCGAGAATTTCGAGCCAGCCGGTTTTTTTGCACACTGCGCAGCCTTCGCCTTTGCACAGCACGCAACTGATGTCCATTTCGGCGCTGGGTTCGGTGAAGGGGAAATAAGACGGGCGGAAACGGATCTTCACATCGTGTCCATACATTTCTTTGGCAAAAAAATAAAGCGTCTGCTTCAGATCGGCGAAGGAAACATTTTCATCAATGTATAAACCTTCCACCTGGTGAAAAAAGCAATGGCTGCGGGCACTCACGGTTTCGTTGCGGTACACACGGCCGGGGCAAATGATTCGTATTGGCAGCTTTCCTTTTTCCATCTCCCGAATCTGGATATTGCTGGTGTGGGTGCGGAGCAACCAATCCGTGCCGGAGTTTCGGGATTGCTGCACATAAAAAGTATCCTGCATGTCGCGGGCCGGGTGATGCTCGGGCAAATTGAGTGCTGTAAAGTTGTGCCAGTCGTCTTCAATCTCCGGTCCTTCGGCCACTGCAAAACCAAGCCGTTGAAAGATGGAGATGATACGGTTGGTCATTAAACTAACCGGGTGGCGGCTGCCGGTTGGCAGGCTGTCGCCGGGAAGTGAGAGGTCGATGTCGGATGTCGGATGTCGGATGTCGGATGTAGCAGCTTTCAGCTCTTCGTATTTTGCTTCGGCCAGTTGCCTGAATTCATTTACTGCCTGTCCGAAAAGTTTTTTATCTGTTACATTTTTAATCTCAGCCATAAGGCTTTTTAAAATGCCTTTTGTGCCGAGCCATTTGATGCGGAATTCTTCTGCTGCTTTTTCGTCCGTGGCAGAATAATCGGCAATCTCCTGTTTGTAGTTTTCTATTTGTTTCAGCAGCACTTCCATAGCGGGCAAAGATAGGCTAAGAGGTAAAAAGAGGAAAAAGAGATAAGGAGGAACTAAGAGATAAAAGGAGAAAAAGAGATAAAGTGTACCTGGGAAAGCATCAAATAAATTACTACCTGATTGTTATCATTTAATTATTCGATTGTTACAAGGCAGAAGATTGACTATACAACCGGGCATTGCAACAAGTTATTAGTTTAACTATGCGGCAATTCAGCTTTCGAACCATCAAATTCTCTTTTTCTCCTTTTACTCTTTTATACTCTTAGCTTATCTTGCATGTATGTCCGACTTCCTCAACATCGCCGACTTCCTGGCTCCCATCAGCAAGAGTGAACTCAGCTACGACCAGGGTTATAAAGAAGGCACCATCGGTTACAGGATGAGTGTGCATGACGAAGAAAATTTTCCCGATGTGGATGAAGCCGACCTCATCTTCATCGGTTGCGGCGAGCAGCGTGGCAATGGGCACCATCTTGCTTATAGTGCAGCTCCCGATGCCATCCGCCGTCAGTTTTACCCGTTGTTTTTCTGGCACCAGGATCTGCGGCTGGCCGACATTGGCAACCTACGCAAAGGTGCCGGGCTGGCCGATACCTATGCTGCACTTCAAACAGTAATCAACGAACTCATCAATGAAAAGAAAACGGTCATCGTTCTTGGCGGATCGCATGACCTTACGCTGGCTCAGTACTATGCTTATGAGCAGAACAAAACCATCATCGAAGTGGCCAATGTGGACGCCATGCTTGACCTGAACCTCGATTCCGATTTCCGCTGCGACAATTTCCTGATGGAGATGCTCACCGGCGAGCCCAACTATGTGCGGCATTACAACCATATCGGTTTCCAGAGTTATTTTGTACATCCCCGCATGCTGGAGACCATGGACAAGCTGCGCTTCGATTGTTTCCGCGTGGGCAATGTGAAGGAGAATATTGATGAAATGGAACCCGTCATCCGCAATTCGCAGCTGTTCAGTTTCGATATTTCGGCGCTGGCTTATGCGTATGCGCCGGCCAACACCACCGGCTCGCCCAACGGGTTCAATGGTGAAGAAAGTTGTGTGCTGATGCGCTACGCCGGCATGAGCCCGAATGTGAATACCATCGGTGTTTATGGTTACGATCCCGATAAAGACCAGCACGACCTCACAGCTAAACAAATCAGCCAGATGCTCTGGTACCTGCTTGATGGGCGCAGCCGGGGCAGGAAAGAAGCAAAGATTGATGAACGGGAATCCTTCAATGAATATCACATGGCTTTTGCCGAAGTGGACACCATTTTTATACAAAGCAAAAAAACCGGCCGCTGGTGGATGCAGCTGCCCGACAAGCGGTTTATTGCCTGCAGCTATAAAGATTACCTGCTGGCAAGCAGCAATGAGATTCCGGAGAGGTGGTTAAGAGCCCAGGAAAGAAGCTAATGCCAAATCCCCCGTCCCCCTAAAGGGGAGACTTAGATCGAACAATCACAAAATTTTACTGCAAAACTTTTAATCGTTATTTTTATTTGTGTTACCAGCAGCAGTAAGTCTATTAAGCTTCTGTTGCGCCTGCCCGCTTGCCTTCGCTGAAGCTATGGCGAAAGCAGGCCGTACAAGACTTTGGCAGGCGGGTCGCACTCTTGTACTCCTGTAATTCTATTCGCCAAATGTTCAATGCTCATTATTCAATGCTCTATGTTCAACTGAAAAGAATTTTTAATCCGGGACAATTATTTATTTTTAATTGTTCCTTATTAACCCTAACAAGTTGTTCGATCCAGCAGAAAATTTCGAAGTCAGCAAACCAATTCGTTTTAAAGGATTCTTCATTGCTAACAGCCCATATTGGCATCAGCATCTATGAGCCGGCCAGCAGCAAATACTGGTACAATTACCAGGGCGATAAATATTTTGTACCGGCCAGCAATGTGAAAATTCCGACCTGCTATGCGGCGATGAAGTACCTGGGCGAAAGTCTCAGAGGCCTGGATTACCTTGAAACGGATACGGTGTTATTTATAAGGCCAACTGCCGACCCGGGTTTTATGCACAGGGATTTCAAATCGCAAACCGTGTTTGAATTCCTGCTTTTATCGAACAAGAAACTGGCATTTGTTCAGCCAAAATGGGAAGCTGAAGTATATGGCAGTGGCTGGGCATGGAATGATTATAATGAAGCCTATATGCCGGAACGATCGGATTTGCCCATTTATGGAAATGTAATCGAGTATAGTTTACAACAAACCGGAAACAAGTACAGTTTAAAAAGCGATATAAAATTCTTCCGGTATGCTTTGAACCCTTACGTGGACCCGATAACGCCAAACATCAGGATAAGGAGAAGAAGAGTGGACAACACATTTGATGTGTTTAGCAGCAACGGCACTTTTTCAAGAACGCTTATACCATTCAGAACATTCGAAAACCAGCGGCTGCTGGAAGACACGCTGAAGAAAGCCTGGCTCAACAATGTTTACCCCCCCTCGGATATAAAGTTTAAATCCATTTATTCAAGACCCACCGACTCCCTCCTCAAACCCATGATGCAACGCAGCGACAATTTTTTTGCGGAGCAAACCCTGCTGATGGTGAGCAATGAGCTGCTGGGTGTGATGAATGATGAAAAAATAATTGACACTTTATTAAAAACTGACTTTAAAGACCTGCCGCAAAAGCCACGCTGGGTGGATGGCTCGGGCCTGAGCCGCTACAATCTTTTTACCCCGCAGAGTTTGATTGCCATACTCGGCAAAATGAAAAATGAATTTCCGATGGAACGGATCAAAGAAATTTTTCCCACCGGCGGCGAAGGCACCATCAGTAATTTCTACAAAGCCGACAGCGGCTATATTTATGCCAAAACCGGCACCCTCAGCGGCGTGGTGGCGCTGAGCGGTTATTTATACACCCGAAAAGGAAGGCTGCTGATTTTTTCTACGCTTGTTAATAATCACCAGGCATCTGCAACAGCTGTGAGAAGAGCAGTAGAAAAGTTTATACAGGGAATCAGGAATAAATATTAGGCTAAGAGTTTGAAGGAGGAGAAAGAGGAAAGGAGAGAAAGTGCTAAGCAAAAGATACTACCAACCAACAACCAGCTACCCCTCTTTTTCTCCTTCCTCTCTTTTATCCTCTTAGCCCAAACATTATTTCCATCTGCTCCTTTCTGAATTCCAGGTAGGTTGGATTGCCATCCGGCGACACATTCGGTTGCCTGCATTTGAACAATTCTTCTACCAGGACTTCCATTTCCTTTTCAGAAAGATGGCTGCCGGCTTTGATGGATTGCTGCCGGGCAAGCGAACGAACCAGTTTTTCTCTTTTTGAAAATTTCAAATCGGAACTGAAATGTTTGTATTGCTCCAGCAAAGAATCAATTACCTGCTTTTCGTTTCCTTGTGCCACATCGGCCGGTGTACCCTGGATGAGAAAAGTGTTTTTGCCAAAGGTTTCAACCTGGTAGCCGAGCTGCTGCAGGTCATTTATCAGTTCTTGCAGCAGCACTGCATCGGCAGGCGCCAGTTCGATCGTCACCGGAAATATACTGCGCTGCGTAGCCATTGGTTTCCCCTTTGCTGCTTCCTGAAGTTGCTCATACAAAATCCGTTCATGGGCCGCCTGCTGGCTGATGAGGATAAATCCGCCGGGAGTTTGGCAAAGGATGAACTGGTTGTGCAACTGGGTAAGTGGAAAGTGATGAATAAGGTTGCTGGTTGCTGGTAACTGGTTGCTGGTAGCTGGTTGCTGGTTACTGGTTACCGGTTCTACTTTTTCAAAATCCTGACTTCCGATTTCTGACTCCTGACTTCTGATAGCAGACATCTGACCGCCGACTTCAGTCCCCGGACTTCCTTCAAAAAAATCCCTCCAGTGCCTCAGCTCCGTTCTCTTCGATGGTTCAATCAGGTGCGCCTGATGTTTTTCTGTAAAACCTTTAAAGATGGAAGTGGAAGTTGCCGCTGTCTTTTTTTCTTCAGTAAACGGTTGTTGTACCGCCGGCAGCTGCTGAATGGAAGGGTCCAGTTCAAAATCCAAAGTGGGAGTGACGCTGAACTGTGCCAGTGCATGCTTTACCGCTGCTTGTACAAAAGCATAAATAATTTTTTCATCTTCAAATTTTATCTCCTGCTTGGTGGGGTGCACATTCACATCCACCTGCGTGGGGTCAAGGTCAATAAAAAGTACATACATCGGGAAGCTGTCACGGGCTATCATTTCCTGGTAGGCGCTCATCACCGCATGATTCAGGTAGGCGCTTTTGATAAAGCGGTTGTTGACAAAAAAATACTGGTCGCCCCGGGTTTTTTTTGCGGTGTCCGGTTTACCCGTAAATCCGTAAATGTTCATGTAGTCGGTTTTTTCTTTTACCGTTACCAGCTTTGTGCTGTAGCTGCTGCCAAGCAGATGAAGAACTCTTTGTTTCAGATTACCCGCTTCAAGGTGAAAGATCTGTTGATTGTTTGCTGTAAGAGAAAAAAAGATTTGGGGAAATGAAAGCGCCACTCTTGTAAATTCGTCCACGATCTGGCGCATTTCAGATGTATTACTCTTCAGAAAATTTCTTCGTGCAGGTACATTGAAAAAAAGATTCTTCATGGCGATGCTGGTGCCGTTGGGTGCTGCAACAGGCTCCTGTTTATTCACTACGCTGTTCTCCACTTCAATGTAAGTGCCGGTTTCATCTTCGGGTCGTTTGGTCTTAAGCTCCACCTGTGCCACAGCGGCAATAGACGCCAGCGCTTCGCCGCGGAAGCCCATCGTACGGATATGAAACAAATCTTCAATCGTCGTGATTTTGGAAGTGGCGTGGCGTTCAAAGCACATCCGTGCATCAGTTTCGCTCATGCCGCCTCCGTTGTCAATTACCTGCACCAGCGATTTGCCGGCATCATTAATGATGAGTTTGATTTCGGTGGCGCCGGCATCCACGGCATTTTCCAGCAATTCTTTCACCGCACTTGCGGGCCGTTGAATCACTTCGCCGGCTGCTATCTGGTTGGCAATGTTATCGGGCAGTAATAAAATCTTGTCAGGCAATTCTTCGTAATTTGGCCTGCAAAATACGCTGATTATTCTAAGCCTTCCGCATGAAAAAAATTAATCTGTTAATCGCCGGCCTTATTTCGTTTACAACTTATTCGCAAATCAACCGGGAGCACATTGCACAGCAATGGGTGGACAGTGTTTTCAATTCGCTCAGCAGGGAAGAAAGAATTGCACAACTGATGGTAGTGCGTGCCCATTCCAACCTGGGCCCTGAGCATGTGGCTAAAGTGACGGACGATATTCAGAAATATAATATCGGCGCCTTATGTTTTTTCCAGGGCGGGCCGCTGCGGCAGGCTAACCTGACCAATTTTTATCAAAACATTGCCAAAACTCCCCTGCTGATTACCATTGACGGTGAATGGGGACTTGGCATGCGGCTCGACAGTGTAACAAAATTTCCCTACCAGCTTACCCTCGGCGCATTGAGTGATCAGCGGATAGTGTATGAAATGGGATTGGCAGTAGGCGAGCAATGCAGGAGGCTTGGCGTGCATGTAAACTATGCGCCGGTAGTTGACATCAACAATAATCCCAACAACCCCGTCATCGGTTACCGCTCTTTCGGCGAAGACAAATATAAGGTGGCGCAGCTCGGCGTGGCTTATATGAAAGGCATGCAGGATGCGGGCATCATGGCCTGCGCCAAACACTTTCCCGGCCACGGTGATGTGGATGTGGATTCGCATCTCGATCTGCCCGTCATCAACAAATCGAAAGAGCAACTGGACTCACTCGAACTGATGCCTTTCCTCGAACTCTTCAAAGCCGGTGTGGGCAGCGTGATGATTGCGCATCTTTATATTCCGGCCATTGACACTTCGGCCAACCGTGCCACTTCGCTTTCAAAAAACAATGTGACGGAATTGTTGCGCTTCGGGCTTGGGTACAACGGGCTCACCTTTACCGATGCGCTGGAAATGAAAGGTGTTTCAAAATTTTTTCCTTCCGGCGAAGCTTCCGTAGAGGCGCTTATTGCCGGCAATGATATGCTTTGTCTGCCCGCCAGTGTGCCGGAAGCCATTGAAAAAATAAAGCAGGCGATAGATGCCGGGAGACTGAGTGCTGATGATATTGATGCAAGAGTAAAAAAAGTGTTGCGGGCAAAATACCAACTTGGGTTAAGCCGTCTTAAACCCGTAGATACCAGCAACCTGCTGATTGACCTGAATGCAAAAACAGACGCCGTCCGCATGCGGGTGGCAAGACAAACCATTACCGTAGTAGAGCAGGCGCCTAAAAATGACCCTGCACATCTGCCAGTGAAAGGGGAAAAGAAAATTGCCTATGTCGGTATTGGCAGCACGGGCTTAAATGAATTTGGAAAGAGAATGGCGGATGACCTGAAAGCCGACACCTATCTTTTTTCCTGGAAGGATGGGGATGAAAAAGCAGAATCAATTTTTGAAGCGGTTGACGGAAAATATGAAGTTGTGATCATCGGCATTCACGATTTCAATAACCGCCCGGCTGATAATTATAAAATCAGCAAAGCCTCGGTTGCCCTATGGCGAAAATTGAATAAAACCGGCAGCATTACCCTGGTTTTTGGCAATGTGCTGGCTGTAGCCAACTACTGCAATGCAAATGCACTGGTGGCCTGCTACCAGGATGATAACATCACACAGCTTGCGGCGGCGGATTTTATAACCGGTAAAAGCGGCGCCTCAGGCAGGCTGCCGGTAAGTGTTTGCAATTTTTCTTATGGCAGCGGAATTGATATGGCTTCGCCAAAAACGGATATCAGGAAAAAAAAATATTTGATGGGGCAGGCAATTGATTCCATCATCCGCGATGCCATTTCTCAAAAAGCATTTCCGGGCTGCGTGGTGATGGCTATAAAAGACGGACAAATAATTTTCAACAAAGCTTTCGGCAGTTATACTTTCACCAATCCGCAGCCGGTATCGTTTGAAAGTATTTTTGACCTTGCTTCGGTTACTAAAATCTCTGCCACTACCGTAGCCGTGATGAAACTGTATGAGCAGGGAAAAATCAGTTTAAAAAAAACGCTGGGCGATTACCTGCCTTGGGTAAGGGGTACGGATAAAGCTGACCTGGTAATTGAAGACATATTGCTTCACCAGGCAGGGCTGGTGCCTTTCATACCTTTTTACCGGGAAACAATTGACACAGCAACAGGTCTTCCATTGCCGGGCTTTTATTCCGATTCGGCCAAGCGGGGTTATACAATAAAAGTTGCCGACAAAGTTTTCCTGCGCAACGACTGGCAGGACACGATTATCAAACGCATACTCCAAAGCCCGCTGGGCCGAAAAGGCCGCTACGTGTACAGCGACAATGATTTTATTTTTTTGGGAAAAATGGTGGAGCAGCTCAGCGGCCTGACGCTAAATGAGTATGTACGCAAAACTTTTTACAGCAGGATGGGTTTGGAAACGACGGGCTATAAACCCAAAGAAAGATTTAACGTAAGCAGGATTGTGCCTACTGAAGAGGAAAAACATTTTCGCCGGCAATTGCTTTGGGGCGATGTGCATGATGAAGGAGCCAGCCTGTTTGGCGGTGTGGCGGGCCATGCCGGTCTTTTCTCCGATGCGTATGACCTGGCCATGCTGTACCAGTTGCTGCTGAACGGCGGCACATTCAACGGCGAAAAATTTTTAAAACCGGAAACAATAAAAAAATTTACCGCTTACGGCGCCAAAGACAGCCGCCGGGGATTAGGCTTTGATAAACCGGAAAAGGACAATGCAATAAGAAAGGATCCTTATCCTGCCTTACTTGCTTCGCCGAAAACTTTTGGCCATACCGGCTTTACCGGCACCTGTGTGTGGGTGGACCCGAAGTACAATCTTGTTTTTGTTTTTCTCTCCAACCGGGTGAACCCGACAAGGAATAACCCGCTACTGGCGCAACTGAGAGTGCGGGAGAAAATACTGGATGCGGTGATGGAAGCAGTAAAATAAATTCCAAATCTCAAACTACAAACACCAAATAAGCTCCCATTAAAAAATTCCAGATAAATCACCATGAAATGAAGCTTATCCTGGTATTAATTCTTGCACCGATAGTTGGATATTCTGAAACTGAAATAGAAGATTTTCACTCAGAAAAAACCGGCGATACTTATGAAATAATTATCCGAAAGCCTAAAGATTTTGATACATCCAAAGCTTATCATCTCGTTTTCTTTACCGATGCGGGTATCAATTCCGGAAAAACCATTTTATCCCAACCAGAGGAAAATATCAGGCATTGTATTCTCATCGGGATTGCTCATAAAGGGGACTGGGGCAGTAAAAGGCAAAGAGATTTTATTCCCTCCGATGCAGGAGGCTACAGCAATAAAGATTTTGGACAGGCTGCAAAATTCTTTTCATTTATGAAAGTAGAACTAATCCCTTATGTCGGCAGAAAATTCAGTAAACAGAAAAGCAAAGTATTTATCGGCCACTCATTCGGCGGATTACTGGCGCTGTACATTTCGTTAAAAGAAAACAACCTCTTTGACCATTATTATGCCGTCAGCCCATCGGTGTGGGCCAATTACAATGAACTGATGAAAATTGAAAAGAACTATGCCAGGAGTAATAAAAACTACAAGGCATGTGTTTCCATCTATGCAGGTTCGCTTGAATTTTTGAATAAAGTGCTTAGCTCCTCAAAAGAATTTTATCATACCATTAAAGCCAGAAACTATACCGGGCTTACCATCACTCATTCGGTAATTAACGGGGTGAATCATTACGGCATTGTTTCCAAAGTGATTCCGGAGATTTTTAAACAGCTCAATTGAGCTGCTTTTTTTGATTTGTAACTTTTGTGCTTATTTGGAAATCGGTCCCGGTAAATATCGGGATTGTATTCTGGAATTTATTCCATCAATTTCATCAGCACCTCCTTTATCTCCCCATAATTTTCCCACGGAATAAAATGCCGGGCGCCGGGCAGAATTTTTACTTCCACTGATGTTGCTTTAGTGAGTTTCTTCTTGGCATACTCCACATTGCCCACCGGCACAAAGCTGTCTTTATCGCCATGAATAATCCATACCGGACAGGTGATTTTATCCCAGTGCCTGTCCAGCTCTTTCAAATCATTTTTCAAATACCACAGTTCTTCATTGCTGGGTTTGAAAGCACCGGGCACTAATAATTTCAAAGGGGTTTTGTAAAAGGCAGGCCGCCATGTCTCCGGTTTTTCTTCGGCCGGGTCAACTGAAGCGGCAAGAAACACAAGACCGGTAAATAAATTTTTATTGTCCACCTGCAGCTTTACTATCATCGGCCCGCCCAGTGAATGACCCACGGCATACATCGGCTTGCCGTTTTGAAATGATTTTACCAGCGGGCTTATCAGTCTTGATTGTTCTTCCAGGTTTTTGGCATCGCCAAAGCGGCTGAAGCCAAAGCCCGGCCGGTCCACCGAAATCATCCGGTACTTTGCCAGCAGGTCTTTATCCTGCATGTATTTTTCAAAAGCGCTCCAGCCGCCGGGTGAGCCGTGTACAAAGAAAAGGGTCGGTAACGAATCATTTCCCGTTTTTGCATAATGCATTCCAAAGCCATCTACGTTGATGGTTTCAGTGGTAAGGTCAACGCCTGCTTTTGAAAACTTTTTCTTTGCTTCGCTATCGCTGATGCGGAATTTCATGCTGCACTGGGCAAATACCAGCCACACAGTTATCAGTATAAAAAATGCAATCAGCAACCGCCGGAAGATTTTTCGTTTCATCCGTCAAACGTACAAAGAAAATTTGCTGTGGATGTAAAACAGGCGACAGCCTGGAGTATGTTATTAAAATGGCGGGCTGTTTTAATTATCCTCCGATCAACCAATCAACTAATCAACTAATCAACCAATCAACTAATCAACCAATCAACTAATCAACCAATCAACTAATCAACTAATCAACTAATCAACTAATCTCCCCTTTTCCTCCCCCGCTGCTCCGGCCGCTGCGGGCCGCGTGGTTGCGGTTGTTGTCCTTTTTGCTGCTGACCGTACTGTGGTGGCTGTCCTCTTCGCTGCTGTTTATTTTGTTTTTGCTGCTGCTTTTGTTTTCGTTTTCGGTCCGCTTTTTCCAATGAGCGGAGGCTGATTTGCCCTACCAGCTCTACAAATTCCGGTTCGGCTTCCTGCGGTTTTGACAATGTGATTTCTACCGCTTCGAGTTCATCGGGAATCACCCCCTGTACATTCAGCCCTTTTATTTTCTTCACCCGTTCTATCGTCAGCGGGTATTGCTTGTTGCTGTCAGGCAGCATATACCACATCAGGTCTTTGAAAATGTCTTTTTTAATAAGTGTGGCCGTTCCTTTTGCCACCTGCAGTGTGTCGCAGTTGTCGGGGAAATGCTGCAGCGCATCAAGGTATGTATCCAGTTCATAATTCAGGCAGCACTTCAGCCGGCCGCACTGGCCGCTCAGCTTGCTCTGGTTGATGGAAAGATTCTGGTAGCGGGCAGCCGTTGTATTCACCGATTTGAAATCACTCAGCCAGGTACTGCAGCAAAGCTCACGGCCGCAACTGCCGATGCCGCCCACTTTAGCGCTTTCCTGCCGGGCGCCGATCTGCCGCATCTCCACTTTCAGTTTGAATTCCGAGGCATACACTTTAATCAGCTCCCGGAAATCCACCCGCCCGTCGGCAATGTAAAAGAAAGTAGCCTTGCGGCTGTCGGCCTGTATTTCCACTTCACTCACCTTCATCTCCAGTTTCAGTTGCCTGGCAATGGCGCGGCTGCGTATCAGCGCTTCTTTCTCCCGGCTCTTGCTGTGGCGCCAGGTGTCAATATCGCGGTCGCTGGCACGACGCAGCACTTTTTTCATTTCGGTGTTTTCTTCCTTCACTTCATGCTTTTTCATTTGCAGCCGTACCATCTCACCGGTCAGCGACACTTCACCCAGGTCAAAACCACTCACACCTTCCACCACCACCAGGTCGCCCTTTTCAAAAGGCTGCAGCGTGGTATTGCGGAAAAAATCTTTACGGCTGCCGTGGCTAAAGCTCACCTCAATCACCTTGCACTCATCACCGGCGTAGGCCACGGGCAGGTTGCGCAACCAGTCGTAAGCGTTCATGCGGTTGCACCCGCCGGTAGTGCATCCGCCGTTGCTTTTGCAACCCATTGGCTTGCCCACACTGCAATTACCGCAACCCATGAAATGATTTTAAATTTACGATTTCAGATTCCGGATTTTTTTGGGGGAAAATAATTTTGGAGCCGGCTGCAGTAATTCTATTGTACTTCCGTTGCGTCGCACACTTCAACACCTGGAATTCTTATCAGCAGCCTTTTTGCAAACTCAGGATTTATTGCTGAATAGCGATAAGAACGTACAAGAGTGCGACGCAACCAAAGTTGAATATAGAGTTGAAGATGACTCAATAATTATTTTCCTCCATCCGCAAGCAATCCCGAAAATTTTCGGAACCACACTCATCACTCATCACTGATCACTCACCCCTCATGTCGCCAAAAATACAATTTTGTCCTGAATGATATGGTACAGCCTGATGGTAAGGGCATGAAAGAGGATTTTGGCGTGGGCATTTCGTTCGATGTGGTAAATGGCCCGGTCCAGTTCTTCAATCATGGCCTGCTGCTGGGCCAGGTCGGCCAGCTTGTTCAGGCGGCTGGCAAAGTCTTTTTCGTTATCGGGCAGCAGGGCATTATCGCCCATCACCCGGCTGCGGATACTTTGCTCCAGCAGGTGATTGAAATAGCGAAGAAACTGTTTTTGTTTTTCGCGGCCAAGGCGGCTGATTTCCTCCACCCATTTTGTTTGGGCGATGGGGCCGGTTTTCAATATTGCATTCAGCCAGTCACGCAGCAGCGCCTGCCAGTTTTCTTCGGCGTGCTGCAGCAGTTGCATCGCTTCGCGGAAGTTGCCTTCGGCAGTGGCGGCTACCTGGCGGGCCAGCTCTGGCGACGTGTTGGTTTCCATCAGCGCTTTTTCAATATCGGCAGTATGCAGCGCCGGTATTTTTATCAGTTGGCAGCGGCTTACGATGGTGGGCAGTATCAGCGATTCGTTTTCCGCCACCAGAATAAATAAGGTGTTGGGCGGCGGCTCTTCAATCAGCTTGAGCAGTTTGTTGCCTTCGTTGCCAAGGTATTCGGGCATCCAAAGAACGAGCACCTTGTATTCGCTTTCAAAACTTTTCAGGCTCAGCTTGCGGATGATGTCGTTGCATTCTTCAGCCGTAATTTTTCCCTGGCTGTTTTCTTTTTCCTTTATTTGTTCAATCCAGTCAAACAGGTTGCCGTAGGGATTTTGATTGATGAATATTCTCCACTCTTTAATAAAATCCGTCGCTATAGGTTTATCGCCTGCTTTTTTTGTTACAGTGGGATAGGAGAAATGTATGTCAGGATGGATGAGTTGTTGTGATTTGATGCAGGAAGCACAGCGGCCACAGGAATCATGGGATGTAAGTGGTGCCACCTGTGATGTGAACTCTTCTCCAAACAAAGCGGCATTTGATTTTTTACTTTTTACTTTTGAATTTGCCACTTCGCAGGTAATGTATTGCGCCAGTGCCATAGCCAGTTGCAGGGCCCCGCTTCCTTCTTTGCCAAGAAAAAGCAAAGCATGGCTGAGCCGGTTGTGCTGTACCAGCTCTACCAGTTGTTTTTTTACTTCCTGCTGGCCGATGATGTTGGAGAATGGCATCGAAGCGAAAGTAAAACTTCCTGAAATAAAAAAACGTCCCGACTTGCCGGGACGTTTTTAGGTGGGGCTTCTATTCTAATTCAGATACTTCAGCACTTCCTCACTCATCGGGTTTACCTTATTGTGAAATACGGACACGAGGTTCCCGTTTTCATCTACCAAAAACTTGGTAAAGTTCCAGATGACGGGGTCCTGCAGAAATCTTTTCCATGCATAATCTTTCGAGGTTTCGGCCGGCAGTTTTTTTGCCATTTCACCTGATTGCTCTACCAGCCATTTGAACAGCGGATGAATATCATCGCCCCTCACCGAAACTTTTTCAGCCATCGGGAAAGTGACGCCGTAATTCTTTTTGCAGAATTCTTTTATTTCTTCGTTGCTGCCGGGTTCCTGTGCGCCGAAATTGTTGGCAGGAAAACCGACAATCACCAGTTTGTCTTTGTATTTTTCATAAAGAGCTTCCAGGTCAGTATACTGCGGGGTGTTGCCGCATTTCGAAGCGGTGTTTACAATCATTATCTTTTTCCCTTTGTAGGCGGAAAAATCAATTTGATTTCCGTCGAGCCCAGGCACTTTAAAATCATAAATGGTGGGCCCGCCCAATGTGACGGTCAGCAGCAGCACAAGCAAAAGCGTTTTCATGATTTTCGTTTTTTGTGGATGTCAAAGTTAGTGAAATGCCGGTTTAAAAATTTTTGCCGGAGGATGATGGGCCGGCTTGTGGTTTTATTGTCTTTCAAAACAGCCTAAATCCGGCAGGCCTATCGGCCGGGGTTTACCATCCAGGTCAAGCACAACGCCGGCATTGGTTCCTTTTTCTTTGGCGGGTGAATTTTCTTTCAACCGGAAATTATAATAGCGCCGCGATGTGTTTACACTGTCAAACAGCGGGTTCTGGTTATTGATGATTTGACTGGAGGTGATATTGGCCGGCGGGGTTTGTACTTTCCAGAGATTGTAATCAAAGGTTACATTGAAAACCGTGCTGCCGCTTTTTGCCACCACTACTTCATCTTCCACTATTCCGCTTTGCCCCCAGAAAATGCAGTTGCGAAACAGGGCTGATAGACTGGCAGTTACCGGGTTGTTGTTTACCAAAATATAATTGCTTACAAACAGTACCGGGTCGCGGTGCAGAATATAGCTGTTGGAAATGCTTACCACCGTGCAATGCGTAAACTGGTAATCGCCGCCTTTGGCCAGTATCACATTTTTTCCGCAGTTGCTCACCAGGCAGTTTCTTGCCCTGATGCTGCTGTTGAGTGCAATGATGCCGGCGTCATACGCATTGTCAACAATGCATTCATTCAATGTAAGCTTTGGATTGGCATTGGGTGCAGGGTCTTGCACGGCTAATGCCTGGTACGCATTTTTAATCACGGCATATTTAAAAACATTGTCTTTGCTTGATGCCCTGAAATAAATTCCAGGCCAGCCGGCAGGAAAATCATTGTAAGGTTCATCCAACCGGTCGCCGCGGAAATAAACCCGGTCGGCCGTGTCTTTTTCGCCGTTTACTTCCAGTGTGCCGTCAACAATTATCGGTGCATCGGCATGTACATAAATACGGCAACCTTTGTTGATGGTGAGTTTCTGATTGGGCTCCACCGTCAGTGACCCGATGATAACATAAGGTAAATCGTTGTTCCAGGTTTCATCAGCGGTAATTTTTTTATTGCGGAAAAAATGGGCATTCTGTCCCCATGCTTCCAGCTGCACATAGCGGGTGTTGCCATTAAAACTTACCTGAATGCTGTCGCGTACGATGAACGGAAGATCAGCCGTATTCTGACTGATACTGACCGAAACAAAAACATATACGCTGTCCCGCTTTTCTATTTCAATATTGTGAACATTGGGTCCGGTGTAGCCATCTACATTTATTTTAAAAAATGAAGTGCTGCCGCCCATCAGCTTTACAGAACCCAGCCGCAGCTTCTGGTCATTTTCATTTATGATTTTAAAAAATTGGGTGATGGAACCTGTGGTGGTAAAAACCGTGTCGAACTTTAGCGAATCGGCCGTAATGGCCACCTGTGCATCCGCACTGGTGATGAAGGATTCCTTTTTGCAGGCAAGGAAAAGGATAAGCGTGGATATTGAAATCAGCAGGGGGTTCTTCATTGACATCAAAAATAAAACGAAGAGTTCAAAAGAGAAAATGGATGGTTTGATTGTTTGATGGTTAAATTGTTAAATGGTTATATGGCTGTATTGCCATTGTATTATTTTCAGTCATATTCTTAATCCCCTATTCTCTCGTGGTTCTTTCTCCGGAGTTTAACGTGAAGCGACACATAAAGTTGCGATAGACAACTGCACATCATCAGCCTTAAGCAGTTCGGCGCCGCAGGCTTCCAGGGTGGCGCCGGTGGTGACGACATCATCCACCAGCAAAAGATGTTTGCCCCGGGTTGCTTCAGGTTTTTCCAGCTGAAACTTTCCTTCAATATTTCTCCAGCGCTCAATTCTTCCTTTTTTGGTTTGTGTTTCAGTGTGCTGCGGTCGGCTGATGACATCCTGCAGGACAGGCAAAGAAAAAACTTCAGCAATGCCCTCACAAAGCACAGTGGCCTGGTTGTACCCCCGTTTTTTTTCTTTTGACGGGAAAAGCGGCAGGGGAACCAGGGCATTAATATTATAAAAGCGGGCTGAACTTTTCAGGGCATGGCCCATCATTCTCCCGAGCTGAAGGCCCAGATCTTTGTTGCCTTTGTATTTGAACTGGTGCATCAGGTGCTGCATCAGCGATTCTTTGGTAAAATAAAAATGAGCGGCAGCGTATACAATTTGCAGCCGGCCCCAAAAAGTTTTTTCAACCGGGTTACCGGCATGCTGTTCAAAATTGGTTTCCGGCAATGAAGTAACGCAACGGATACATAGCCGGCTTGCTTCATTCAGCAGATCGCTGCCGCACCCATCGCAAACGTGAGGAAAGAAAAGATGAAGGAGTGAGTTCTTTATTTCGGAGAGGGTAAGCATGAGAAATGGTTACATGGTTAAATTGATTGATGGTTTGATTGTCAGAGTGAATTCTCTCATTAATAATTATTAACAATTCAACAATGAAGCAATTTAACCATCGGGCCATCAAGCAATCACTCTTAAAACAGATACCTGTACACCTCTTCCACCTGCCCCATCGTCACTACCTGGATGTTGAATTTCTGCCTGGCCAGTCCTTTCTGGTTGAATTTGGATACAATGATTTTTTCAAAGCCAAGTTTCTCCGCTTCGGCAATGCGCTGGTCAATGCGGTTGACGGCTCTAATTTCACCGCTCAGCCCCACTTCGCCGGCAAAACATACATGATGAGCAATGGGTGTGTCTTCATACGATGAAAGCAGGGCGCACAGCACTGCAAGGTCAATGGAGGGGTCTTCCACTTTCAATCCACCGGCAATATTTATAAATACATCTTTTACGCCGAAATGAAAGCCGCCTCTTTTTTCCAGTACAGCCAGCAGCAGTTGCAGTCTTCTTAAATCAAACCCACTCACGGTGCGTTGCGGCGTACCATAAACAGATTGTGTCACCAGTGCCTGCACTTCAATAAGCAAGGGCCGGATGCCCTCCATGGTAGCGGCTATGGCAATACCGCTGAGTTGGTCTTCTTTTTGAGTAATCAGAATTTCACTGGGATTGGCCACAGCTTTCATTCCCCGGTCAGTCATTTCATAAATGCCCAGTTCCGAAGTGCTGCCATAACGATTTTTGAGAGTTCGAAGAATACGGTAGGCATAATGCCGGTCGCCTTCGAACTGAAGCACAGTATCCACCATGTGCTCCAGTATTTTTGGTCCGGCGATATATCCTTCTTTAGTGATATGACCAATTAAAAAGACCGGGGTGTTGGTTTCTTTTGCAAACCGCTGAAACTCGGAAGCGCATTCCCGTATCTGGGAAATGCTCCCCGGTGAGGAATCAATATATGGTGTCTGTAATGTCTGAACTGAGTCTACAATGACAATATCGGGTTTCAGTTTTTTAATTTCCTGGAAGATAACCTGTGTGGAAGTTTCAGTGAGCAGATAAAAATTTTCATTTTTTATTCCGAGCCTGTCGGCTCTCATTTTTACCTGTTGTTCGCTCTCTTCGCCACTTACATAAAGCACTGTTTTATCTTTCAGCCATAAACCGATTTGCAAAAAAAGGGTGGATTTGCCGATACCCGGTTCGCCGGCTACCAATACAATGCTTCCGGCTACTATACCACCGCCCAGTACACGGTTCAGTTCTTCATCTCTTGTCAGCAATCTTTTGTCTTCGTTGCTTTTTATTTCATCCAGTTGTATTGTTCTGTTGCTTCGCTCCGATTTCTCATGATAATTTTCCCAACCATTGGTTTTTTCAGATTCTTTATGAATGATTTCTTCTACAAAGCTGTTCCATTGATGACAGGATGGACATTGGCCGAGCCACTTCACACTTTCATAGCCGCAGTGCTGGCAGAAAAAAGCTTTTTTCACTTTGCTCATAGAAATAAAGTTAGGTTTTCATCGTCATCCATATCTGCTTTGCTGAATACTATTTTACTCAAACAGGTAAAAAAGAAAATAAAACCAGTTGTCAGAATTCTTAATTGAAGTGATAAAAAACAAACGTTGAAGCTGATATTGATGCATGTAAAAAGGGCCAATCTTTCGATTGACCCTCTTACTTACTAACCCATTAAATTCTGGTACTAAGTTACAATTCTGAGTCACATTTCAAAATAAATTTTTCCTGCTGTGTATAACTTTTCGGTTAACTTGTGCAGTTATAGAAACTACTCCCTGTTGTTTTAATTTTTTCTTTTTAACATTTTGTAAACCAGCGAACTATGCAGGTTTTATTTTAGTCCTGCCAAAAAAATAACCACTCCATCCGGATAAAATTTTTTACCGGGTACGGGTGTCAAAAAGGCCGGAAAACCAGAAAAAAAATTGTCTTTTTTTCATTCAAAAAAAATGGAATTAGCTTTGATATACTGACATTTAAAATTAAAAAAACATGACACCTGAAATTTTGATTGTTTCGTTGTTGTTTGTGGGTATTAGTTTAATCGTATCCCTTATTTTAAAAAATAAATTTACCCGTTACGGCAAAATTCCCCTTTCGAACGGGATGACCGGAAAGCAAATTGCGGAGAAAATGCTGCGGGATAGTGGCATTTATGATGTGCAGGTCACCAGCGCCCAGGGCTTTTTGTCCGACCATTACAATCCCCTGAATAAAACCGTAAATCTCAGCCCGGAAGTTTATAGTGGCCGAAGTGTGTCAGCAGCAGCTGTGGCAGCTCATGAATGCGGCCATGCCGTACAGCACGCCAATGCCTATAGCTGGCTGATGATGCGAAGCCGGCTGGTACCGGTTGTTCAACTGACTTCCAACCTGGTAAATATTGTATTACTAATAGGTGTGATAATGGCTGCTTCCGGCAGCACCACCCTGCTCCTTATAGGAATTGCCATGATGGCCGTGACAGTTTTATTCACACTTATTACACTTCCCGTGGAGTTTGATGCCAGCCGCCGGGCTTTGGCCTGGCTCGACAATACCAATGTGACCAATAGCCAGGAATACCCCAAAGCAAAGGATGCATTGAAGTGGGCTGCAACAACTTATGTGGTAGCTGCCTTGGCTGCAGTGGTAACCCTTGTTCAGTATATTCTTATTTATCTCGGCAGCAGGGATCGTAATTAATTTGATATTGATTGAAGGATAAATCAATTTTTTAAAGGCCGTGCAGCAGGATGCACGGTTTTTTTTGTCATAATTTAGTTATTCAATATATAGAAGTCCCTATATTTGAGTACATCATTTTCTATCACAAAACTACTAAACATGAGAAAACGACTGCTATTGCTGGCAGGGATATGCTTCCTGTTGGCGCAAACGGTTTGGGCTCAAACCGTCGAAGTTTCCGGTCGGGTCACTGATGATAAAGGTGAACCAGTAGCCGGAGCCTCAGTTACAGAAAAAGGAACCCGCAACGGTACTACAACAAATGCGGGTGGTAATTTCAAAATCCAGGTAAAAAGCGGTGCTACGCTTGTATTCTCCAGTGTCGGTTTTACAACTAAAGAAGCGGCTGTAACCGGTAACACGGTGAATGTTTCTCTTGCCACTGCTACAGAAACCATTTCCGAAGTGGTGGTAACCAGCTATGGAATCAAGAGGGAAAAGAAAGCGCTTGGTTATGCGGTTGCAACCGTGGATGCCAAGGCACTGGAACAGCGGCCGGAATCCGACGTAGTAAGGTTGCTGAACGGTAAAGCTCCCGGTGTGGATATTGGTAATACAAGCGGAATGTCGGGCAGTGGTACCAATATT
>Ga0114944_1000018_pt1 | contig 41876 bp, 34 predicted proteins | sample OV2TP2_FD_89582 | JGI IMG/M metagenome (GOLD analysis project Ga0114944, IMG submission 89582) | Hot spring microbial communities from Beatty, Nevada to study Microbial Dark Matter (Phase II) - OV2 TP2 | ecosystem: Environmental > Aquatic > Thermal springs > Hot (42-90C) | place: USA: Beatty... | reverse complement strand
ACATAGCTCCTGACCTTATCGCCGGAAATAAGCGGTACAAATAATAAGGATTTGGGATGCTCCGTTCCGGGAAGTATTTTCATGCCAAACCGTGGACCTACTTCTTCAAAATTTTCATTGATAAGGATTTTTTCTTTAGTGTCAATCAGGTGTTGTCTTAATTTATCATAGGGCCGCGGTTTTAAATGAAATCTTACTCCTTTTTCAATCAGGTAATTAAAAGTTTCTGTTTTTGTTTCCTGGTCAAGTGTAGCAATAATCACTGCCTGTGCGTTAAAAACATCCTGGATTTTATTTCCCACCAGGTCATATATTCCCTGCATGTTGAGTTCGCGGGCCAGTCCTTCCTGTACACTGTTGATCACCGCCAGTTCCGCGGTACGTTGTTCGGTTTCTTTCAGCAGGCGGTTGGTTTCGTCAAACCGTTTGGCGCTTTCCAGCGCCACACTCATGCTGTTGGCAAGGGTAGTGAGCAGGCTGATGTGCGAGTCGGTGAAAGCATGTTCTTTGTCCAGGTCCTGCAAGGAGATCATGCCGGTCACTTCATTGCCGGTGATAAGCGGCATCCATATCGCCGATTTGGGCTGTTCGCCATGAATAACCCTGCTGTTGAATTCGACACTCTTTTGCGCAAGGTTTTCATTGATCAACAGGTACTGACCCGTATCAATCACATGTTTTCTGAATCCAAATGGCTCCCACTTGCCAACAAGAGTGCGGTCGCCTTTTTCATAGGAATAGCGGTCTTCCAGCAGGTTGTTTTTCCTGTCGTAAGTAACTATATCAATTACCTGGGCATTGAATATCTGCCTGATTTTTTCACCTACCAGTTCGTAAATTTCATCTATATCCAGCTGCCTTACCAGGCCTTCCTGCACGCTGTTGATAACGGCCAGTTCTTCCACACGGTGGCTGAGTTCATGTGTTCTTTGTTCCACCAGTTTTTCCAGTTCGCGGTGTTTTTCATGCAACTGACGTGTACGCCAGCGGATCAACAAATAAATAATAATCGCAGCGGTCAATGCATATAATAAATAAGCCCACCATGTACGGTACCACGGCGGCAAAATGGTGAAGGTGTAGAAGGCTTCTTCGCTTTGCTTGCGGTAAATGTTTACTGCCCTGACGTGAAAAGTATATTGGCCGGGCGAAAGATTGGTGTACTCTTTATAATAATTATTGTCAAGTGATGACCAGTCATCTTCAAATCCTTCGAGCCTGGTCTGGTATTGTGTTTTGTCTTCCTGTTCAAAGAAAGGCGCTGCATATTCAAACCGGAGGGTGTTGTTTTTAAAAGAAACAGAAACGGTTTTTTTATCAGCATCGGCAGCAGTACTCAACGGAATTTTTTCTGCTGAAATATGGCGCAGGATCGCTTTAAACGGCTGTTCATAATTTTTTTCCTGGTTTTGATCGTAGCGGATCAAGCCATCTGTAGTACAAACCCAAAGAATGCCATCCGGTTCAGGGAATAATTTCTGAATGGTGAGCTCTGCTATTGAATTCAGTTGTGAATCATCCAGGCGGTATCCGCCTTCTGGTTTGGGAATAGCAAGTCTTGTCAGTTTACCCCCTCTTATCCATACCCGGCCAAGTGAATCTTCCGCCATATCAAACTCGGTGGCAAGCCCTCCGTTGGGGAATGTTCCGAACGTGCTGTCCCGTACAAATTGTTTCCGCGTATCATCAAAGCAGTACAAGACAGAATCGGCAACAAAATAGTTTACTCCTTTGATGGAATAAACAGAGCCGAGTGCATTTTGAAATCCGTGTTTGGCGCCAAATTTTTCTACAATTGTTTTTTGTGGATCGGGTATGCCCGGGTTATTAAAGACCAAAGTGAAATGATACACCAGCCCGTTTTGCGTGCCGCCCCAGAAGGAACCATCCTTATTTTCTGCAAAATTCCATATCTGGTCGGCTACATTTGGAATATACCCTGCAAAGTTCCAGTTGGCGGATGACGTTCCTGCTGCAGTAATGTTTTTTTTGGTAAAAACAGCTACGCCGAATTGCCCGCCTGCCAGCAGTATATCCGGGTATTTTTTTGAAATATAAAGTCCGCTGATCGTCAGATCGGCGCTGACTGACGGACGGAGGGTAATTGTTTTTTTATTCCAGATGGCAAAGAGACCGTCGCCGGGCACCAGCAACTGTTCTCCATCAGGGTACAAAGTGAAGATCTGATTTTGCGGTATGCCAGGAACCGGGTCAAAAAAAGATTTGGTCCTATTGTAGTGCAGCAGACCGTTGGTAGTGCCGATATAAATATCGTTGTTAAATCTTTTTATGGAAAGCACCCCGGTATTGATACCAGACTGCAGGGTAAACTGTGTCAGCGGCGAGGCTGTTTCCACCCGTGAGATTCCGTTATCAAGCGCCAGCCACAATGTCCCTTTTTTATCTTCATAGGTTCCATAAATGGATTCGTCCTGCAACCCCACATCACGGTTGATTTGTTGCAGCAGCTTACCATCGGCATCTATAATTACCAGCCCTTTGCCGGTGGTAGCTAAAACATAATTTCCGTTTTTCAGCAGCAGCCCTTTGTATAAAATCAGCCCGGATTTAAGAATCGGGTCAGCTTCGGTAGCAAACGGCCGGAATGTTTTCCCGTCGAATAAATAAAGACCGCTGTAAAACATTCCCACGAGGTATTGCTTTCCGCTTTCACCCGGATGGTAAGGCAGCATCACCTGTACTCTTTCTTTTCCGAGGAATTCGCTGCCGGGTATCAGTAGCAGCGAATCATTTGACATTTTATAGAGCCCCAGTCCCTGCTGGTGTACATAAAAATTATCGTCGAGGTAAAAGGAAAACATAAATCTTGACTGCGGTTTCCACACTTTTACTTCCCTTTTTTCAGCGCCCTGTTTTTGTTCCCCAATTCTGAAGATGTATTCTCTCGATTGAAAGTAGATATAGTCGCCGGCAGCATAGGCCGACCAGATATCAAGGAAATTCCTGTATTCTTCCGGAATCAGTTGCAGCAGCGATCTTGCTTTTATTTGTCCAAGACTGTCTGCTTCCAGGTAGCCCAGGTCGCCGTAACCGCCCCAGTATATCTGCCCGTATTTATTTTTTGTCATGGCACGAACCACGTTGGCGGCATTGCTGGTAAAAATTATTTTTCGCCACTTTATGCCATCATATTCCAGGATATAGTTCTGGATTCCGAAATACATCATGCCCGAATTATCTTCTATGGCACACCAGGTCTGCGGAAGTGCTTTATAGGTTTTAGCGGAATAGTTGGTAATAAAAGGAAGGCCTTTTTCCGATCCGCCCTGCGACAGTGTGATGAGAGGAAACAAAAATGCAATATGCAGACTGATCAATACCAGTCTTAATAAATAAAAACAGGCTTTGCTCTTTTTCATACAGCAGTTCGAATAAAGGCTTTCATAGTCTTTCTGCCCGGAAAAAATGGCTGTTTTCAGTTGTGCGGAATGGAGAATTTCAATCGGAAGGAATCAGTCTTTAAATTTAGATAATTTATCCCGAAATAAATAAAGTAAATTGATTGGAAAGAAAAAAAATGACTCCCGGCTATTTTGTTCAGTTGTTGCCGCTGTGCCATTGTGAAAATAAATGGATGATGATATTACAATCCCAATACGGCTTTCAGTCGCGGATAACCTGTGCGGCTCACCGGCACTTTGGCGCCGGAACGGAGAATGGCGACATGGCTGTCTTTTTCATACGGGTCAATCCGGGTGATTTGCTGAATATTGACAATAAAAGAACGGTGCGAACGGACAAATTGTGAAGCATCCAGCGCCTGCTCAAAATGACTCATGGTTTTGTTTTTTAAAAAATAACCGTCTTTGGTAAATACTTTTACAAAGTCATCGGCCGCTTCAAGGTAATGCACTTCCTGGATGGGAATAATCTTAATCTTGCTTCCGTCTTTGATGACGATGCGCTGGCTCTGCGGCGGCACCAGCGAAGTTTCTTCCAGCAATTCTCTTGTGTTTTTACCGGCTGGTAAATTTTTCTGTTCTTTCCATTTCTGAATGGCCCGGTCAAATCGTTCCTGGTTGAACGGCTTCAGCAAATAATCAATGGCATGTGCTTCGAAAGCCTTGATGGCGTATTCATCAAAGGCAGTGGTGAAAATCACGGCCGGGGGGTTTTCAATCAGCTCCAGCATTTCAAACCCGTTAATCTTTGGCATTTGAATGTCGAGAAAAATCAGGTCAGGTTTGTATTGCTGAATGGCTTTAAGCCCTTCAAACCCGTTGCCGCACACCTGTGCCACCACCAGGTCAGGGTGATGCTGCAGGTATTCTGTCACAATACTCCTGGCCAGCGGCTCGTCGTCTATAATGATTACTTTATGCATTGAATGAAGTTTTATTTTGAGCGGCTGTCATACGCAATCATCAGCCTGCGGTTTTAGTTTGCGGAATTTTCACTGTGGTAATAAAAATATTGTCTTTCGTTTCAGTTGTCAGCAAATCATTTCTTGCATACAAAAGATACAACCTTCTCTGCACTGATTGCAAACCAAAGCCGGTACCCTGCGTACCCATGTATGTTTCCGGATCGAAAGGGTTGGTCACTTTTACCAGCAGGTTGCCGTCATCTTTTGAAGCATGCAGCCGGATGAAGATTTCTCCGGTAGTATCATAGAGTCCGAACTTGATGGCATTTTCCATGATGGGCTGCAACAGAAGCACCGGTAGTTTTGATTCTTCGGTTTCTTTTTCGCATTCAATAATAGCGGAAAGCCTGTTGCCGAACCTTACTTTTTCAATACTGAGGTAAAGCCCGAGGTGCTTCAGCTCTTCTTTCAGCGAAACTAACTGATGCTCTTCTTTACGGATGGTGCCCCGCAGAAAATCGGAAAGCTGCTGCACCATTTTTCTTGCTTCATCAGGTTTGGCACCAATAAGGGCATTGATGCTGTTGAGGCTGTTAAACAAAAAGTGCGGCTGCAATTGCTGGCGCAGTTTGAACAGCTCGGCCTCCCGGGCCAGCTTTTCTGCATCCTGTTTTATTTTTTCCTGCTCCTGCTGCTCCTGCCAGTTGAACCAGATGACGCTGATGAGTGTGATGACACCCAGCAGCAGGAAATCAAGACTGGCCCTGATGATGAGGGACTGGTCAAAAAAATGTTTATATTCTTCGTTGTGATGAAACAATGCATTTAAAATAATACGTGTAAAAACAAGTACCAGCACGGTGAACACGATACACTTAAACAGGAGCTGAAAAGATTTCTCCCACTGCGGCAGGTAAAACCGCATCGAATTAATCATGAGCAGGCAGGCGCCGAAAAGCAGCAGGTCGTTCACCAGGCTGTCGGCAATTGCTTTTTCCCAGCTGAGGCCGAACCAGCGCAGCAGGAAGATTTGATCAGCGATTACAATCAGCCAGCTGATGATAAAAATATTGCGGAACCGCGGTACCGAAAGTGGAGAGGCTGCCATGGTCACACCAGTTGAAGCAGTTCATGTGAATCGGTATGAATAATGCCGGCGGCTTTGCTGTTCACAAAATCAATATAACGGTCCGCATCGTCCCGTTCTTCGATGCGGCTATACAGTTCGGCGCCGTCAATAAAATCGCCCAGCTTATACACCTCGCTTACGTTTATAAACTTCCACTGTACCAGTTGTTGTTTGGCATTATAAAAAGTTTCTTCTTCGCTTAATCCTTTTTGCTGCATTTTGTAAAATGCTTCTTCTTTGCCGGCCGCTTTCACCAGCCGGAGCTGTTCATCAAACTGCGGGGTGTGATGACCATCGCCGCAGATAATACGGAATACCAGTTTTGCAAGATACCAGTTCATAACAGTTGATTGAAAAGTGAGGTTAATAGCTTTTGATATCAATACCGCCGAAAAGAATGGTTCCTTTCAGCACCAGTGTTTTTTCGGGTTTTTCCTGCATCATTGTCATTTTTCTTTTATCGTCAATGCCACCCAATATGGTAACGGCTTCTGACTTCAACTCCCAGTGGGAAGGAAGAATAAGTTTGGTGCCGCCGAAAATATTGGTCACTTCGATAACGGCAGTGCCGGAGAAATCGGCCTGCGTAAGGTCCAGCTCGGTACCGCCGAAAATGTTGACCAGATCACCACCCTTGAAATTTTTTGAGAGAATATTTTTTTTCGAGCCGCCGAAAATATTGGTGCTGTCAATAAAATCTTCGCTGCTGATTTCCGCCTCAGCGCCTGCCGGCGTTGATACCGAATCTTTTTTTTCATCAACGTCATCCCATTTCCACCGGCGTTTGGGTTTGAAGATGATAAACAATCCCACAATGATAAGTGCCATGGGCCACATATAACGGCGGAAGGTGAAATCAGGATAAATATCATTGACCAGGAAAACACCGCCGATAAGAACCAGTATCAGCCAGGTGACGTGACGAAACTGGTGCCGGATGCCGATAAAAACCCCCAGGGCAATTAACAACACCTGCCAGCTGAAAAGCCAGTCGGGGAAATCAGTCAGCGTCGCTTTCATTAAGGCGGCTACCCCGATAATTAGAATAAAAATACCGGTCCATACCCTGCCTTTACCGTCATGACGATGCATCCTGTTTTCCCAGCGCCGTCTTCTTGCTTCCCATCTTTCATCGAACCTTGTCATAGCTGTAAATTTTATTCCAAAGCTATGAGGTGAATGGTGAATGGACAATAGTGTATGGGCTATGAGGGGGGAGAAGTCGGTAAGCGGCGGTTACTGACCGGTGAAAATGCCACCTTCAGAAATTAATACTTCATGATTTTAATCCGCATGGACAGGACAATTCATGGGTATTGGGTATGGCAGCCAGTATGGTTCATGGTCTTTGGGTTTCGGAAAACCAACAATCAAAGCCCGTTGCCTAAACCGGCAGCCAGGACCAACACCTCAGTCAAATTCACTTTGACCTCAGGTGCCATGCTTTTGGTTTGGTAAAAGCCCGCAGGCCCTGGTGCGATAGGGTGATGCCAAAGCCGGAATGTTTTCTTCCGCTCCACGGCACAGCGGCGCTTACCCGGTCGCAGCAGTTCCAGTAACCGGTGCCGGCATTTATTTGATGTAAAATTTTTTCGGCTCTTTCTTTTGAAGCAGAATAAACTGAAGCAGTGAGACCGTATTCAGTGTCTTTCATCAGTTTCATTGCTTCTTTATCGTCTTTCACTTTCATAATGCCGATGATGGGGCCAAAGCTCTCATCACGCATCAGCAGCATGTCATGTGTTACATTGGTGAAAACAGTGGGTTCAAAAAAATATCCTTTCCTTTCGATGCGCTTGCCGCCGGTTAAAAGCTCAGCGCCTTTTTGAAGTGCATCAATTACCTGCTGCTGTAAAATATCCAGTTGTGCTTTTCTTGCCAGCGGCCCGATGTAAACACCCTCTTCTGCAGGCATACCTGTTTTCCACGATTTTACTTCCCGCAAAAAAACATGGAGGTATTCATCATAAATTTTTTCATGCACATAAATTCTTTCCACGGCGCAGCAGCTTTGACCGTTGTTGTAAAAAGCTCCGTCGGCTGTAGCAGCCGCAACAGTGTTGATATCTTTCACATCATCGCAAACATACAGCGGGTCTTTGCCGCCCATTTCCAGCTGGCAGGGAACCATTTTCGGTGCAACAGTTTCATAAATATGTTTACCTGTCTTATATGAGCCGGTGAAAAAGTAACCGTCAAAATCAAGTTGCAACAGCAGCTCACCAGTTTCTTTACCGCCGATGGCGATATGGAAAATATTTTCCGGCACACCGGCTTTTTTCAGCAGGCGTTTTATTTCCAAACCGGTAAGCGTGGAATATTCCGAAGGTTTATACATCACCGCATTTCCGGCCAGCAGGGCGGGCACAAACACATTCACACCCACCAGCCAGGGATAGTTCCAGGCAGAAATATTGCAGACTAGGCCCAGCGGCTCGTACGAAATTTTTTCCTGCAGGCCTTCGGCGCTTGTCATCAGCTCGTCGCTTAAAAATTTTTCTGCATTTTCCAGCATCCATTTGATACGGCTTCTTGCACCATTGATTTCGTTGCGTGATTGCTGCAGCGGTTTACCTACTTCTGAAGTGAGGATGGAGGAAAGAGCTTCTTTTTCTGTTTCCAGCAAGGCATAAAAATTTTTCAGAACGGAAGTTCTTTCAGTAAGAAGTTGGGCTGCCCATGAAGGCTGAGCGGTTTTTAAAGCAGTAAATTTTTTATCAAGTAAAGAGGGATTGTCTTCCTGAACGCTGGCAATGATTTCTTCAGAGGCTGGATTGATGATGTTCATATTTCAAATTAATATTTCTGGAATCAATTTAGTTTCAGCGCAGCATTCACAAATGTATGTCTTATGTTTTTTGAAAAAGGCGATTCAGGATCTGTCATTCGTTCCGGGTGCCATTGCACCAGGCAGAGAAATGATCTGGTTTTATCAATCCGCTCCAGCGCTTCCGCTATTCCGTCAGGCGCCGAAGCGGAGATGCGTAGTCCTTTGCCGGGGTCATCAGCACACTGATGATGATTGCTGTTGATCCAACCTTCTTTGCTTTGCACCAAACTGTAAAACCAGGATGATGGCATAACCTCCACCGGGTGATACCTGTCTTTTCCATCAGGCAGTTTTGAATGACTGGGTTTTTTCCACGATGGTATATCGGGAATCAATGTACCTCCGTAAAAAACATTTGCAATCTGCAATCCCCGGCAGATGCCCAGCACCGGTAGCTGGTTGGCTTCAGCGTAATCAAGTAGCTTCAGTTCAAACTCATCTCTTCTTTCATCTACATCATATTTATAGCAAAATTCAATATGCTCCGGCTTGCCATAGAAGCGTGGATGCACATCTTCGCCACCGGTAAGCAACAGGCCACGGCATTTTTTTATGTCGTCGGCATAATTGTCACGGTAACCAAGTTTCACCACTTCCACTTCATGGCTATATTGCAGCATCCACTTACTGTAGTTGGCATATTTGCTGCAATCAGTCACTCCAATCGTCAGTTTAGCAGACATCATTCTACAGGGCTTTCAGGTAAAGTTGTTTGAAATCTTCTCTTGTTACAGGCTTCGGATTGTTGGGATGGGCAAAATCGGCATGGGCAAGGTCGGCCAGTGTTTCAATTTGCTCCTCCCTTACCCCAATATCTCGCAGGTGATGAGGGATATTTATCTGAGCATTCAGCTCAAACAAAAATTTCACCACCGCTTCACCGGTTTCTTCTTTCAGCTCCAGCGCTCTTGCCATGCGGCGGAATTTATCTTCACAGCCTGCCATATTAAACTCCATGCCATAAGGGATATTCACTGCATTGGCAAGCCCATGGTGTGTGTCGAGTAAAGATGACAAAGGATGCGCCAGCGAATGCACCACACCCAGGCCTTTCTGAAAGGCGATGGCGCCCATCATGGAAGCGATCAGCATTTTGCTTCTGCTTTCCAAATCAGGGTTATTAGTTGCTTTTACCAGCGATTTTTTTATCCAATACATTCCCTCCAGCGCAATGCCTTCGCAAACGGGATGCGGCATTTTGGCCAGGAATGCTTCCATGTTGTGTGTAAGCGCATCCATTCCTGTGGCGGCGGTTATTGCAGCAGGCAGTTCCATCGTAAGCACCGGGTCGGCAAAAACAATTTTCGCCATCAGTTTGGGTGAAAAAAGAATTTTTTTCTGGTGTGTCACGTCGTCGGATATGATGGCGCTGCGTCCCACTTCACTTCCGGTGCCGGCCGTAGTGGGGATGGTGATGAAGTGCGGGGCATCATTGGTCACAAATACATCGCCGCCTATTAAATCGTCATACTTAAACAAATCCTCGCGGTGATTCACCCGCAGCACAATGGCACGGGCCACATCCAGTGCCGCGCCGCCGCCGATACCGATGACACAATCTCTTTCGCTCCCATCCCACACTTCGGTGCCTTTATACACATCCGACTTCACCGGGTTTTTATGAATATCGCAAAAAATTTCCGGTGAAATATGATAACTGCGCAAATCTTCCATGATAGTTTTAAAGAAAGATAATTGTACCACATTCGAATCGGTGACCACCAGTGGTTTTTTTAAACCGTTCTGCTTCAGGTAAGCCGGCAGTTCATTCACCGCACCGGCCCCAAAGCGGATGGTGGTGGGGAAGTTGTATTGATAGATGGTGTTGATGGTCATGGATAGTTTTTTATTTTACCGAACATACATCCCGATTTGATAGAATGTTCAATTTTCAATGCTCAATATTCAATGTTCAATTGACAGGCTGCTGAAACTTTAAACATTATCCTGGTTTAAAAAATATTTTTTTATTCATTTTTTGAATTGTCTTTAGGTTTGTCTCTGTTTTTTTTAGCTGTTTCAATACTTTTTGCAATGATGGCTATCAATTCTTCCGTTTCTTTATAAATAGGTTCTATTCTTTTTACTGGTTTAATCAAGTCCTTCTTTCTGATAATTTTCAGAGCCGTTCTGCATTCTTTGAGTTCTTTCAGTACCAGACCGAGTTTATGAATAAAATCATTTCTTGACTCAGCAGCCTGCACTTCGCCATAATTAAATGATGGAGAAATACAGGACTTTATCAATTGCCCGGCTATATAGTTTCCAGCTCTTGTATTTGGCAGAGCTTCTACCACATCAATCATTCTGCAACTATATTCAACAAGCCTTTCCTCAAGATTATGAAGTTTATTTTCCATAAAATTCGTTTTCGGTTATAGGATTTTCAATTGAACATTGAGCATTGAATTCAGGAATGCTCAGAATACCCCCAAAAAATCGGCGCTCACTGTTCAAAGTTTAATCCCAGCTGTTCACATAATTGAAAATTGAACTTTGAGAATTGAGCATTGAACATTTCCTAAATTATCTCAAAATACCTTTTCAACTCCCAATCTGTGATTTTTTTGTCATCCGGTTCCGAAACATCTTTCACATACTGCTGCCATTCCCATTCTCTTGTCAGGGTAAAGTGTTCAACAAAGTTCTCACCAAATAGTTCTTTGGCAATGGCTGATTCTTTCATCTTATTAGTTGCTTCTTCCAGGTTACGTGGAAGTATGCCGTATTTTGCATCTCGATAACCGTTACCGGTTGTCGGCGGTTGTTTCAGTTCCAGGTTATTTTTTATTCCATAAAGTCCCGATGCAAGGCAGGCGGCCATGGCGAGATAAGGATTGACATCGGAGCCCACCACTCTTGTTTCCAGTCGTGCTGATTTTTTATTGTTGTTCAGCACACGTAGTGCCACGGTCCGGTTATCAATCCCCCAGGTAAGTGTAGTGGGTGCCCAGGCGCCTTCCACCAGCCGCTTGTAGCTGTTGATGGTGGGTGCATACATGGGCAGAATATACGGCAGGCAATACAGCTGACCAGCCACATAACTTTTCATCAACGCACTCATCCGGTACTCATCATTTTTGTCAAAAAAAAGATTTTTTTCTGCTTTGTTATCCCACAAACTTTGATGCACATGACCGCTGCAGCCCGGCAGGTTTTCATTCCACTTGGCCATGAAGGTGGCGATGATACCATGCTTGTATGCAATTTCTTTCACTGCGGTTTTAAAAAGCGTTGCCCTGTCGGCTGCTTCTAATATATTTTCATAAACGATTGCCGCTTCATACACACCGGGTCCCGTTTCGGTATGCAAGCCTTCCAGCGGTACATCAAATTTTTTCATTAGGGTAAACAGGTCGCTCATGAAATCATTGCGGAATGTGCTGCGCAAAATGGAATAGCCAAACATACCCGGTGAGAGGGGTGTCATGTTGCGGAATCCTTTTTGCTGAAGAGTGAAAGGAGTTTCTGCGAAATTGAACCATTCAAACTCCTGTGAGAAAAGAGGCGTGATGCCCGCTTCCATGCACTGTGCTTCAATTTTGCGAAGCAGTTGCCGCGGGCACACAAAAAGGGGTTCATTGTTTTCATTCACAAAATCGCCGAGGAAAAAAGGCAGGTCATCTTCCCAGGGAATTTTCCGGAACGTATTCAAATCAAGTTTTGCCAATGCATCAGGATAGCCGGTATGCCAGCCGGTGTATTTTATATTGTCGTAAGCCGCATCGTTCATGTCCCAGCCGAAAACCACATCGCAGAAACCGAGGCGGCCTTGCATCACGGAAAAAAATTTTTCGGTGGAAATATATTTTCCCCGCAGCACAGCATCTGTATCCGTAATCGCCAGCTTTACTTTTCCTGAAGAATGATTTTTTACATATTCAAGGATTTGTTTTTTATTCATGCCGTCCGGGGTTTAAAATTTTAAAAACAACCAATGCAAGGAAAAGTATTACGAAATAGGCAATAGCCATTTGCCAGTTATAAATACACATCGCAGCCAGTGAAATTACGGCAATCACCAGGGTAATGAAGGGCATTGCCGGGTACAGCGGTGTTTTAAACGGACGATGCAGTTCAGGATATTTTTTCCGCAGGGCAAAAACAGAGATCATCGAAATGATGTACAAGGTCAGCGCACCGAAAACGGAGATGGTAATGATGATGGCTGTTTTACCTGTGAGCAATGCAATCATCCCTATAACCATATTTACGAGCAAAGAATTGGCAGGTGTTTTGAATTTTTCAGAAACCCTGCCGAGAAATGCCGGCAACTGTTTTGTTCTTCCCATTTCAAAAGTAGAGCGGCCGGCCGCCAGCAGCAAACCATGAAAAGAAGCAATAAGACCGGACAGCCCGACGATGATGAAAGTTTTTAACCACACATCGCTTTCACCGTTAATTTTTGATAAGGCAAGGGGAAGAGGTGAATCAGAGGTTTCGCCGCTCTTCCCGTTTTTATAAACTATCGTTTCCCAGCCGGCAATGCCGACAGCGAAAACAAACACCAGCACACAGAGAACAGCAAGAGTGGTCATACTGAGGCCGAAGCCGCGGCTGATATCCTTTTGCGGGTTGACCGATTCTTCGGCCACATTCGCTACTCCTTCGATGCCGAGAAAAAACCAGATGGCAAACGGGATGGCAGCAAAGGCTCCCTGCCAGCCATTAGGAAAAGAATTACGGGTAAGATTTTCTGCTTTGAAAGCCGGCAATGCCAACACATAAAAGATGGCAAGCCCGATGATGGCAATGATGGTGACGGCTGTTGCAAATGATGCCGCTTCTTTTACCCCATAAATATTTATTGCTGTAAAAAGAACATAAGCAAACAGTGCAGTAGTGAGCACAGGTACCTGCGGAAAGAAAGAATTGAAATAAGCGCCGATGGCAAAGGCAATGGCCGGCGGTGCAAAAATAAATTCCACCGACTGCGCAATACCGGCGATAAAACCGGCTTCGCTTCCCAGGGCTTTCTGTGCATAATCAAAAGCGCCGCCGGCTTTGGGAATGGCGCAGGCCAGCTCGGCATAACTGAAGCTGAAGGTTACATACATCAGCATGATGACAGTGGTGGTAATGGCCATGCCGAGGGTGCCGCCTTTTTCCAGGCCCAGGTTCCAGCCGAAGTACATGCCGGAAATAACATAGCCCACACCCAGCCCCCAGAGCATGAGGGGTGTCAACGATTTCTTCAGTCCATCGGCAGGAGTCATGTATTATGGTGTGATAAATAAAAATAGGTTTTTTCTATTAATGCGGGAAGTAAGACAGGAGTAGTGTGAACATGAATAAGAACAGGTTGTTTTTATGATTGTAAAAAAATTTTAACCCGGTAATACCTGTAAACCCGCCTGCACAAAGGCTTCGGCAGGCAAACATGCTGGCGGCAAGCTGGCGGGTGGAGGGCATTTTAAAACGGGCTTTCTATTTTAAATAGGCATTGACTTTTGACTTAATAAATTCTTTCACACTTTTCCAGGTTTGTCCTTTCAGGCTAACCGGGTCAGCGCTTTCTTCCGCATCGGAAAAATAGGTAAGAGCCTGCGGCACCGTTATCAATAAATTCTGTGTGCTGTATTTTTCTTTATGAAAGTTAATAAAATCCGGGATAGTAAAATGATGTAATAGTTCCGCCACATCCCAAAAGTCTTTCTTTTTTCCCCTTCCTAATATTGCCTGCACTTTCATGGCAATAATATCTTCAACCGAGAACATTCTTATCTTATCAATACTTAACTCAGGCCTGATTAACGGATGCGGATGACGAACAAAATCAATTTTAATATCTTTTACGTAACAAAAAACCGCAAAACGGGGTTGTTTTTCTTCAACTATTAATTTATCCCGGAAACTTTTTTTCAGAGCTTCAATAATGACAGCATTCTCAAACGGTTTACTTGAAAACAAATCCACATCAACAGATTTCCGGTGACCATAAGTAAGAGACAGCGCTGTGCCACCGACAAGAGAAAAATCCATTAATTCAGGAATTCTCATTAATTGGCTTAATATGGAAAAAGCGTGGGGTTCGACTGTCTCAATATGTAACATCTGAATTCATTAAGAGGCTTATTTATGACAGCACTTGCCAGGTACATTCTAGTTTCAGGTAAAAATTTTGCATTGAGCAGAACCTGGGACACTTTTTCATCGCCATAATAGCGTCGGCAGTTGCGGATATCGTCCACATCGCCCCGCTCAAAAACCCTTTCAATTACAAAATTGGCTTTTGCATCGTAGTCAATATTTTCAAATACCACATCCCAAAAAATCCGTTTGTTCAATACAGGTTTCGGCTTGTTTTTCATGGTATAAAGATAAACCAATTTATTCTTTGGAAATGAAACAAAGGTCAGCAGGAAATGTTTGACAGGTCAACGAAAAAAAATTTTCTTTATTTCTTCTTTCTAACTAAGCGTATTATATCGGTAAACATGATAGCGGCGAGCTGGCGGGTGGAGGACATTCCCTGAAATTTGAATAAGAAAGTTAAACATCTTTATCCAAAACGGAATCAAGTTCGGTTTTGCAGGTCGGGTTTTCACAATAATAAGGAATGATTTTTTCAGAGCTTTTTCATCAACCGCTCCGAGCGGGAATAAATTTCAGCATCTTCCGGTATCCGGCTCAGCCACTGGGTACAGGTAGTCCTGTCCTTTTGTTTCAGGTAACTTAATGCCATGTAATAAGCTGCATCATACCGGTAGATAGAAGCGCCGTTGTATAATAGAGTAAGCTCTGTTCTTGATTTTTCAGGCTGGTCCGTTTCGAGTAAAGCAATTGCATAGAAATAGCGGTGATAAGCATCGGCTGAATCCTGTGCCAGGATAGATTCAAACAAGGGAATGGCTTCCTCAAATTTCTTATCATTGAATTTTTGCACCACTTTCTGCTTCAGGCTGTCGGCAGGGGTACCTCTTTCGGCCATAGTGCTCATTTCAATTTGTGCAAACTGCCTGTACAAATCGGGCTGTATCCATGGCGACCAGATGAGCACGGCAAGTATTATAGCCGCTGCCGCAGCTACTGCCAGCCAGCGGTTACGTCGCATCTGAATTATTTTGGCGCCGGAGGTTTTGAAATGCTGCTGCCGCAAATCCTCCAGTGTTAACCGCAATGATTTTTCACCTTCATCGGGGTGCAGTTGTGATTGCAAAGCCACACTTACTTCACGATACAACTCAACTTCTTTTTTCAGTTCCGCATCCTGCATAAGCTGTTGCTCAAATGCCTGTTTTTCTTCAGCAGTCATTTCACCATCCACGTAGCGGCTTATCATATCGTAATCATAGGTATTCATCCGGTTTGCTGTTTTTTTATTGATTGAATCAGGCTGGCCATGCACTCCGATTTTTTCTTGCGCAGGTAACCATACGTTACTCCCAGCATAGCAGCCACTTCTTCCTGCGGCTTACTACTGAGGCAAAGACGAATCACTTTACGGCACATTTCGCCCAGCTTTTCAAACATGGTCATAAACAGTTTGGCTCTTTCGTCCTGTGCCTGCATCTGTTCAGCCAGCGCAAATACATCTTCGCCGAAATCAGATAATTTTTCTGGGTCGTTTGTTACCGGTTGCCGGCCTCTTTTTTTCAGCTCATTCAGCCACTTACGTTTGCAGATAAGCAGCAGAAAAGCTTCGAACGGACAGGTGAGCTGCAGGGCTTTTTCCTTTGCCTGCCGGTACACATCAATCAATGCTTCCTGGAAAATGTCGGCTGCATCATCCTCGCTGCCGCTGTTTTGAAGAATCCAGGTTTTTATTTTGGGAGCAAAGCGTTCATAAATTTCCTTCACCGTTGCTGCCTCATTGTGCAGCAGCGCTGTTATAAACCGCTGGTCGGCATGTATTATTCGGGCAGCTTCGGCCATAAGCAACTGGTCGGCTTTCTTATCTAAAAGTACTTCATCTTTTTTATTTGGTCTCTCCCGGCTGCAAGGGTAACATTCTTTTCGGTTCGCTGATATACTTCCGGACACTAAAACTTAAAACAATGAAAGCGAAAATAATTTTTATGGCAGGTTTCCTCATCTACATGGTTATAGTTCTCATAAACTAAATGAACCGTGTATAACCAAATTTGTAAAAAGGCGATTGCCGAAAAGCCGGAATAGAGTAGGCGTAATTAAATATTTACTATTATGAAAAAAATTTTTCTTTCTGTATTAATTACTTCAGCAGCCTCTTTTCTTTTAGTGGCATGCTTAAAAGAAGTGAATGGGATAAATCCTGATTTTCTTAAGGCCACCGATTTCTGGAAAGATGTCGGTCCCAATCACCAGGTATTTTCAGTAAACGCAGCCAGCGGCGGCACCATTACCGGTGCTAAAGGGACAAAGATCACTATTCCCGGCGGCGCTTTTATGGATGCCAATGGAAATATCCTGACTGAAATTGTGAGTCTTGACCTGGTGGAAATTCCCGCCAAAAAAGACATCCTGTTTTCAGGCATATTTACCGAAGCCAACGGGCAAACCCTGGTTTCGGGTGGTGAGTTTTTGGTGGAGGCAAGAAAAAAGAATGGCGAAGCACTGCAACTTAACCCGCAGTTTGCCGCAGGCCCCCAGGGCGTACGGGTAGAAATACCAGCAGCCAATGGCGCCGACCGGGATATGAATTTGTTTGTAAGAAGGGAGCGTCAGCCGGGTGGCAACAGCAACGACAATTCTCAAACCTGGGTGCCTGCCAGCTATGCACCATTTGGCGGCGGCGCCAATTCGTATACATTCAACCTGCCTGAATTCAGCTGGGTAAACATTGATAAGTTTTACAGCGATCCGCGTCCGAAAACTACCATCACTGCCTTGCCTGCATTCAAAGACAATAAGAATGTAAACAACGTGGAAGTGATGCTGATATTTACTGATGTGAACACCGTGTGCCCGATTCCTTACAATAGTATGCTGCAAAAATTCGAATCATACCATGACGCTGTTCCCATCGGCGCCGAAGTGATGGTGGTGATTATTGGTGAAGATTCGGAAGGTAATATCCAGTTCGGGTCAAAGAAAATTATTGTGGTTCCGGATATGCATGTGGAAGTGGAAGTGGGTAAAACCACCAAAGCCATGATGGACATGTTTATTTCAGAGCTTGAATAAAGAGCCCGTCCCCCTTAATCCTTATCCGGAGAGGCAGGACTTTTGTCCTCGCCTCTTTTCTCATTGATGTAAAAGAATAAAACTAATTTTATGTACTTCTTCACAAAACGGCTGAAAATGCAATCGTCAAAAACTATAGCGATGTTGGCGATGATGCAAATGACTGCACTGGCGCTGCCGGCGCAAATTGCCGACACCGGCCCGGTCAACATTGATTATAAAATTGAAAACAATAAAGCCACTTTTACTTCTTCGCTGCGGCCGCTGAGGCAAATTGCCGGCGCACCTGAAGCCTTCTATACACATTACTGGGAGTTTGGCGATGGCCGGTTCAGTTTTGAAACAAACCCGACTCATGTTTTTAAAGACACAGGTACTTACGATGTGATTTACTACGCCACCAACAACTATGATGACGGCAAACCACCACCGCGCCGCAGAAAAAAAGTGCCGGTAAAAACCAAAGCGCTGTATGCCCGGCAATCTTCTTCATCTTTTTTCAAACAGGGCGGCGGCATTGAAATGAAAGTAAACCGCATGCCGCGGGCCGGCGAAGAGCTGGTGCTCATTATCGGTTACCGGAATAGGGATAAAACGGCTGCACAAAACGGTTCACTTGTTTTGTTTTACAATGAAAGGCATTTTCGCCAGGAAAATTTCGAACTGGCAGAAGAAAGAGCTTACCATGGCGAAAAAACTTCTTCGCTCAGCTCCATTGCTTACCTGGAAAATGAAGTTATTGAAACCAGCGGTTTCAGTATTTCTTCCGGTCCAAATGCTGAAAACCATGATGCGGCTGCTTTCGCCGGCCGATTTGCCGATTTGCTTCGCCTGAAGCAGCAACAGTTTCGGCAAAACAATGTGTGGCGGTTTGAAAACCTGCAGCAGGGTGAAGAAAAATTTTTCTTTATTTCCCTGCAAACTACACCGGAGATGATTAAAGACACCAATGCGGTAGTTACCCTTACCGGCATGATGGTGCCTGATGATCCAAATGGTGAACTGGAAGAATTTGAACTGGAATTGCAAATCGTAGCTTCACACGATCCCAACCGCATGATACTGCGCAACCGGCGGTTGAATTACCGCTTTACAGGAAGTAAAAAGGAAATGACCTACAAAGTGCGGTTTCAGAATACGGGTAAAGGACCAGCCGGTATCATAGATGTTGCTGTGGCGGTGCCAACCATGCTCAATGCACAAACACTGGAAGTAATGGATCAATATCCCAAATGTATTCCCTGCGATTCTGCAGCTGCCGGACAAAGTTGCCTGGATACCATCATCAGTAAAGACAGTATTCATTTTGTTTTTAAAAACATTTACCTGCCGGGTTTGCGGCAGGATGGTTTCAGCGATCCGGATTCCACTTATGGTTTTGTGAAATACCGTTTGCAGTTTAAAAAGAAAATGAAGAAGCTGCCTTTTGAAAGCAGGGCGGCCATCGTGTTTGATAATAACAAACCGGTTATCACCAACGGGTCAAAAGGATATTTCAAACCGGGGTTTTCGCCTGGAGCAGTGCTGGGCTATAACCGCTGGCTGGATATCGGTAATAAAGGCCGGGCGGATGAAGATTACTGGATGGGAGGAGTTACTGTTTCACCTTATTCCCCATTTAAAAAATACCTGCAGTGGGAGTTGTTTGCCGGTTTTATCAGCCAGCCGGAGCAGCTGGTAAGCAGCGGGCCGGGCCGGGATACACTGGTAAACGGTCAGCAATATTTTCAACAAAGAATTGATGTGTATGAAAAAAGAAAAATAACAAAACTCGCTTTTGTGCCGTTGCAATTACGGTATAATATAATTGATTGGGTTGGCGGAGGCTTCGGTTCTTTGATTTCAACAGAAGCAATAACCAAAGTGTCAGCCCGCAGAGATATGTTGCTGATTCCCTTCATGCCGCCTCCCACGCCGTTAGTTATTTCTGAAAACTTAAAGAGCCGGACTGAATATTTTAAAAACTGGGATGTGGCCGCCTTTGCCGATGTGCAGCTGGGCAAAGTGAGAGCAGGGCCTGCTGTGGGTATACGATTCATTCATTTTTTTGTCACGCCACAAAACCGGGCGCTGGTTTATGCAACATGGAGGTTATAACCCCCAATCCCGCGACTTCGATAAACCTGTATCGGGCAGGTCTAAAGGGAAGTAATGTAAAGTAACAATATGAAGATGGAAAGTCATGATGTAACTTTAATGACACAAATCCCGGGTACTCATCTTCATTTTTTCTGATGAACTATTTTACAGACAAGCTGGAAAAATTAGTCCGATTAGCGGCGCTGGTCTTTATATTCTTAATTTTCTCCGGGCAAATTACAAGCGATAATTCTGAATCATTCCCGGCTGTTCCTGAATCCTTATCCCGTCATCTTGATTCGCTTCGCAAACAGGATAACCTGGAAGAATGGCTGGTGAGCTGGATTGAATTTCTTGGCGACAAGCCGGCCGAACGGATTTCTTTTTTATATAAGGCTGAATCAACCGCATGGAGGAAACCAAAAAGCAATGATGAGCGGCTGGCCTGGTTTGATTTACTTACCAACCAGGGTTATTATGAAATGCTCCGGGGCAATATTATCCGCTCCATTGATGCGTATGAAAAAGCGTATCGTTATTTTTTTGAAAATCCTCTTGGCGGCGCTGAAGCTGATGTGCTGGAATATGTGCTAAAACCTCTCGGTAATAATTATACACGCCTCGGCGATTACGACCGTGCATTTTTTATCCAGGAAAAAAGTTTGTCGCTTGCCCTGCAACTGGGTGATAAAAACCAGGTGGCTTCCGTTTACCACAACCTTGCCACTTCGGCACGTTGGAAAGGTCAGTTGCCATTGGCTGAGCAATATTGTTTGAAGGGCCTTGATAATGCCGCTGAAAACTCAGCCATTAAAGGCTTGTTGCTTTCCACTTATTCCGAAATCCTGCTGGTACAGCAAAGAATTACAGAAGCAGAAACAAATGTGAAAGAAGCAATTGGCATATTGCAATTGAATTTAACGAAGGACAAAATAAATACTCCCAACTGGCTACGGGGCGCCTACCAGGGCTATGGTGAAATTCTGAAAAGAAAAAATAATCCTGCGGCTGCGCTGGCTTTTTATGAAAAGGCCGCTGCAGTAATTGAAAAATATTTTAAAGGTGAAAGAAAAAGAGAACAGGCAAAACTGTATGTGCTGAAGGGGCAGGCGCTGCTTCAGCTTCAGCAACCGGGAAAAGCAAATGAACAATTCAATTTTGCTTTGCAGGTTTTTATTCCCACTTTTCAACCCAAGACAACAGCAACATTGCCTGTAGCTGCTGATTTGTATGCCGAAAATACCATCCTGGATGCGCTGTACGGAAAATCGCTCTGCCTGCTTGCAATGAATGAAAAAGGAACAGCGCTGGACTGTTTCCAGCTTTTGTTTGATGCCGGTCGCCGGCTGCGGTTTGAGTTTTTCAGTAGCAACGCCAAACAGCAGCAGCAAAAAGAAAGCCGTGAATGGGTGGAAACGGCCATGCAAACAGCTTATGATTTGTGGAAAACCAGCGGTAAAAATGAATATGCTGAAAAAATGCTGCTGATAGCTGAACAAAGCAAAGCACAGCTGCTGCTGGATGAAATGATCAGCAATTTTCATTACAACAGGAACAGGCACGATGATACCCTGCTAAGAAGGCAGTTTCAACTGATGCAGGCAATTACCCTGGCAGAAAAAGAATCAATGCTGACGCCGGGCAATGCGGACAGTATTGCCATACAGGCAAAAAAAGAAATGCAATACGAACTTTCATTGCTTCAGAAAAAAGTAAAGGAAAAATTCCCGTTACCGGGTAATCAACCGAAGGAGAACTATTTATTTACTGTGAAGGAATTGGTGAAGAAACTTCCTGGCGAAACAGATGTCATGGAATTTTTTACAGGTGAAAAAAACATTTACATCATCATGGCCGGCAAGGAGGGTGTAAAAGAAATCCGGCAGCTGGAAAAGCCACCGGTAATAAAGCAGGCAATAAAAGAATTTGTGCAAACCTGGTTTCAACAGGGGCCGCAGAAAATGCTGAATGAGCCGCAACAATATTGCCGGCAGGCTTATAGTCTTTACCGGTCGATATGGCCCGGCACACAGGCGAATAAGCCGGAACAACTACTCATCATTCCCGATGGCATCTTTGGTTATCTGCCTTTTGATGCACTGCTTACTGACTCCACAAACAGTTCCAATGCAGGCGAATGGCCTTTCCTAATAAGAAGAAAAAATATTTCTTTCAGTTATTCCTTGCAGACATTGCTGCAACAGAGGCAGGCAGGTAATGACAACAGGCAATTTGCAGGTTTTTTTATTTCGTTTGACAGCAGCGCCAATGCATCTATTCCGGCAGTAAAGAAGGAATATGCTTCGCTTCAGCGGGTGGTGAAAGGAAATTTTTTTACGGAGGAAAATGTTACGCTGGATGTTTTTCAAAAACAGCTGGCCAAAACAAACCTGCTGCACATCAGTACCCATTCTTTTTTGCAAGGCGAAGAAAGAATTCCTGTGCTGGAGCTGGCCGACGATAAATTTTTTTTGTTTGAGCTGTACGGAAAAAGTTTTCAGCCGCAGCTGGTGGTGCTCAGCGCCTGCCGCACGGGTCACGGCCTGCTGGCCGAAGGCGAAGGCATAGTCAGTCTTGCAAGGGGTTTTACGGCTTCCGGCGCCGGGGGTATTCTGGCCGGTTTGTGGAATATGCATGATGAATCCTCAGCGGACCTGGTAAGTGATTTTTACCGGCAATTAAAAAAGGATGGTTATCCGGCAACTGCATTACACGATGCTAAAATAAACTGGCTGAAAAAAAATCATCCGCAGCGGTTTGCAAAGCTCCCGTATTATTGGGCGGGATTGATTTTTACTGGCAACAATCAACCCATACGTTTTGAAGCAAAGGGAAATAATGAAGCTATGTGGTGGATAGTTGTAATAGGTATTCTTATACTCGGAATGCTCATTTTATTCAGCCGAAAAAAATATCAAAGGATGAAATAATAATCTTACTTTTTTGAGTTGCTTGTATTTTACTTTATGAAGTTTTTTTTACGATAGTGAAGTACTCCACGCCAGTTTATACACTTCGTCATTTCCTTTGATGCAGGTAAACAGGAAACTGGTGATAAATGGCATGTGGATATGATAATTGATATCGTCGAGCATAACGCCACCGCTTACATAAGTTTCGGAAGAAGCCACTTCAAGTGCTTCCCTTCCGTCGGGCATTATTTCATTCCGGAACCCGATATCGTAACGGCGGCAGGCCAGTTTTTCCACCAGGTTTTCCAGCAATTCGGGCTGGTCGAGGTTGGCGCTGATTTGAAGTGACTTTTTCATAACCTGTGTTTTTGGTAAACAATCCTTTTCTGTTGTTATATCATCCCGGCTGCCGGTTTGTTACCTTTTATACTCCCAGGCCCTGGCGCAGCAGATTTTGTACAATTATCAGATGCATTTGTAACCATCCGGGTTAAAAAAGAATTGTGAAAATTTATAAGCTTCAGCTTCCGGGCTATAAAACATAAAAGCATAAACGTGAGCATAGCGATTGATTTTAATAGTGGTATTATTACGATAATGATAAACTCCAGGTCACTTGAAACATTCCCCCGTTGTTTCTTGTACAGGTTACCAGGAAAGTGCTGCATACCGGCAAGCTGACGGATTTAAAATTGTTCCGGCTTTCAGTAAAATTGATTTCAACGGTTCCTTTTACCGGTGAATGGGCCGAACGCCAGCCGATATTTTCAAAGCTTCCGTTCCGTATCACCCTGTTGATGCCCGCTGATTCGTCAAGTATATCTTCCCGGTTTGTTTTGTTCATATAGTTTTCTAGAACCATCACGGGTATAAAAACTTTACTTTCTACTGAGCTTATTTCCGGAATCTTTTTCATGTCGCTGATTTTTTACTTTTTTACCTGGAGGAAAACATTTACAGTATTACGTAGCCAAACCTGGTGCCGGATTTTTTGCGGGGAAAAATATTCAGTGAAGTGGTTAAGAAACAAGGGATTTTATTTTCAGCGAAAAATAAAATGTAATGCAGGCGACAAATATTTTTCCCAATATGTTGAGGAGCTTGCAACATGTTGGGAAATGCAGGACGAAAATGTCCTGCTCAGCCGGCAATCATGATTAGAAAACGACGGGATGAGGTTTATACAAATTCGAATTTGTCTCCGTCAAACAAACCCATATCGCTGAGTTTTAAATGCGGTATCACCAGCAGTGCCATAAAAGAAAGTGTCATGAATGGTGCAGAAAGTATTGAACCCAGTTCTGTTTTTACCATTTTATCAATGGCGGTATATTCAGCTGCAACTTTGTAGCCGTCCTCAATGCTCATTAATCCTGCCAACGGCAATGGCAATATCATTTCGTTGCGGTTACCCACTGCACTCAATCCGCCCCGCTGCTCAATAACCAGGTTTACCGCCCTGCAAATACTTTCATCATCCACACCCACTGCCACGATGTTGTGGCTGTCGTGAGCAACGGATGAGGCAATGGCGCCTTTCTTTAAACCGAAATTTTTTATGAAAGCTTTGGCAACCGGGGATTCTTTATAACGATTTACAACAGCTATTTTCAGAATGTCTTTTTCAGGATTACTGATTAATAAATTATTGATTATGGTTGGTGCTGCATTCATCCTGTTTGTTATCAATTGTCCATCCACCGCCTCAATAACCGGAATTTCTTTTTCGCCATTCCAATTAATTTCAACATCTTTTTCATTTTTTACAATGCAAGAAAAATTATTAATCACTTCCGATTTTCTGTTATCAATTTTCGATTTTCCATCTTCCGCTACCAGCTCACCATCTATAAATGTTTTCATTACTTCAAATTTTTCCAGGTCTTTCACTACAATAAAATCGGCCGGGTCGCCTTCACGCAACAATCCCACATCGGGTTTGTAATGAAGAACCGGGTTCACGCAGGCTGCACGCAGCACTTTGAACAAATCTATTCCCTTAGCCACGGCTCTTGCACAAAGCTGGTTGATATGGCCGGCTACCAGGCTGTCGGGATGTTTATCATCGCTGCAAAACATCATCTGGTTAGGAAAATCATTCAGCAAATCAATCAGGGCTTCAAAATTTTTGGCAGCGCTGCCTTCGCGGATAATTATCTTCATTCCGTTTTGCAGTTTGTCCAGCGCTTCTTCCCGTGTAAAACATTCATGGTCGGTGGTAATGCCGGCAGCAATGTATTGTTTTGCCTGTTCGCCACGTAGTCCCGGCGCATGGCCATCCACCGGCTTCAGCAGGCGATGCGCAACAGCAATTTTCTTCATCACTTCTTCGTCTTCATTCAGCACACCGGGAAAATTCATCATCTCGCTCAGGTATTTTATTTCGGGCCGGCGAAGCAATGCTTCTACTGCTGCAGAATCAAGTTTGGCCCCTGCTGTTTCAAATTCCGTAGCTGGCACACAGCTCGGCGCTCCGAAATAAAATTTAAAAGGAACCGTTTTCCCGTTTTCAATCATAAACTCCACGCCTTTCATTCCACACACATTGGCAATTTCGTGCGGGTCGCTTACAGTGGCTACCGTGCCGTGCACTACCGCCAGCCGGGCAAACTCCGACGGCAACAGCATCGAGCTTTCGATGTGAACGTGGCTGTCAATGAAACCGGGAAGCAGGTAGCCGTTAGTAAGCCGTTGTGAGTTATGAATTGGTTTTACAGATATAATCCTGCCATTGCTTACAACCACTTCAGCCGGGTAAACCGACCGGGTATGAACATCCGCCAGCTTGCCGGTTATGGAAAAAGGATTCATCGGATGAAAATTATTTTAAACTTTGTTCACCGCCGGTGAAAAGTTAATCATTAAATTCGCTTCACCTAAAAATTTATTTTTATGAAAAAGATTTTTGCAGCAGTTTATCTGTTCCTGTTTGTCCTGCCTGTTTTTTCACAGTCTGCCGACGAAATAATTGAGAAACATATTGAGGCTATCGGCGGAAAAGAAAAACTTAAACAGCTCAGTACTGTTATTATGGAAGGAAATATGACAGTAATGGGCGCAGAAATACCTGTAAAACTTTTCCTTTCGCATAACAAGGGCATGCGGGTTGAAATTTCTGCCATGGGTATGATGGGCTATATCATTTTCACTCCAACGGAAGGATGGCAATATTTTCCATTCCAGGGACAGGCATCTCCCGAAGCGCAGCCCGCCGAAGTGGTAAAAGAAGCGGCCGATCAACTGGACTTGCAGGGCCTGCTGGATTATAAGGAAAAAGGCCACCAGGTGGAATATCTCGGGAAAGAAGATTATGAAGGAACTGAATGCCATAAACTGAAAGTAATTTACAAAGGCGGTTCTGAAGCTACCATGTTTATTGATCCGCAATCATTTTACCTTCTGAAACAGATTACCAAAACCAAAGCAACCGGCCAGGAGGTGGAGCAGGTGCAGACATTCAGCAATTATACCAAATTGCCCGAAGGGTATGTGTTTCCTTATGCACAAACCGGTTTTGGTCCCGGTGAAGTCTCGTTTACAAAGATTGAAGTCAATAAACCGGTGGATGATGTGTTGTTTAAGCCTGATAAATAATTTACCGGGAAACACAGCGACGCTGAAATTTTACAAAAACTGATCCGCAATAAATAGTTCGTATTCCGCTTCTGTGGTTCCGTTTATATTTATTTAAAAGCTCATTTTTGTTTTATAAACCAGGGCTTATGCTTAAAGCTTTTCTTACTGCAGCAACATTTTGTTTGCTGACAGCAGCTATTTCACAAACTCAAATAAACTCCGCTACTTTCGGTATGATGGAAGCCCGCTGGCTGGGCCCCGGCACCATGAGCGGACGCATCACTGCCATTGAAGGTGTGAATGATGACGGAAAAACAATTTATGTGGGCACAGCCGGTGGCGGCATCTGGAAAACCACCAATGCCGGGGCATCGTTCAAACCCATCTTTGATAAATACTGCCAGTCCATTGGCGCTATTGCTATTGATCAGAAAAATCCCAAAGTGATTTATACCGGTACCGGCGAAAGCAATATGCGTAATTCCGTTTCCATCGGGGTTGGCTTATATAAATCAACTGATGCGGGCGACAACTGGATTAAGATCGGGCTTGACAGTACGGAGCATATTTCCAAAATCATCATTGACCCTAAAAACTCCAATATTATTTATGTAGCGGCGCCAGGCCCTCTCTGGAGTGATGGTACTCACCGCGGTTTGTATAAATCAACAGATGCCGGAAAAACCTGGGATAAGATATTATACATAAATGAAAAAACCGGCTGCGCCGATATTGCCATTCACCCGGAAAACACAAATATCATTTATGCCACAACATGGGAATTTCGCCGGCAACCCTATTCCTTTAATTCCGGTGGCCCCGGCAGCGCTATTTATAAAAGTAATGACGGAGGCAAAACCTGGAAAGAACTTACAAAAGGACTTCCGCCAAAACCCTTTGGCCGGGTGGCTTTAACTTTGGCGCCCAGTGCACCTGATAATTTGCTGGCTATTGTTGAATCAAATAATACCGGGCTTTATATTTCGTCAGACGGCGGTGAAAACTGGAAACAGCAAAGCGCCACTTTCAATGTGGTGAGTCGCCCATTTTATTTCAGTACACTGGTGATTGATCCCAAAGAGCCCAAAAGAGTGTACCGGCCGGCTCTCAGTTTTTCTTATTCCAATGATGGCGGTTATTCTTTTATTGAAGCCAGCTCGGATGGCGGCTGGGTACACAGCGATCATCATGCACTTTGGATAAACCCGAATAACACCAGTCAAATGTACCTGGGTACCGATGGCGGTGTGTATGTAAGTCTTGACCGCGGCGCCACCTGGACCTTTATTCAAAACCTGCCGGTAGGCCAGTTTTATCATGTGGCTATTGACAATGCAGATCCGTACCGGGTATACGGGGGATTGCAGGACAACGGAAGCTGGTTTGCGCCATCAGCCAAAGCCGGCGGTGTGGGCAATGGCGACTGGAAAGCAGTTTATGGCGGCGATGGTTTTTGGGTAGTGCCCGATCCCAACGATTTAAATACCGCATATGCCGAATCGCAGGGTGGCAATATGGGAAGAATTAATCTTACAACTTTTAAATCTGTTAATATTAAACCACAATATGCCGGTGAAGAAAAACTGCGCTGGAACTGGAACACACCCATCGTGACCGGGGCAAAAAACAAAAAAAATCTTTATACGGGTTCGCAATACCTTTTTAAATCAACGGACCGTGGCGCCAACTGGACAAAAATTTCTCCCGACCTGACTACCAACGATAAAAAGAAACAACTGCAGGAAGAAAGCGGAGGGCTGAGCGCCGACAATACTTCGGCGGAAAATCATTGTACTATTTTCACCATTGCCGAATCGCCGCTGGATGAAAACCTGATCTGGATTGGCACCGATGACGGCAATGTACAATACACCGTTGACGGGGGTAAGACATGGACTAATGTTTCAAAAAATTATTCGGCAACCGGCATTCCGGCAGGAACATGGATTAGCAGTGTAGAGCCCAGCCGCTTTGATAAAAAAACGGTGTACATCACGTTCGATAATCACATGTTTGGCGATCATAAAACCTATCTTGCCAAATCAGCTGACATGGGTAAAACATGGAAACGCATCAGCAGCCCTGAGTTTACCGGCTTTGCACATAAAATAAAAGAGGACCCGGTGAATAAGGATTTGCTTTTCCTGGGAACTGAAATGGGTTTGTTTGCCACAGTTGACGGCGGCGAAAACTGGTTCCGGATGAAAAACCGGGTTCCGGATTATGCACTGGTAAGAGATATCCAAATTCATCCTCTCACCCACGACCTGGTGCTGGCCACACATGGGCGGGGTATTATTATCATTGACGACATTTCGCCGATGCGATCGATGACGAAGCAGATTGCAGAAAAAGATGTTCACTTGTTTCCTAATACCCCTATTGTATTAACTGCCGGCAAATTCGGCGAAAGCGGATTTCCCAGCACCGGCGGATGGGTGGCGCCCAACCCGGTTTCCATTCCTCCCATACAGTATTACCTGAAAGAAAGAGTGACTACTGCCGATGTAAAACTGGAGATTTATGACAAGGATGGCAAACTGGTACAATCCATACCCGGCAGCAAAAGAAAAGGAATAAATAAAGTGAGCTGGAATCTGCGCATGAAGCCGCCGAAGATTGCCAGCGGCGGCACCAAACTTGATTTCGGGGGATTTGTGGCGCCCATGGTGCTGCCGGGTGATTATGTAGTAAAACTGAAAGTGGGGGATAAAGTGTATGAACAACCTTTGAAGCTGCTGCATGATGAGAAGAACAAAGAATTTACCCTGGCCGACCGGCAGTTGCAATTCAAAACAGCCATGCAGCTGTATAAATTGCACGAAGACCTTGCTGCCAATGTGGACGACATCAATGAAAAACAGAAACTGATAAAAGATAACCTGGATAAAGTAAAAGATTCTGCGACCAAAAAACTGATGATGGAATTCAATAATAAGCTGGAAGAACAAAGAAAACAACTGCTGGCCAGCACACAGAAATCCATTTTTGCAGAGGAAGAAAGGTTGCGGGAAAAAATAACTGATGTGTACAGCGCTGTGGCCGGGCAGGAGGCGCCACCATCGAACCTGCAGGTGCAACGGGCCGCCCAACTGGAAAAAGAAGTGATAAATGCCAAGAAAACTGTTCAGCAGGTAAATGATAAATATTTTAAACCGGTTTTTGATCAGCTGGTAAAAGAAGGGCTGGTAAAACCAAAAGCATTTTAATTAAAATCACAGGAAATGAAAAGCTCCGGCAATAACGGGGCTTTTTAATTAATACAACCTGTTTCAAAAGTAATTTCAACACAGAGGTTATAAGAAACTGAGCTACACAGAGCTGTTGTTTCAGAGGTAAACTCCCAGTGTTCCTCCTTAACTCAGTGCCACTGTGTTCTGATTTTTGACTTTTGAAACAGGTGTTGGTGATATTTCAATTACAACAATTCGTAAATTCATCCCCCTAACACCAAAACACATGAGAAAGATTTTTTTATTGCTTGCCATTTCTGGCATCTCCATTTTCTCTTTTGCACAAAAAACAAAATCTGCCCCGGCTCAAATGCAGCCGCCGGCAGATGAAGAACTGCTTTTCTCAAAACTTAAATACCGGCTGGTAGGCCCCTTCCGCGGTGGACGCAGCGCAGCAGTAGCCGGCAGCTATAAAAATAAAAACACATTTTATTTCGGTGGCACTGGTGGTGGCGTATGGAAAACCACTGATGGGGGCAGCAACTGGGTGAATATTTCTGATAAATACTTCGGAAGCTCCATTGGTGCTGTAGCAGTAGCGCCTTCCGACGAAACGATTATATATGTGGGCGAGGGTGAAAACACCATGCGGGGCAATGTAAGCGAAGGCCTCGGCGGCATGTGGCGGAGCGATGACGGCGGCAGGAGCTGGAAAAATATCGGGCTTAAAGATGGGCGTCACATCATCCGTATCATTATTCATCCAAAAAATCCGGACATCGTGTGGGTAGCAGTGGTGGGTCATTTGTTTGGCCCCAATGAAGAACGCGGTGTTTTCAAAACTACGGATGGCGGCAAGACATGGAAGCGGACATTGTATATAAACAACCAGACCGGCTGCAGCGACCTGGTGATGGAACCCGGAAACCCTAATGTGTTTTATGCCGGCATGTGGCGTGTCATTCGTACACCCTATAGTTTGGAAAGCGGCGGTGAAGGAAGTGGTATGTATAAAAGTACCGATGGGGGCGAAACATGGACAAATATTTCTTCAAAGAAAGGATTGCCGAAAGCTGTGTGGGGAATTGTGGGTGTTGCCGTGGCGCCATCTAACACGGATAAAGTTTATTCCATCATTGAAAATGCCAGCGGCGGCTTGTACATGAGTGCCGATGGCGGCGAAACCTGGACACTCAGCAGCAGCGACAACAACATACGCCAGCGGGCATGGTACTACACCAAGGTTTTTGTAGATCCGAAAAATGAAAACAAAGTATATTGTCCCAATGTGGGCTTTATGGTGAGCACCGACGGAGGCCGCACCTTTCGCAGCATTCAGACACCACATGGCGACCATCATGATTTGTGGATTGATCCCGAAGACGGCAACCGGATGATTGTGGCCGATGATGGCGGCGCCCAGGTAAGTTTTGACGGCGGCAACAACTGGAGCACTTATTTAAACCAGCCCACTGCGCAGCTTTACCGTGTAAGTACCGATAATGCATTTCCTTACCGCCTGCTTGCCGGCCAGCAGGACAATAGCGCATTGCGTATAAGAAGCAGAACTTATGGTGCTGCCATCACTGCAGCGGATATGGAAAATGCAGCGGGCAGCGAAAGTGGTTACGTGGTGGCCGACCCGCTGAATCCAGATATTACATACGGTGGCAACTATATGGGTATGTTGCAGCGGCTTGACCACCGCACAGGAGAAAGCCGGTTAATAAATGTATGGCCCATTGATAATATGGGCGCCGGCGCCGAGGCCGCCAGGTATCGTTTTCAGTGGAACTACCCGATTTTCTTTTCGCCGCACAATCCGAAACGGCTATATGCTGCGGGCAATCATCTTTTCGTAACGGAAGATGAAGGAAAAAGCTGGCAGGAAATTTCACCTGACCTTACCACCAATGATAAAGCCAAACAGGCATCCAGCGGCGGGCCGATTACAAAGGATAATACAAGTGTTGAATATTACTGCACCATCTTTACCGCTACGGAAAGCTGGGTGGAAAAAGACCTGCTATGGGCAGGAAGTGACGACGGGTTGATTTATGTAAGTAAGGATGGAGGAAAAAACTGGGAGAATGTAACACCAAAAAATCTGCCACAGTGGATGATGTGGAATTGCGTGGAAGTGGATCCCTTCAAAAACGGAGCCGCTTATTTTGTGGGCACACGATACAAAGTGGATGATTTCAAACCCTACATTTATAAAACAGAAGATTACGGCAAAACATGGAAGCTGATTGTAAACGGCATTCCCTCCCTGCATTTTACCCGTGCCCTGCGTGCAGACAGGAAAAGGCCGGGCCTGCTGTATGCCGGCACGGAATATGGCATGTATATTTCGTATGACGACGGCGCCAGCTGGAAATCGTTTCAGCTCAACCTGCCGGTAGTGCCCATCACTGATTTAGGGATAAAAAACAACGACCTGCTTGTGGCCACGCAAGGCAGAAGCTTTTACATACTGGATGATTTAACAGTGGTGCAGGAAAAAAGTGCCGATGTGCTGAATAATAACCTGCATGTGTTCAGTGTGAACCCTGCTTATCGCATGCCGGGTGGTGGACGCCGCGGCGGTGGTGGCGCTTTTGCAGGTATTGCTCTTCGCAATGTGGGAATGAATCCTCCAAACGGAGTCGTCTTTAATTATTTTATGAAAAATGCAAACGACAGCACGAAACTTTCCATTGAGATAATGGATAAAAACAAAAAATCCATAAAAACTTTTTCTACTACTGCAAGAGAAAATAAAATTGAAGTGGCCAAAGGAATGAACCGGTTCGAGTGGGATATGAACTATCCTGAGGCAGAACGGGTGGAGGGCCTGATTTTATGGAACGGTTTTGTGGGCGGACCCAAAGCAGCACCGGGAAATTATTTTGCAAAATTCAAATCGGGCAGCGACTCATCAGAAGTTGCTTTTACCATTCTTGCTGATCCGAATTATAAAACTTCGCAGGCTGAGTATGAAGAGCAGTTTAACCACCTGATCACCATCCGGGATAAGTCGTCGGAAATTATGCAGGCTATTAAAAATATCCGGGAAGTACGGCAGCAGATGAATGATTTCAGCGCCAGGGTGGGAAAAGATTTATCAAAAGAAATTAAGCAGCAGATTGATACAGTGAACAAGCAAATAACAGCGGTGGAAGAAGCGCTGCACCAGACCAAAGCCAAAAGCAGCCAGGATGTGCTGAACTATCCGATCAAACTGGATGACAAACTTTCCAGTATTTATAATGCATCTGCAGCAGGTCAGTCAGGGCTTTCTAAACAGGCAAAAGATGCTTATGCCGAACAGGTAGTACAGATTGATGAACAACTGAATAAGCTGAAGAAAATAATGAATGAGGATGTAGCAAAGCTGAATCAAATGATTAATGAAAAAAGCTTGCCGGTGATTGGGGTGAAGAAGGAGTGAGCAGGAAAATATTTTGTTTCAAAGGCTGTTCCGGTGGAGCAGCCTTTTTTATTTTCTTAAATCCGCCTTTACCTGGCTTCCGTATCTACTGCTGTAATGCCCGGGTATATAATGAAAATCCATCCGCAGAAGGACTAACTGCATCCTGCCTGTGATTATTTCAATTATTCAACACTAAAGATTTATTTATGAAAAGAAAAATCTATGCTTCCATCTTGCTGGCGGCCATGTTCATCAACATGTTTCCATACGGAGCATTTGCATCCAGCCACCGCGAAGCGCCACTGATTGCAAACGACCCGCTGGCGGACAATACCGACCTGTATGCATTCCGCAGTCCCGATGATCCGAACAAGATCACCATCATCGCCTGCTACATACCCGGTCAGTTGCCGCAGGGCGGCCCCAACTATTACCAATTTGGCAAAAACATCCGCTATGAAATTCACATTGACAATAACCTGGCCACCAAAGGCGATGATATTGTCTATCGCTTTTCGTTTGATAATACCAATGAAGACCCCACCACCTTCTTCAACATCCGGCTGGGTAAGCAAAACCTGAAAACGACTTACAAAATGGAAAAAAGCACCAATGGAGGTAAAACTTTCTCCACTGTGGTAAGTAATGGCGTTGTGCCACCGAATAATATCGGTCCCCGTTCCATCAGTTCACCGGTGGGGTTAAATGCACCCGATTATGAGTCGCTCATTCAAAGTGCCATCACCACTGCCAGCAGCGGCGAAAAAGTGTTCTGTGGTCCTTCTGACGATCCGTTCTTTGTTGACCTGGGCGGCATTTTTGACCTGGGCGATGCTCCCCGCACCACGGGCACTCAATTCATTGATGGATTGAAATGTCTGAATGTTTCCACCATTGCTTTGCAGGTAGATATTTCTGCCTTGCAAAAAGATGGTAAATCGGCATCGCAGGCCAGCAGCATTCTCGATGCTGATTATGTAATCGGCATCTGGGCTTCGGCCAGCCGGCAGAAGATAAATGTGCTGAAAGATTACAAGGATTATGAAAACAACAACAATGGCATCGGCGCTTCCGGCCCGTGGATCCAGGTTAGCCGCCTCGGCATGCCGCTTACCAACGAAGTGATTGTTCCCATCGGCATGAAAGACTATTGGAACTCACTGACACCTTACCAGGACCTGGAAAGACTGAATGTGTTTGGAAATTATTTCTACAACCCTGAGCTGGGATTGTATTTGGATGATGCCCTTTTTGGCCCGGCAGTGCCTGCACTGGCTCCACTTCGTATTCAGAAAAATTCGCTGGCTTGTGCATTCGGTGGCAATGGCTTTGGGTTTGGCAACGGGCAAAATGGTTTGTTCGGTTTGAAAGGCAACCCGGCACTGGCAGGCACTGCTTTGGATGATGCAGTGTTTGGAAATCTTCTTTTACCCGCTGCCAACTCACCCCGTTCAGTTGACTTGTGGCCCATTTTTAATACCGGTGTGCCCAACCTGCGGCCTTATCAATTAGCCACAGGTAAAGGCGGCAACCCGCTGGCTGCAGGCAAACCTTTTATCCATAACTTTTTGCCCAATGGCGGCGATATGCTTCGCCTGAATATGGCAACAACGCCAACGCCCAGAAATCATCCCCAGTTCAGCAACCTGGGTATTGTGCAGGCAGCCGTGCTTGGCTTAACGGATCCTGCTTACAATGCAGATGCTTCATTGCAGTGGATTCCAAACATGGACGGTTTTCCCAACGGAAGAAGACTGGAAGATGATATTGTACGCATCGAACTGCAGGCAGTAGCTGGCATTGCGCTGGCAGCCCTCGGTATATGGTACGATGATTTTAACTGCGTGGGCAGCCCGGTAACACAAGACCTTGTTGATGTACTTACTTACAATGCCGGCGTTACCAGCAACGATGCAGCGCTTAAGTCATCCTTCCCTTATGTAGCCAGCCCCTGGGCCGGCACACATAACTGCGATTGTGATGATGCCGATGCAACGGACAGAAGTAATAACACTACACCGGAAGTAGCTACAGCAAAAACTCCTGCAAGCACATTGGGACTGGCGGCTCCCGAAATGAACATCACATCTTATCCCAATCCCAGCAAGGGCAGCACCACTATTAAATACAGCGTGGATGCTCCCTCGCAGGTAAAGGTGATGGTGTATGATATGCAGGGCAAGCTTGTAAAAGTACTGGCCGATAAAAAACATGAGGCCGGTGTGCACACTGTGCAGTGGAATAATGATAATGTGGCCAGCGGTACTTACGTGGTTACTGCCGTGAAGAATAATGCAGTAAAACAAACCATCAAAGTGGTGAAGAACTGAATACTCTTTTCAACCAGGCCTGCAGCGCAGGCTGCAGCCTGGTTTTTTTTTTAACCAACCAATGAACCTAAAATAATTTTTTATGCAAAAGCGGATACTTTATGTCATCGGTGCTTTTCTTTTTGTTGGCATCACCGGGTTTATAATCCTGAATTCAGGAAAACATAAAACAGGCAGCATGCATGCTTACAGCGAACTGCTGGAGCGTAACGGCGCCGCCGCTCAAAACGCCGAATGGAAACTGGTAAAAGCCAAAGCCGGTGAGCTGATAGAAAAGCTGAAAGAAAATCCCACCGACAAAAAATCGCTGCTGACGCTTACCGCTGTGTATGTAAATGAAGGCCGCAGCACCGGGCAACTAGCTTATTACAACGAGGCTGCATTGAAATGCGCCGAAGCTGTATTGAAAAATGACCCGGAAAATTTCGAAGCCCTTACTTTCAAATCCATGATTCTATTATCGCAGCACCGGTTCGAAGAGGGACTGGCTGTGGCAAAACAGGTGCAGCAGAAATATCCTTACAATGCTTTTGTGTATGGGCTGATGGTGGATGCTTTTGTGGAACTTGGCAATTATACTGCGGCGGTGGAAGCGGCCGGTAAAATGGTTTCCATTCGTCCTGATCTGCGCTCTTATTCACGCATTGCATATTTAAGAGAAATTCACGGAGACATACCGGGAGCCGTAGAAGCCATGAAAATGGCCGTAGATGCCGGTGCCCCCGGCGATGAAAACACCGAATGGTGCCGGGTGCAGCTGGGTAAACTGTATGAGCAATCGGGTAAAACAAAAGAGGCTGCCATGCATTACAGCATAGCGGCAGAAAACAGGAAAGATTATCCTTATGCACTGGCAGGACTTGCCCGAATAGCCACTGCAGAAAAGGATTTTGATAAAGCGCTTTTTTATTATGAAAAAGCAATTACCCTGATTTCCGATCATACTTTTAAAGAAGGGATAGCCGATGTGTATGCAATGATGGGGCAGAAGGGAAAAGCCGAAGCCGTGGCAAAAGAGATTTTAGAGCAAATGAAAATGTCGTTAACCGGGGATAATGGGCAAAACGAAGACCATGAAATGGCGCATGCTTATATGGGAGTAAATGATTATGAAAATGCGCTGAGGTTTGCCATGAAAGAATACAGCCGCCGCCCGGCAAATATTGAAATGAATGAAACGGTAGCTATTGTATATTACCGGATGGGCGAATATGTGAAAGCTTTATCCTTTATCGAAGCGGCGCTAAAAACAAATTGCAAAAACCCGGAGCTGCTTTGCCAGGCGGGATTGATTTATGCAAAAGCGGGAAACAAGTCCAATGCGAAGGAATTGATAACGCAAGCTTTAAAGAATAAACCGCTGCTTCCCGGTTCGCTTAAAAAAGAAATTGAAGAAGCCCTGGCTTCACTTAAATAATTTTTTATGTCTTAATACTGAAAAACGCCATCAATGCCGGAGGCGTTTTTTTTTATTTGATTTTCATTCAGGAACTCTTTTTTCTTACCCCTGTAGTGGCGCCGCCGTTCAGTGTCAGGTCATGCGTCTTATTTGTTATCCATGTGCTTCGTGTACAGCTGGGGTAAATTGACTTTATGAATTTCTTTGATGCAGTTATTTGCAGTAAATTTGTTTGCAATAGAAAAAAATGCTGACGGTCATAAAACAACTTGCAAGGGAATATAAAGATAATCTGCAGGCCCTTTATGGTGATGAGCTTGTAGAATTAATATTATTTGGCTCTTATGCCCGTGGTGATTTTCATGATGAGTCTGATATTGACTTTGCTATAGTGCTTAAAAATCCAGGTATCCGGCCATCATCAGAAATTTTCAAAATTTCCCCAATCGGGACTAAGCTGGAATTAAAATACGGGCTGATGCTTTCATCTCTTCCTGTTTCCTTTGAAAAAAAACAAAAATCCATGCAGGGAGTTTATCAGGAAATTCGTAAAGATGGAATTGTTATATGACTCAGCAACCTTTCGCCGAATCTTTCAAAGCCATTGAAAAAGCAGAAGCAGCTATCGAAGCTGCCAAATATGATTTAGAAGGAGGGTTTTCGCTGGCAGCGGTCAACAGATCTTACTATGCATGTTATTATTGTATGGTAGCATTATTAATAGCAAAAAATGTTTATGCCAAAACACATCAGGGAACCAGGGCTAAGTTTTCTGAATTATTTATTATGACCGGCATTTTCCCGGAGCATATTTCTCAATATGTGAAAAATGCCTTTGAACTAAGACAGGAAGCAGACTATGATTTTGATGCAGACATACCTGTTGATGAAGTGAAAAATGTATTGCAGCAAACAACTGAGTTTTACAATTTAACCAAAGAATATTTTCAAAGACAACAACAAATGTAGTATTGTAAATATGAAAAATACTTTTTCCATTCTTTGTCCTTGATTTTTTACTTTACTGAATTTTCATTTCCGGTTTAATTTTCTTACCCCTGTAGTGGCGCCGCCGTTCAGTGTCAGGTCATGCGGCTTATTTGTTTTCCAGGCGCCGCGGGTAAAGTCAGGTACTTCCAGCGGTTTTGATTTTTCTGCAACCGATTTTATACTCAATGGGAAAACAGCGCTCCACGCTGCGGCATCATATACATCCTGGTCAAGCGGTAAACCGTTGCGCAGGCAATCAATCAGCCGCCAGTCCATGATGAAATCCATGCCGCCGTGCCCGCCTACTTCTTTGGCTATTTCGCCGATGTGGTTCACTATCGGCGGGGAATATTTCTTATACAGCTCATCCAGTTCTTCTTTTTTTATCCAGTTATGGCCGAAAGCAATCCGCTCCGGGCCCGGCCATTTTTGAGCTATGCCTTTAGTGCCGCTTACCAGGTGAATTCTTGAATAAGGCCGTACAGTGGATACATCATGCTGCACCATGATGGATTTGCCTTTATTTGACCGGATTAAAGTTGTATTCATGTTGCCACGGTATGGCTTGTCAACATACGCTGTAAAGAAATCATCTTGTGCGGCCATCTCCTTCGCCATGTTGTTCAGTGTAAAATCATTTGTACTCATACTCAGCAGGTGCTCAAACTTATCGCCACGGTTGATGTTCATGCACTGCGCAACAGGACCAAGACCATGCGTTGGATAAAGATTTCCATTTTGCCCGATATTTTCTTTCAGCCGCCACATATCGGCATAACCTTTTTTATTGAATAAATAATCTTTTGAAAGATCGTGAATGTAGGCGCCTTCAGCATGCACCAGCTCGCCAAACAACCCGTTGCGTGTCATATTCAGCGTAAGCAGCTCAAAAAAATCGTAGCAACAGTTTTCCAGCATCATGCAATGCTTTTTTGTTTTTTCCGATGTTTCCACCAGCTGCCAGCATTCATCCAGTGTTTTTGCTGCGGGCACTTCGGTGGCGGCATGCTTGCCGTTTTTCATGGCATACACAGCCATCGGGGTATGCAGGCTCCATGGTGTGCAGATGTAAACAAGATCAAGTTCCTTGTTTTCACACAAGGCTTTCCATCCTTCATCGCCGCTGTATTCTTTGGCCTTGGGCAAACCGGTTTTCACCAGTATCTCATTGGCTTTCGCTGCCCGGTCAGCATATTTATCGCACAATGCTTTTATTTCCACGCCTTCAATCACACTCATTCTTTCCACGGCGCCGGGGCCACGCATACCCAGGCCAATTATGCCCAGCCTTACTTTTTCAAGTTTGGGAGCGGCATAGCCGCACATGTTGAAAGTTTGTTTTCCATAACCCGGTTCCCTCGTATTTTCGGATTCTTCATTTTTATTGCGTGTAAAAGACGGTAAGGATACCGAAAGCGCACCAGCGCTAAAAGAAATATTTCGGAGAAATTTTCTGCGGTTTGATTTCATAGCAAATAATTGATGCCGCTAATATCATGAAATTAACTGAAAACGATTGGGGAAATACCAGGCAGGTGAATGAATGAATAAAAATAAAACCACACGGCGCAGCTTCCGGTAGCTATGGTTCCCTTTTCTTTTAATTAACACTTCTTTAAAAAAAGTAAAATACACCCCCGGCATTTACCGTTTTTTTCTCCCCGCAAAATCAGCTAAAAGACCTTTGTTTGCCGCCGGCCGGCAGCGATAAGTTTGTATCGTAATAAAAAGGATTAGCGATATGAAAAGTTTTCTTATACAAATGATATACATGGCAGTTTCCACCGGGTTTCTTTTGTGGGAAATTCAAAAAATGAAACTCCCGGTGGCTGGTGAAGACAGAAAGAAAAAACATGGTGCCGTAAAGAAATATGAAAACGAAGTGAAAAGCAATAACCAGTTCCAGGTGGGAGATTAATTAATTGATAACAAGTTAAACCCGGTTTTATGAAAAAGGAACGTTACAACCTGTTTGAAAGAGTACACAAAACTCTCACCCGCATGGTGTTTGACACCGGCATGAAAATCCAGCAAACCGAATTTGCCTGCCAGAAAGATTCCTTTCCCGTCATTGATCGCATGGAAGATTCTATCCGGTTTTTCCGGTATCATGTAATGCACGAAGATGCGGTTATTTATGATTCTATTGTGCATGCAGCGCCCTATATAGTTGCCACCATGGAATTGACCAATGCAAAGGATCTGAAGCTGGCACATTCTTTAAAAGAAAGGCTGGAGGAATATGAATATCTCTGCATGAAAAAAAGTTATTCCGGTTTCGGTGCCGAAATCAGGGCCATGTATTTTTCCTTTACTTCCGCTGTATTGCAGCATATTCACAATGAGAACCATGTCATCACAGACATACTCTATTCTCTTTATGACGACGGGGGGCTGGCACAAATGGAAATGAACCTGGTAAGGCAGATGCTTGCAACCGGTAACAACTGGTATCTAAGCCAGGTGCTTGCATGGCTCACCGATGACGAAATTTTATCCTGGCTGAATTGGATAAGCACTTTTACCAACACAACGGATACCGGGGAATTGTTAGAATCAGCGAGGCCTTCCATGGGTGCTGAACGCTGGCTGATGCTCAGCGAAAATTTATCAGTGCTGAGAGCCTGATTGCTTTCTTATAATAAATAATAAAGGCGGTAAAAATTCTTTGCCGTCCTTTTTTTTGCAGAACCAGTCTTGTGCTTACAAATCAAACAATCTTTTTCAGCTATACAGTCTTCCTTAACAGTTTTCTTACGGTGATTTCACGGGGCAGGGCGTATAAAATACCTGTAAAAAAACAGTCATTCAACGCTTGATTCTCCCTGTGCGGCTGAGTTAAGTTTGAGTTGTCAATTCAATTAATAACCAGCCTGTGCTGAAGCTTCGGCTGGCAGGCCCCAAAAAAATTTTTATGAAAAAGATCACCATTCTCTCCGTCATTTCGCTTGCTGTGTTTGCCACTTCGTGCCAGAAGGAAGGGGTAAGGCAACCTGGCAGTAATGTTGCTTCAGGCAATCCTACAGTTGCTACAATCAGTAAGCAAACAATCATCAGTTCCTGGTTCATTTTACATCTCAGTCTCGTGTCAAACCGCACTGAAACTTATTTAATGGGTAAAGAACCCTTCGGACAACATGTGGACTACGATAAAACACAGCATGTGGAGCTGGCTTATGTCATGATGCCGGGAGGCCGGGTACCGGTATACACACGTCTGCCCATGAAACTGAAAGCAGATAATGGTTTGCAAACAGAAATCTTTGATGTTCAGTTTTCCCTGGATCACACCGGTTTTATTCTTACGGTAAAAAATACCGGTCCGGGTTCCATTGCCGCCGATGCCGTCATTTTCCAGGATTTTCGCTACCGGTATATCGTCATCCCGAAAGAGACGTACGACAGTTTTCAAATAGACTGGGATAATTATAATGAAGTAGCTCAAGCCTTAAACCTTTAATCCTGATTCATCCGCAGCACCAGTAACCACCTTTTCCACCTGGTTATTGATGCCACCGCCGGCCCCTTCTCCTGATCAAAGCGGGCCGGCTTTTTTTCAAACCCGTTTTTTCACGGGGATGGTTCCAGGCAAAAGCGGGTAAAATTTCCGGTCAAACATCGCTTGACTTACCCAATGTTTCCTGTGTAGTTTTAATTAAAGTTTGAATGAACCGATAAAAAAATAAAGTCATGAAAAAGATTCAACTTCTTGTATTCAGTATCCTGGCCGCAGTGCTGTTCACATCCTGCAGCAGGGAAATTGTGAATCATGCAGCCGGGCAATCAATGCCGGGAAATGATGAAATGAAAGTGATGAGCAACTGGTTTACGCTGCCGCTGCATGAAGGCAATAAAAACGGAGTAACCTGTCTCGAAGGAATACTGAAGGTAAAGTATCCGGAGGGTGTTGATATGAACCGGTATATAAAACTGGTGTATATGATTAAAGTGGCAGGCGGCCGGGCAACTTTGAAATTACCGGCGAATGTATCCGTTCCGGAAATTACCCCGGATGGATTATACTGCTTCCGTTATACACTGGACGACCGGGGTTTTGTGCTCACCATAAAAAATCCGGATCCATCGGCTTTTATTCCCGAGGCGGTCAGCCGGTTTCAGCAGTACAGGTTCAAATACATACTTGTTCCTGCATCAATGTACAGCAGCCATAAGATAAACTGGGAAAATTACCAGGAGGCAGTGCAGGTATTAAGTCATTAATTCTGATTTCATCACCCGGCCGGTCTTTTATTCAGTACAAAGCGGCCGGCATTATTGTACCCGTGTTTTCACGGGGGTGAGAAAGGGGGAAAGGACGGTTGTAATAGTATAAGGCTAAGAATTAAGTTTGACAGCAGGCAATGTGGAAAGAAAAAACAGGATTGGTAAAAAGTGAAATATTAACTTGGAAATATTAATGACAGATAATTGAGGGGTTCATCTCTTAACCTTAAATTTTAAAACATGCCAAACAAAGGAAAAGCCGGTGTAAAAAGTAAAGCCGGCAAAAAAAGAAAAGCAAAAGCCTCAAAAGGCAAAGCGGCTAAAAAACCTAAATAACCGCTGTTTTTTTACACAACGGGTCTTGTTTGCAAGACCCGTTTATTTTTT
>Ga0114944_1000017_pt1 | contig 42037 bp, 33 predicted proteins | sample OV2TP2_FD_89582 | JGI IMG/M metagenome (GOLD analysis project Ga0114944, IMG submission 89582) | Hot spring microbial communities from Beatty, Nevada to study Microbial Dark Matter (Phase II) - OV2 TP2 | ecosystem: Environmental > Aquatic > Thermal springs > Hot (42-90C) | place: USA: Beatty... | reverse complement strand
AGCCGCAACAACAAAAAAGGAATGGTGATTTATAACCTGCTGGAAAAACTTTTTCTTTCGGCCGATACCACAAGAAATATTGACCTGACCCGTGAACTGGGCATACCGCCTGTGTATAATGTCAGTTATTCCTCGCTGGCAAACGACACGGGTATGGTGGCTATGCAGGTTTTCTTTTACGGCGATAAAGACGGGCAGAATATTTTCGGCGGTTTTCAGAAAATGTTTTCTTCTTCACTTTGGAAAATCACCCCTTCAAAACAATGGATTACCATCAGCTCGCTGAAAGGAAAGCCGGTGACCATTTATGCCAACCGGCCCCTGCCTGAAGAAACTGGCGAAGATGAAAAAGCGCAAAAGGCGCTGGATTCTTTTCTTGCGGCAAAAAAAATTCAGCCCGCCATAGTCATTCACCGCGGGCACAGCTATTATGCTCCTTACACCATTGACCAGATAAAACCCAGGGCAAAGATTGTATTTATGGGCAGCTGCGGCGGGTATCATCTCATTCACGACATTCTGAAAAATGCGCCGGATGCTCACATCATTGCTTCCAAGCAAATCGGTAAAACGGCCATCAACCGTCCTTTCTTCGAGCTGCTGATGGAAAAAGTGAGAAACGGCAGCAATATCGAATGGATAAATTTCTGGAAAGAGTTTCAGCAGAAAGTAAAAGTGGAAGGATTCGAAGATTACATTCCCCCGCATAAAAACCTCGGCGCACTTTTTATCAAAGCTTATAAAATTGCAATGGGTGAGACGGAGCAGGATCTGGCAGCAAGGTAATAGAGCTGCATTGCTAAATTGTTTACTTGTTAAATTGTTTGCTAATAAACAACCCGAAAATTTACCTGGTTAGAATAATGCACCGTCAATTCAACCATTTAGCAATTTAACCATCAAGCCATCCAACCATCAAACCATTTTTCTCCACTCCGTTCCTGTTCTTCTTTTTATTTTTGTTGATTAAAATTCTGCACGTGCCGGACGGGATACGAAACCGTTTTTTTGACTTTGAGCTCCTGAAAAGAGTTATACGTTTTGCAGCGCCTTACAAAAGAAGGTTTTTCCTGTCTGTTTTGCTGGCGGTCGTTCTTGCCATATTTACTCCCGTACGGCCGATACTGATTCAGGTGACGGTTGATAAATACATCAGCGGACGCATATGGGAAATGGTGCTGCTGGTTACCATTATCCAGGTGGCTTTTCTTTTTATTGAAACCGGGCTTCGGTTTTATTTTTCATTCATCACTGCCTGGCTGGGGCAAACCGTGGTAAAAGACCTGCGGGTGAAAGTGTATAAAAAAGTGCTGGGCTTAAACCTTTCGCAGTTTGATAAAACACCCATCGGCACCCTGACTACAAGAACTGTTGACGACATTGAACGCATCAATGATGTGTTTGCCGACGGGCTGATACCCATCATTGCCGATTTGCTTTCCATTGTCTGTGTGCTCGGGTATATGTTTTGGGCCGACTGGCGGCTCACCCTCATTGCGCTGGTGCCATTTCCTTTCCTGCTGCTGGCCACTTATTATTTTAAAGAAAGTGTCAACAAATCTTTTCACCGGGTGCGGAATGCCGTGGCCAGCCTGAATGCGTTTGTGCAGGAACACATCACCGGCATGCAGGTGGTGCAGGCTTTTGCGGCAGAAGAAAGAGAGTTTGAAAAATTTAAAAAGATAAACAAGGAACACCGCAATGCCAACATCCATGCCATCTGGGCTTATTCCATTTTTTTCCCGGTGGTGGAAATTGTGCTGGCTGCATCCGTCGGGTTAATTGTATGGTGGACATCGAAAGAAGCGCTGAACCTGCAGCAAAGCCAGCAGGGCACGCTGATGGCTTTTATTCTTTGCCTCAATCTCATCTTTCGTCCGCTGCGGGTGATTGCCGATAAATTCAACGTGCTGCAAATGGGTATGGTAGCAAGCGAAAGGGTATTTAAGGTGCTGGACAATGACGATTTTCTGCCCGCTTCGCCGATGAATGCATACAAACCGATGCACATACATGGCAAAATTGATTTTGAAAATGTAGTGTTTGGTTATTCGCCGCTCAGCCCGGTTTTAAAAAATGTTTCCTTTACTGTGAAGCCCGGCGAAACAGTGGCCATAGTAGGCCATACGGGCAGCGGCAAAACCACCATCATCAGCCTGCTCAACCGGCTCTATCACATTCAGCAGGGCGCCATAAAAATTGACGACAACAATATTGAAGATTACGACCTTGAAACCCTGCGGAAAAATATAGGCGTGGTGCTGCAGGATGTTTTTCTTTTTTCCGGCTCCATCATTGACAACATCACCCTGCGCAATCCTGATATTCCGCGGGAAAAGGTGATGGAGGCGGCAACGATGATCGAAATGCATGATTTCATAATGCAATTGCCGGGGGGGTATGATTTTAATGTGATGGAGCGTGGCGCCACGCTTTCGCTTGGCCAGCGGCAGCTGCTATCTTTTATCCGTGCACTGCTTTACAATCCTTCCATCCTCATTCTTGATGAAGCCACCTCATCGGTGGATACGGAAAGTGAAATGCTGATTCAGCATGCCATTGATAAACTGATTGCCGGCCGCACTTCGATAGTAATTGCTCACCGGCTGAGCACCATCCGCAAGGCAAATAAGATAATTGTGCTTGATAAGGGCGAAGTAGTTGAAACCGGCACCCACGATGAGCTGCTTGCAAAGGAAGGCTTTTATCAAAAGCTTTACCAGCTGCAGTTTGTCCGCAAGGATTCCCCGGGGGAAAAACAAAAATCGGTGGCGTAAGTAATATTATTTTTCAACCATTACAGTTTGGAGATTTGAAAACTTTATATATTTTGTTTAAAATTTAAATACCTAACCTTATGAAACAAATGAAACCAATTCCGACCCGGAGAAAATTAACATTTTCAACTCTCACCCTTGTTTTAACTATGACAATCGCTTTACTGAGTTGTCAAAAAGAACTGAGCCATCAAAAGAATGCCCCCCCCCATACAGGTTCAAAAAACTAAGGTTCAGACTCAGGTTAAGACAAACCCTTTATCATTGAGGAATGTTGAAAAAGCGAAATCAACACTTGCACTGAAAAATGGAGAGCATCTTTCCCGAATGACGGGTAAAGGAAATGAACCGGAGTTTGTTTATTTCAAATTCAATCCTCAGGAATTAAATCAGGAACAATTTTTGGCATTAGAAAATGACAGCGCTGTCATGCTCATGGAAATTCCATTCGCAAACATGAGTATTTACAATAGTGATTTTGCTTTGGACGAATCCAGGGCTGAACAGTTAAAAGATGGAAATGTTTATGGTGTGACAACCATCACAAATACAAATATATTTACTGTACTTTCATCGAGAGCGGAAACACAAACACAATACCTCGATACTTTAGTGCAAATTGCAGAAGAAGATACGACATTACAGTTTCAGGCCATGCGGGAAGCCGGCTTGTCTGAAGAAGAGTTGGACAAATTCAGAATTTGTTTATTTAAAAGACCACATGGCTATGTAAGATATTGGGACAATGATTTCAACAGGTTTGAACCTGTCAGAACAATAATGGTCTGGAGCTTATATTTTGGTATTCCAATTTACTCGTATACTGACGAAAACGGATATTATGAAATACCATGGAGGTATAGTATTGGAACTATTATGGGTACTAAAGCCAAAAATCCAAGGGTAACCGTAAAACCGCTTGACACACATTCCCCCTCTTTATTAATAGAAATACCAACTATCATTGCCCAGTTTATAGTTGGTTCGGTTCATGTTTATGGCTGGGTAACCCCTTGCCAAATGAAGGATGGAAAAGATTTTAACTACACAGGACATACACAGGTAAGGTACTGGAGCCAGATACTTAATGCATATTATTTTCATGACCAATATACCCGGGATGACAAGATTCTATCTGCACCAGTTTCAGGCATGGTTTGCTATGCACATTGGGCTAAAACGGGCAATTTTATTGATTTCTTATGGCAGCCGGATTTCGGTCAGGCTTCTACCTGGATGCTTGGACACATTACTTTGACTGGTACATTAATAGAAGCTGCTCTTAACGGTCTTTTTGATGGCGAGATTAATTTAGCATCTGATGCACCTAATTTATTCCAGCTATTGTGGGCTATAAGACCTGATATGACTTTCAGAGTTCCTCAGGCTGCAGAGCCACAAAGATATAATGCCCGTTTTGCCCAAATAGCATTTCATGAATTAGGCCATGCTTCGCATTTTATGCAGGTAGGAAACCTGTGGTGGGCAAACCTCGGCCTTGGTGAAATTCCGAACAGGGCAGTTCCTGGTAATCCATATGGGGATGGTACATATCAAACTGCCGGGTATGTATCTCTTGCTGAGAGTTGGGCGGAATTTATTGGAATGAACTATCAGCAACGGCGGTATCCTGCTGCAGCTGCTTTTAGTAAATGTACCAGGGATAGAACTTATATTGATGGCACATCAGGTTTTAATCAGGTTATTCTGGATGATCATTTCTACCTGTCTTCGCAGTTAATCGAAAACCAGTTCTTCTTTTTCGGAGGTGGTGATTGGATACCTATGGGTTTGTATCATGACTTGATGGATAATACCAGCGTTGCGCCAAACAATAACTCTGAATATTGGGACGCCGTACAGGGAGTAACTATAAGGCAAATGTATCAGGCATTTGGTCCCAATGTAAACAGCAGATGTGATTATTACAACAGCTTTGTTTCTCAAAATTCAGGTTTAAACCTGTCTGATGTTTTTAGAATATTCCAAAACCATAACGCAGAATGCCAATGATATGAAAAAGTTTTTTTTAATTGCAATAATGCTGGTATGTATTATGTCTTGTGATCCTCCGCCGGGATTGCATGGCGACTACAGCCAAACAACAATCATTAGCACTCAGATTGTAAACCCAAAAGATAGTATTGGGATAAATGATACTGTGCGGGTTCAGTTTGAAGTGCCTGATACAATATTTATTAATAGTGACTCCAGTAAACCTGTTTCTGTCATTATTACTGAAAAAGATGGGGCAAATTGTGGTGTGCATTTACGAATTATTGATACGAGCTTTTCAAGGTTGCAGATTCCATCAACAACCAGTATTGTTAAAGCAACCGTGGGTTATTTAAATCCTGTAAAGAATATTTTCTTTGAAAGAATAGGTAATAAGTTAAAAGCAGAATATATATTTATTCCTAAGGCCAGAGGTGTTTATTATTTAGAGCAAAATACATCTGGTTTTATGGATGTAAATAATGGAAGATATAAGCTAAGTTTCAAATGGAATTATGGCAATATAAACCGGAATTTTCAAATGCTTTCTGATAGCTCGACGGCCATGGGTCTCAATATGAACTGGCTTCAGGCCCTGATAAATCAGGGATATGACTATTATGGTTTCAGGGCAAATTGAAAATACAGTTTTATCATTATAGTTTCAATCCGGGTTGAGGAATAATATCTCAGCCCGGATTTTTTTTATCCAGACAGTATTCATTAAATAAATATTCCATTCATTCACAAAAATCAGTGGAACTGCCGGGTATGGTTTGCAATAAATTAATCACAGCAAAGCTGTAATTTACTTCATGCTTTACTGGTTGCTGTTTTGTTTTTTGGCATTTTCTTTTAGCCACCGGCATAATAATACCCCTTTTCTTGTTGTGCTCGGCAACGCCCAGGATGCGGGTTATCCGCAGGCAGGCTGCGATAAAGATTGCTGTAAAAAAAATCGGGAAAAGAAACTTGCCAGGCAAAAGGTGAGCTGTCTTGCACTCTTCGACCCGGCCACTAATCAAAAATGGCTGTTTGACGCCACACCTGACTTTACAGAACAGTTACATACTGCAGAAGAAATTCAGAGTGGAAATTTATCGGGGATTTTTCTCACCCATGCACATATCGGGCACTACAGCGGCCTCATGTACCTGGGCAGAGAGGCAATGAATACAAAAGAAACCCCAGTGTATGCCATGCCGCGGATGCTGGATTTTCTGAAAACAAACGGCCCGTGGAGCCAACTTGTCAGTTTGAAAAATATTCAACTACAAAAACTGAAAGCCGACAGTGAAGTAAAACTGACCGATGATATTTCCGTTATGCCAATTCCGGTTCCCCACCGCGATGAGTTTTCGGAAACAGTGTGCTTTTCAATCCGGGCCAAAAGCAAATTTGTTTTGTTTATTCCCGACATTGATAAGTGGGGAAAATGGGAGAAGGACATCATGCAAATGGTAAAGATGCATGATTATCTTTTTCTCGACGGCACTTTTTACAGCGCCGGCGAGCTGCCCGGTCGCCGTATGGCGGAAGTGCCTCATCCCCTGGTGCAGGAAAGTATTTCAATTTTTAAAGACCTGCCCCAAGCTGACAGAAAAAAAATCTGGTTTATACATTTTAATCATACCAACCCGCTGCTTGATAAAACTAGCAGGGAATATGCTGAAATAAAACAAAAAGGATTCGGAGTTGCTGAAGAAGGTTTAAAAATTATTTTGCATTAAAAAAAGAAAGCCACCAGCAAGTGGCTTTCTTTTTTAACAGAAATTAATCTCTCCTGTCCCAGATTAAAGTGCCGTCTGCTTCATACAAAGCTCTCCATCTTTCAGTGCCCAAAAAGTATTTTACTTTCCAGGTATTATTATCCTCTGTCTGCCATTCCATGCGGGTGGCAGTGGGGTGTACAGCAGTGAAAGCATTCAACACTGCGGCCGGCAGGTTGGAGGGAGGAGGCACTACCTGGTCATCGGCGCCTCTGCGGCTGGCAATTTCTTCATTGATATTCGGAGAAACTGTTGATTTCCGGCAGGCTGTGAGTGAAATAACAGCCGCCAGCAGGAAAAAGAAAATGTTTTTCATGACTAACTTTTTTAAATTAAAAAATCAGTTTACGGAATTAAGTAAAGGCATGTGTGTGTTTTGTAACCAACGGTTTCATTTTTTTGTTCATTTCTGGTTTTTATCAACTGCACCCTTATCTTTGCGCCAAATTTCAGGATGGGTATGACTTTCAGGCTATTGAAATCCTTTGCTGTAGCGGTTTTCAGCGTTTTCTGGATGTTTCTTGCTCTGCCTGCTGCTGCCAGCGGCGGCGAAGGTGAAAACGGGGGCAAAGAGAAAAAAGGATTCAATGCACAAGAGGTCATCTTTGGACACATTCTTGACGGCCACGAGTTCCATTTTTTTGATATTGTAAAAAAAGACGGCACCAAAACTCCGGTGGGCATTCCATTGCCTGTGATTATTTATTCACCGCAGCGGGGGCTGGATGTGTTCATGTCATCCCGGTTTCATCATGGGCATGCGTCCTATAAGGGCTACCGCATTATTGATGAACATTACCTGCATAAGCTGGAAGAGCAAGGGATTGATATAAAAAAAGAAGGCATTGCGGCCGGCAAGCTGATAGCAGTGGATGAAAGTGATACCTGGGATAAATCGGTAAAGTTTTTCGACCTGTCGCTTACCCGCAATGTGGTGCAGATGCTGATTGCTCTTACAATTCTGGTTTGGATCATGATTGCAATTGCCCGTCGCTACCAGAAAGGTGAAGGAGTGAATAGCGCCCCGAAAGGAATGCAAAATCTGCTGGAGCCGGTGATAACCTTTGTACGTGATGAAGTTGCTAAACCTAACCTTGGCGACAAATACGAAAAGTATTTGCCTTATATCCTCACCCTGTTCTTTTTTATTCTTATAAATAACCTGTTTGGACTGATACCCGGTTCGGCAAATGTCACCGGTAATATTGCTTTCACATTTTTACTTGGCATTATTTCATTAATTGTAATAGTATTCAGTTCGAGAAAATATTACTGGGCACACATTCTGAATCCGCCCGGAGTTCCGGGCTGGGTAAAAGCCATCCTGGTGCCGGTTGAAATCCTCAGTTTCTTTATTAAACCCACTGCACTCATCATCCGTCTTTTTGCCAATATGGTGGCAGGGCATATTATCATTATATGCCTCATTTCACTCATTTTTATTTTTGCAGGGCTCAATCAATATGCCGGCTGGGGCACTACCATTTTCTCAGTGGCATTTACCATATTTATTTATTTCATTGAAATACTGGTGGCTTTTATCCAGGCATTTATCTTCGCCATGCTCACGGCCGTATTTGTAGGCCAGGCATTTGAAGAACCGCATCATGAGAAAGCTCATGCCGCACATTGATAAGTATTTTTTAATCATTATAAACAAACAACTATGGATTTAATGATGGTATTGTTGAGCGACATAGCAAATGCGAATGCAGGTGGCGCTATTGGCGCCGGGCTTGCCGCTATGGGCGCCGGCATTGGTGTGGGACAGATCGGAAAGGGAGCTGTGGAAGCCATTGCCCGCCAGCCGGAAGCGCTGAACGATATCCGCAACAACATGATTCTTACCGCCGCCCTGGTGGAAGGAGCTGCGCTGTTTGCGATTATCGTCGGTTTTCTTGCTATGGTTCTTTAAAAGACAAACACTGCATCCGATGCACAGGGCGGAGGATGCAGTGTTTAAAAAATCAAAAAACAAATTCCAGGTTCCCATATGGGATTTGTGATTTCTAAATTTGGAATTTATAAACTATGCATCCGCTTTTAACACCTGAATTTGGTTTGCTGGTATGGACACTGGTGGCTTTTCTTGTTGTGTTCTACATCCTGAAAAAATTTGCATGGCCGGCTATTGTAAAAGGGCTGAAAGACCGGGAGCAATCCATTGCCGGTGCCCTGGCCAGTGCTGAAAAAGTGAAGGCTGAAATGGCGCAGATGAAAAGCGAACACGAAGCGCTGCTGGCCCAGGCCCGTGAAGAAAGAGCACAGATACTGAAAGAGGCAAGAGAAACAAAGGAAAAAATTATCAACGATTCGAAGGAAGTGGCGAAAAACGAAGCATCAAAAATAATTGCAGAAGCGCAGGCCGCCATTGAAGCCCAAAAAATGGCAGCGCTGATTGACGTAAAAAACCAGGTGGGTAAAATGGTGATTGAAGTGAGCGAACAGATACTGAGAAGAGAATTAAAAACCAAAGAAGCACAGGAAGAGCATATAAAGGGCCTGGTAGAGGAAGTGAAATTGAATTAACCCCCAACCCCAAAAGGGGGCTTAGGGAACAGTCTTCAGATTTATTAAAAAACTCCTCTTTTTGGGGAGGGTGTAAAGGATTAGTAATGTCGAACATCAGGTTAGCAACACGGTACGCCAAATCGCTGCTTGGACTGGCCATTGAAAGAGGCGAGCTGGAGAAAGTGTTTGGAGACATGCAATGGCTACAGGCGGTGTGTAAGAGCAACCGTGATTTTGTGAATATGCTGCGCAGCCCGGTGATAAAATCAGACGCCAAGGGAAAAATTGTAAAAGCAATAGCACAGACCCGCATTTGCCAGCTCACCGATGCATTTATTCAACTGTTAATTAATAAAGGAAGGGAAGGAGTGCTGCCGGAAATCATCCATACATTTATTCAGCAATACAAAGAGCATAAGAAAATACACACGGTAAAACTGACAACCGCCTGGCCGGTAAGCGAGGAACTTAAAAATGAAATCGTTCAGCATATAAAGTCCACTACCGAGATGCAGAACATTGAACTGGAAACAACAGTAAGAGAAGAGCTCATCGGCGGGTTTGTGCTGCAGACAGGTGATAAGCTGGTAGATGCAAGCATTGCGTACGACCTGAAAGAGATAGCACGGCAGTTTGAGAACAATGATTTTATTTACAGGTTGAGATAACCAGGATTTGCAGGATTGATAGGATTTATGTGAAAAGGAAAACATCCCTAAATCGGGGAAAGCGAAATGAGGAAAACACATGGATTGCAGGAATTATAATAAATGAAAACTAAGCGTGGAAATTGCTTATTCATTACCCAGGTGAGACTCTCAAATAAAAACGATAAACGATAAACTCTTTCTATGGTACAGATAAAACCGGAAGAAATAAGTGCGATACTGCGCCAGCAGTTGAGCAACTTTAACGCCAGCGCCGATCTGGAAGAAGTGGGTACGGTATTGCAGGTGGGTGATGGTATTGCCCGTGTGTATGGGCTAGGTAATGTTCGCTACGGCGAACTGGTGGAATTTGAAAACGGCGTTCGGGCAATTGCATTGAACCTGGAAGAAGATAATGTGGGTGTGGTGCTGATGGGAGAAACCGGAGGCATACAAGAGGGTTCGAAAGTGCGACGCACAGGACAAATTGCTTCGATAAAAGTGGGTGAGGGTATGGTGGGCCGTGTAGTGAACACGCTGGGTGAACCGATAGATGGCAAAGGACCGATAACAGGCCAGCGCTATGAAATGCCGCTGGAAAGAAAAGCTCCCGGTGTAATTTACCGTGAGCCTGTGAAAGAACCGCTGCAAACAGGCATCAAAGCCATTGATGCAATGATTCCTATTGGTCGTGGTCAGCGGGAACTGGTGATCGGCGACCGCCAAACGGGGAAGACTGCTATCTGCATTGACACCATTATTAATCAGAAAGAATTTTATGCCGCTGGCAAGCCTGTTTATTGTATTTATGTTGCCATAGGACAGAAAGCATCAACCATTGCGGGAGTGATGAAGACACTGCAGGATGCAGGTGCGATGGATTATACGATAATTGTTGCAGCTTCAGCAAGTGATCCGGCGCCTTTGCAATTTTATGCTCCTTTTGCCGGCGCAGCTATTGGTGAATTCTTCCGCGATACAGGCCGCCCTGCCCTGATTATTTACGATGATTTGTCGAAGCAGGCAGTTGCTTACCGTGAAGTGTCGTTGCTGCTTCGCCGCCCGCCCGGTCGTGAAGCATACCCGGGTGATGTGTTCTACCTGCATAGCCGCTTGCTGGAAAGAGCGTCGAAAATAATAACCGACGATAATGTGGCTAAACAAATGAATGATGTACCTGAAAGCATCAGGCATATGGTAAAGGGTGGAGGTTCTTTAACGGCATTACCAATTATCGAAACACAGGCGGGTGATGTATCTGCTTACATTCCGACAAACGTTATCTCCATCACCGACGGCCAGATATTTTTGGAAACAAACCTGTTCAACGCCGGAATCCGTCCTGCTATCAATGTCGGCATTTCAGTAAGCCGTGTAGGAGGAAATGCTCAAATAAAATCAATGAAAAAAGTGGCTGGTACTCTGAAGCTTGACCAGGCCCTGTATCGGGAGATGGAAGCCTTCTCAAAATTCGGCGGCGACCTGGATGCAGCTACCAAGAATGTTCTTGACAAAGGCGCCAGAAATGTGGAGATTCTGAAGCAACCACAATACACACCATTCACCGTGGAAAAGCAGGTGGCAATTATTTATCTCGGTACAAATGGATTGATAAAGGATGTGCCGGTGCGAAGGGTGAAGGCTTTCGAAGATCATTTCCTGATGGAAATGGAACATAAGCTGCCCGAAGTGATGGCTGAGTTCAAAAAGGGAAATCTGCCGGAGGATGGAATCAGGAAAATGGTGGAGCTGGCCAATCAACTGATACTTCAATACAAGGCAAAATGATTAACTATCAAAGCTTTAGCTAAAGCCCCTTAACCGGGGCTTTTTTAATCAAAATTAAATTAGGTTTATACTATAAACTACTTTACGTTTGCGGTGAATTGAAAAAATAATATGAAACCATTTACCAAATACTCATTTCTGTTGCTGCTTACATCTCTTTATTTTTTTACAAATGCCCAAACGGTTATTTCAGGCAAAGTGACGGATAAAAAAAATCCATTGCCTGCTGTGAGCATTACTTTAAAAGACACGTATGATGGCGCCACTACTGATTCGACCGGAAAATTTTCATTCAAAACTTTTGAAAAAGGAGAATACGTTCTGTCTGCGACATCCATCGGTTATAAACCCTTTGAGCAAAAAATAATTCTTGAAGGCAAGGGCAGCATTACAATAAATATTGTACTGAAAGAAGAAGTAACTGAATTATCTGCCGTGGTCATTAGCGCCGGCACGTTTGAAGCCAGCGACAGGAAAAGAGCCGCAGCTGTGTTAAACCCGATTGATATTGTAACTACAGCCAGTGCCAATGGCGATGTGACCGGGGCCCTGAAAACTTTGCCCGGTGCCCAGCAGGTGGGTGAGGCCGAAGGACTTTTTGTAAGGGGCGGCACTGCCGGCGAAACAAAGATTTTTATTGATGGCACGCTGGTCAACAGTTTTTTTCAAAGCAGCACACCCAACATTGCATCGTATGGCAGGTTTTCACCTTTTTTGTTTAAAGGGACCATTTTCAGCACCGGCGGTTATTCAGCTTTGTACGGGCAGGCTTTGTCATCGGCACTCATACTCGAGTCAATTGATTTACCCGAAAGAACTTCTGCCAGTCTCGGATTATCCATCATTGGTGTGAACGGAGGTTACCAGGCCTTATCAAAAAATAAAAATTTTTCCTGGGGAGCCACCTACAGTTATACTAACCTGGCGCCGGCGTTTGCACTCATTAAGCAAAAGCAGGATTATTCAAGGGTGCCGGTCTTTCACAACAGCGATGCTAATTTCAGAATCAAAACTTCCAAAACCGGAATGATTAAATACTATGTTTACTTCAACAGCAGCCGGCTTGATTTTACCACTCCAAGTTTAGATTCATCAGGTTTCCTCGACAGGTTTGGTATAAAAAATCTGAACATCTATCATAACCTTTCGTGGAAGGAAAACCTGGGGAAAAGATGGAAGATGAATGCCGGGGTTTCTTACACACTGAATGAAGATGTGATTAATGCCGGCATGCAGAATAAAAGCAAGCAGGATGTACTGCTGGCAGGTCTTGAATTCAAAAACTTTGGTCTTGACCTGAATGCAAATTATTTCAATGCCAGGCTGGTGCTGGAAAGAAAATTCAAAGGGCTTTCGGCCATCCGCTTTGGCGGCGAATACAATTACAGCAATGAGAAATCAGTTTTCACCCTGTACAACGGCCAACCCTTTACCGACCGGCTGAAGGAAAACATTAAATCTGTCTTTACAGAAAGCGATATATACATTACCAACAATGTAGCGGCAAAAATCGGCGCCCGTGCCGAGCAATCATCCCTGTTGGATAAAACCAATATTGCGCCGCGGCTTTCGCTGGCTTACAAGCTGGGCAAGCAGATGCAGGCTTCACTGGCCTATGGAATTTTTTATCAGAACCCTGAAAGAAGATACTTGCCATCGCCCTACCAGCTCACGTTTATGAAAGCCACACACTACGTGGCGCAGGTGATGAAGGTAACAGCAGTAAGAACTTTCCGTGCCGAAGTGTTTTATAAAAAATATGACAACCTGCTGAAGACGGGGAATGTAAACGGAAGGGAGGGAGTGGCCATCAGCAACGAAGGGTATGGCGATGCGAAGGGCTTTGAATTTTTCTGGCGTGATAAAAAAACCATCAAAAACGTGGATTACTGGATTTCGTATTCATTTCTTGACACCAAGAGAGATTTCCTGAATTTCCCCTCGGCCATCACTCCCAGTTTTGCCGCAAAGCATACCGCTTCGCTGGTGATAAAAAAATTTGTGCTGCCATGGAAAATCCAGTTTAACGGCGCATACAACTATGCCAGCAGCCGCCCTTACTATTTTATTGTGCCCGATGGAAATGGTAAATACAAGTTTGCCGACAGGGGCCAGGTGCAGGATTATCACAATTTCAGCTTTGCAGTGAATTACCTGCCAACCGTTGGCAAACAGGATGCAAAAAACTTTGTGGTGTATGTTCTTTCTATCAGTAATGTTTTTAATATAAAACAGGTGTATGGATACCAGTATTCGTACAACGGGGCAAGAAAAGAGCAGATTGTTCCGCCATCGAGAATATTTGTCTACATCGGCGCCTTTTTCAGTTTTGGTATTGACCGATCGGAACATGCAATTAATGACCGCCTGTTCTGAATTTATTTAACCAAAAAATTTTTTTATGAACCATTATCGCCAACCACCGCCTCCTGACAAGGATCCTCAGTTGTGGTATGTCGCCCAGAAAAGGGCTTCGTTCAAATATCACCTGGCCACTTACCTGGTGGTGAATGCCGGTTTCTGGATACTTTGGTATTTCAGTGGCCAGCATCGTACCGATGAAGGCTGGCCCTGGCCGGTATGGCCGCTGTTTGGCTGGGGTGTGGGCTTATTTTTTCACTGGATGGGCGCCTATGTTTTTACAAAGGATAGCCTGGTGGACAGGGAATACGAGAAGTTAAAACAAAAACAGGGACATTAATTTTTCAACTTAATAAAATATAAACAATGAAAAAGACAGTTTTATTTCTGATGATATTGCTTGCAGGCAATTTTTGTATTGCCCAGATGCCAGAGAAATTTGTAAAGGCTATGGAAGAAAGAATTGCTACGCTTGACACAACAAATAATGTTGAGGCACTAACTGACCTGGCTAATGCATTTGAGCGCATAGCCGAAGCTGAAAAAAACCAGTGGCTGCCTTATTACTATGCAGCATTTTGTAATGCAAGTGCCGGGCTGATGGTGGGCAGCGGAGGCGATATGATGGCTGCTAAAGCCGACAAAACCGATCCGTATGCCGATAAGGCGGAAAAGCTGATAGGCAAAGCGGAAGAGCTGATGAAAAATAATTCTGAAATTTTTGTGGTAAAGAAAATGATTGCCACCCTGCGCATGATGGGCGACCCGATGAACCGGTTTATGATGTATGGCCCCGAAGCCCAGGCCATGCTGGATGAAGCAAAAAAACTGAATCCTGAAAATCCGAGAGTGTATATACTGGAAGGGCAGGATAAATTTTTTACTCCCGAACAGTTTGGCGGCAGCAAAGCAGAAGCAAAGCTGTTGTTTGAAAAAGCACAGCAGCTTTTTGAAACGTTTAAGCCGGAAAGCAGCATTCACCCCAACTGGGGCAAGGGGCAGGTGACTTATTTTCTAAGCCAGATGAAACAGTAATATTGCTAAAAATGCCCTGCGCTGCTGCAGGGCATTCTGCATTTTAATAATTAAATGTTTTTTTTATGCAGACTAATGATGACTTTTCGCCTGAGCAAAGCCTGAAGCTGATACAATCCATGATTGACAGGGCGAAGGAAAGTGTGCGGGATAATTCATTTTATTTACTGCTCTGGGGCTGGCTGGTTTTCACTGCCGCCCTTTTGCATTTTGGATTGATGAAATTTACTGATTTCAAACAACCCTGGCTGGCCTGGAACCTGATGTGGATTGGAGTAATTGCCAGCATTGTAAACGGCATAAGGGAAGCAAGAAAGGAAAAGGTAAGAACGTATTTGGGAGAAACCATGCGGTATTTCGGCATCAGCCTCGGTATTATTTTCTGCAGCCTTGCTTTTATTTTCGGGTATTATGATTTGTGGCATTTTTCATTTCCCATTTATATACTGATTTATGCGGCGGCCTGTTTCTTCATGGGAAGCATGATGCGTTTCCCGCTGCTGAAATGGACCGGCTTGTCCTGTCTTGCCATCATGGTGGCATCTGTTTTTGCGGGTTATCAATGGCAACTGCTGCTGATGGCCCTGGCTGTGCTGCTGTCTTATATTATTCCGGGGCATGTGCTGGGTGCAAAAGAAAAACTTCAAAACAACTGATATGGAACAGGAAAAAAAATTATCAGAAAAAGAAAGCTTTGAGCTGATTGCCATGATGATTAATAAGGCGAAAGAATCCTATCACGATACCGGGTTCAGTGCCATTATGTGGGGCGCCGTTATTGCTTTTTGTTCGCTGGTCAGGCTGTCGGAACTGCAGTTCAATTACAAACTTCCATTCGATATCTACCTGCTGACTTTTGCGGCACTCATTCCGCAGGTTTATCTTTCAATAAAAGAAAAAAAGGAACGGAAAGTAAAATCGTTTGATGATGTGTATATGGATTACCTGTGGCTGGCATTTGGCATCTGCATAGTTTTACTGATAGTTATTGTAAACAATGTATTCAGTGACTGGGGTTCGTGGGTTGATGTTTACAGAAATGCAACAGGCAAATCACCGGGTTTCCGTTTTTCAGAATATGTACTGCCTTTATTCCTGATGTTGTACGGTATGCCCACTTTTGTTACCGGTGCAGCCTGCAAGTTCAAACCCATGCTTTGGGGCGGAATTTTTTGCTGGGTATCCTGCATTGCTGCCATATACACTCCGTCAAAAATTGACCTGCTGCTCACTGCCGCTTCGGCCATTTTCGCCTGGCTGTTACCGGGCATTATCATGGAAAAAGATTATCGTTTATATAAAACCAGGCAAGCAAAACTGAATGTTCAAGGACCTTGACCCTATATTACACTCTCAGCTGAGGCTGGCGGTCATGTCGCTTCTCATCAGCGTGAAAGAAGCGGAGTTTACTTTTTTAAAGGAGAAGACCAATGCCACGGCCGGCAACCTGAGTGTACAGATTCAGAAACTGAAAGAAGCCGGCTATATTGATGTCATCAAGCAATTCAATAATAATTATCCGCAAACCATTTGCAGAATCACTGTACCCGGTATCAGCGCCTTTGAGGAGTATGTAAAAAATCTTCAGACTTACCTGGCACGGCCACAATAAAAAAGGCCCTTTAGACAAAGGGCCCGTCTCCGTTGATACTCTAAGTGTAAGAAAAAGATTAGCTTGTTTATACTTAATTTTTTGAAATTGGTTGCGACTCCTTCTGTCAGCAGTGGCAGGAAGATGGCTTGTTAATCGGTTTTATTGTTTTATAAATTTTGATGTCATGCGTTCAGTACCATTGCTTATTTCCACTACATACATTCCCGGTACAAAGGCAGCATTTAAAGGAAGACTTAAAATATTATTTCCTTCCGGGCTGTTCGCCCTTTGGCTCAGCATCACTTTACCGGTCACATCATACACTTTCACCTGTACGGTTTGTGCGGCATCCGATACAAAGCTGAACGTAAGTTTATCGCTTACCGGGTTACTGAAGATTTTAATGCCATTGGTGCCGGCCGTTTTTGCCTGGAATACCAGGATTTTTGAATAATCAATATCATGGCCTTTGTCAAACATCTTCAGCCGGTACATCACTTTGTCGTTACCGTTGATGGTTTCAGCATACTGGTAATCTTCAATGCCGGTTTTTTCTGAAGCAAATACAATGGCTGCCGTAGTAAAGTCTCTTCCGTTCAGGCTCTTTTCCACTTCAAAATGACTCACGGTTTCATTGTCAGCTACAGTCCAGTTCAGCGTCACTTTATTATACTTGTTCAAATTGCCCTGGAAGCGTATCAGGTGTACAGGCAGGGTTGATAAATTATTTTCAATCTTCAATACCTGGTCAAAACAGCCAGAAGGCGAAATCGCCACCAGCAGCACCGGGTCGTTGCGGAAAGGAAGTGTCACCTGCTGGTCTCCGGAAGTTGTGCTGTAAAGAATACGGGTATCCACCAATATATCGGCCGCATCCAGTTCACCCACGATTCCGATATCCTGGTATACTTCAGCCGTAACAGGGAATGCAGACAGGGTGGGTGATGTGATATTGTAAGTCAATAATGATTTTTCAGGGTCGCTGGGTATTTCGGTAATAAACCCGGCTATGGTCAGTTCACCGCTAACATCCGTAGCAGAGCCATTTGTTTTGCCAGGTGTGTGCTGCGTTTGGTTACTGCTTTTACCCCACACGCCGCATTTACCATCATTAATTCGCATATACCCGTTATCATTACCGGCATTCGAATTCACATACTCAAGCTGGTTGTCGTTAATGGTAGAAAATACTGCTGTGAAATCAGGCGAAGCGCCCAGCATATCAACCGGCAGATCCGGCATGGCTTTGATGTAAGAAGGAACAAGTGCAAAATTAGTTCCTGTGATAAGGCCATTGATGAGGTTACCGTTTTTATAAATAAACAGGTGATGTTTTGCTACACTGCCGCCTGTAATGGTAACAAAGAAATCATTCAGGTTGGCCGGTACAGCCACTTGCACATACCCGCTGCCATTCCTTTCCCATTTTGTAAGGGCGCCGCCGGCAGGCATGGCATTCCAGTTGAAATCAGGAATAACACCACTTTGTCCCTGTACATTGAATGGATTGGCTGATGCACCGGTATAAAAACCTCTTGGGGCTATAGACTGGTTGGGCAGGTCCATAACATAAAAGCCCGTTTTACTTCCTTCTTTATAATAAGAAATCAGGGTGTAATTATCCATATTTTCAGGAAAGGGAAGCGAACTGGTATTGTAGAATTCAAAAAATTCATGGTTGCCGCCTCCGGGGTCGGTGTAAACCTCATTAAATACCACCTGGGCGTAGGAAGAAATGCTGAATGTAGCAGCAACGAAACTTACACATAGGGTAAAAAATTTTTTCATTTTCTTAGGGTTGAATTAAACGGAACTAATTTTTGATCCTTGCTGATGCTGCCGTAATGTTACCTGGATTATTCTTTTTTAGGGGAGGTACCAGTACGGATTATACATCGTGATTCTTCCAGGATATCTGAGTAAGATTTACTACACAAACTTACTATGCGATTTTTCCTGTTGCAAGCATTTACGAAAAAATATTTCTCATTCACTTAATTTTTTTATTGTCATTATGATGATAAAAAAATTATTTTCAATTCATCGTACTATTACGCTTTATGCAGACTCTCATTCGCTGTTTTATAATATCAGGAAGAACAGAAAACCCTATCTTGTCCATGAGATTTATACGATTTTTCATTGGTAAAAAGTGAATTTTTGCATCCTGTACACTCATTGAATTTCTTTTTCCGGATGGTAATAATACGACTGCAAAAAAAAGGACCCTTTTACAAAGGGCCCCTATCCGTCGAAACTCCAGGATTGAAAAAACGTTGCTTTGAAAGTTGATTAAGGTTACTGCTTGTTATTATTGTTTGATGAATTTGGCTGTCTGACGATCGGAACCGGTATTTACTTCCACGATATACATACCGGGTTTCAGTGTGGAATGGAGCGGCAGGCTCAGCATATTGCTGCCTTCAAGACTGTTTACTTTTTGATTCATCAGAATTCTGCCGGCCATATCAAACACTCTTACTATGGTAGTTTGTGCACTGGCTGAATTATAGCTGAAAGTCAATTTATCATTTACCGGGTTGCCAAATACTTTAATGTTGCTGCCTTTTTCAGTTTTCGTCTGAAATACCAGTATTTTGGAGTAATCAATGTCCTGGTTTTTGTCAAACATCCTGAGGCGAAACATTACTTTATCATTATTGCTGAGGGTTTCGTAATAAACATAATCTTCGGTTCCGGTTTTATCGGTTGCAAATACCACGGCAACGGTTGTGAAATCTTTTCCGTTTGCACTTTTCTCCACTTCAAAATGACTTACTGTTTCATTATCGGCCACTTTCCAGTTCAGGGTCACTTTATTATTCCTGTTCATATTGCCATAGAAGCTGATCAGGTGTACAGGCAGTGAAGCGGGTTCAACCAGGTTGATGGTAACAGTGGCTGTATTAGAAGTCATCGGGGCATAGCCATCGTCAACAAGCTGGTAAGTAAATGAAGTGCTGCTGCCTGAAAAATTGGCTTTCGGTGTAAAGGAGAAGCTTCCGTCAGGATTCAGTACCACCGTGCCGTCGTTGGAAGTTGAAACTATCTTCGGTGTCATGTTTTCACCATCCGGATCGTTATCGTTTGGCAGCACATTTCCAAAAACCGTTGTACCAATTATGCCGGTGATATTATCATCTACTGCCAGCGGCGAACTGTTGCAGGTACCGTTGTTGCTGTATTTTGCATTGGCACTTACATACAGGTCATCATAAATAACACGGGTGTTGCCGTCGCCTGTGTTGCCGCCGGTTTTTATCACCAGTTTCTTTACACCGGGCACTACAGTAAAACTATTGCTGTAGCTCTGAACTGTAGTTGGTGAATTTTTGTCAAGGGTAATTAAATCCAGTGAAGTATAATTGTTATTAACATCCACCAGGCCGATTACAATGGTACGGGTGGCATTACCGCTAATCTTGCTGCTGAGTTTGTAATTAAAAGAAACAGTAAGAGAAGTGGAGGTAATGTTCAGGGCCGGTGTAAAATAGTCTCTTGTAGACGACCCGTTTACCGGCGGGTTACTGTACAGGCTGCCGGTACCATTGATGACCTCGCCGGAAACATTGGTGTATTCAATCTGGTAAAACTGCCAGCAATTACTGGAAAGGCTGGTAATTCCGTTGTCGAAGTTGGCGGTGAACTGCGCTTTGGAAACAAGCGTTGTCAGGGCAGCAATTACACAAAGAGTAAAAATCTTTTTCATTTTCTTAGGGTTGAATTTTGACGGATTTTCTTTTTTTTCTGAAGCTGCCCGTAATGTTACCTGGGAATTAATTTTTAGAGGAGGTATCAGTACGGATCGCTTATCGTAGTTTTTCTCTGGATATCTGTGATTGTTCTACGACGATACAAACGTAATATGTGCAGCAAAACCCTGCAAGCTTTTCTTCGGAATTTTTTTTCGCCCGGAGTTCAAAATCTTCATTCTCAATAAACAAATTTTCTAATTGACGCCGTCTCTCGTACTATTCCTATAGTAGATTTATGTGTTTCGTTCGTGAATCAACGAAAATATTCACCGGCAATGACACAAAGAGTATACTGAAAAACACCGTGAGGTAAATGGAACTCCGGGTTAGTAAAACAGCATAAGGAAATATTATTATCAGGCAGGCATCTCCAAACTTTTATTCATTTTTCAGAATAAAGAAATAAGTATTGTTTTGATTGCTCTTATTACCCCAAGGGATAAATACCGGCAGTGCTTATTTTACTGCTTCATGAACTTTGCTGTTTTCCGGCTGCGGCCGTCATTGAGCTCAACTACATACATGCCGGGCACCATGCTTGAGCTGAGGCTGAGGCTGATAATATTATTGCCTTCAGGACAGCTGAGCTTTCGCAGCAAAACTATTTTACCGGTTGCATCATAAACCGAAACAGCAGCAAGGGTATTAAAAGATGAAACGGAGCTGAAAGTCAGTTTATCGTTAACGGGGTTGCCGAATATTTTTAAGCCGTCAACGACGTCCGTGTTATTTCTGAAGACAAGCGTCTTTGAATAAATGGCCTTGTTTTCTTTATCTGTTAGCCGGAGCCGGTACATTACCTTATCATCATTACCCTTGTTTTCATAATACTCATAGCCGGCATTGCTCATTTTTTCAGTTGCAGCAATCGTTGCAGCGGTTATGAATGCACCGTCATTAATGCTTTTTTCCACTTCAAACTTTTTTACCTGTTCATTGCCGGTTACCGACCAGCTAAGAGTGACCATGTTATTTCTGTTCAAGGTGCCTCCGAAGCTGGTCAGCTGCACAGGCAGCGTTGTCAGGTACTGGTCCACGATAAGCACGGCATCATAACAACCGGCCGGAGACTTTATCACAATGATGGCGGTGATATTTGAACCGGGCATCACAATATCCTGCGGACCCGAAGGGGCATTATTGATAATTCTTATATCAATCAGCGTATCTGCCGCATCAAGTGAATCGGGCATGCCACGATCGAGGTAAACTTCTACAGTTACAGGAAAGGCGGCTGCCGGGCCATTCACAATAGTGTAGGTAAGTAACGATTTGGTGGGATCAGAAGCATAAACGGATATTACTGCCGATACGGATAATTCGCCCAACTGGTTGGATGCTGAACCGTTTGTCTGGCCCGGTGTATGCTGGCCGGGCGCATCACTCTTCAGCCAGGCGCCGCACTTGCCATCAAACTCACGAAAGTATCCGTTGTTGGTACCAACAGACATGGTAGTATATTCAACACTGTTGTCAGGAATCGTATTAAAATCTATGGTAAAATCCGGTGAAGCGCCGCTCATATCAACAAATAAGGGAGGCATCGCTTTCAGGTACGAAGGAATAGCCATTGCATTGGTGCCACCGATAAATGCATTCACCAGGGTGCCATTTTTATAAACAAAGGCGTGATATACGGCGCCATTGCCATTCTTTCTTACAAACAGGTCATTCAGGTTAGCCGGCACAGGAATGGAAGAGTATGATGAACCATTTCTTTCCCACTTCGATATACTGCCGCCGGCCGGCATACTGTTCCAGTTAAAGTCTGCCGTAAGGTTGGGTTGACTCTGGATAGTGAATGGGTTTGCAGCTGCGCCTACATAATATCTTTTTGGCAGCACCGATTGATTAGGTAAATCGAGAATGTAAAATCCCGTTTTATTTCCCTGCTCTTCATAATAAGTGATAAGCGTGTAATTATCCATATTCTCCGGCAGGGGACCGGGACTGGTATTGTACAGCTCAAAAAACTCGTGGTAACCATTGCCCGGCTCCACGTATAATTCATTCAAAACAACCTGTGCGGGTGAAAATTTCACAGACAGGGCAAACACAGACAGGATAAGCGTCTTCTTCATTTTCGTAGGGTTGAATTGTTACGGAATTTTGTTTTTCCGAAGCATCCGTATTGTTACCGGGAAAATTTTCAGAAGGGAGCAGTAGCAGTACGGAAGGCTTTGCGAGGTTTTTCCCGGGATATCTGTGTTGGTAATACTATAGTACAAACCTACAATTCTGCTTTTTCTGTTACAAGCATTTTAAAGGATTTTTTAACCGGCAGCGGTAACATTTTTTCTGCCAAACTAATTTGAACCTAAATTTGTCATTCGTACTTATACTATATGTCTTCAGTTATTGAGGTTTCCGGCATCACAAAAATTTTCAATGAAATCATTGCGGTTGACCAGTTGTCTTTCGGTGTAAAAGAAAAAGAAGTGTATGGTTTCCTGGGTCAGAACGGTGCAGGTAAATCCACTACTATCCGTATGCTGCTGTCGCTGATAAGGCCGACAACAGGAGAAATAAAAATTTTCGGGCTTGATCTTTTTAAGCATCGTAAAGAAATATTACGGCGCTCAGGCGCCATCATCGAAAAACCCGATGTATATAAATTTTTGACTGCTTTTGAAAACATGAAACTGTTTGCCACTTTAAGCGGAGTGAAACCTACACAGCAGCAGCTGATGGACCAGCTCGAAAAAGTGGGTCTGGCCGAAAGAGCACATAGCAAAGTAAAAACCTATTCGCAAGGAATGAAACAGCGGCTGGGTATTGCTGTAGCGCTGGTGCATAACCCGGACCTGGTGATACTGGACGAACCCATGAACGGCCTGGATCCGCAGGGTATGGCCGATGTAAGGAATCTTATTCACCACCTGAGCAAAGACCTTGGTAAAACCATTTTTATTTCTTCGCACCTGCTTTCCGAAATGGAGCAGGTGGCCGACTCGCTGCTGATTATTCACCGGGGAAAAAAGATTGTGGAAGGAAACATGCAGGAATTGCTGAACCCGGAATTGTCAAGCATTGAAATAGAAACCGATTCGGCTGATGAATTGCAACGACAGCTGCTGTCAGCAGGCTGGAGTAGTACAATTAATATCATCAACGGCCAAAAACTGGCTCTTCACCTGAAAAGAGATGAAGTGCCGGTGCTCATCAGCCGGGTGGGAGCGATGAATGTGCCGGTGTATTCCATCCGCAGAAAACATTCGCTGGAAGATTATTTTTTATCGGTTACTTCACAATGAGTATGATGAAACTGCTGCAGATAGAATTATTCAAAATCTTTCGCCGGCCGCGGACGTTTATTGCTTTTGCTGTCATTACCGTCATCATACTTTTAATTCAGGCGGCCCTGAAGTTTGGCGGCGAGGAATACGTGGGCCTGATGATGAGCGGACTGAACGAATCGTTTGAGGTGCCGGCAACTCAAATACTGAATGGCTACCTGGTGTGCTTTATTATTTTAAACCTGCTGTTGATTCATGTTCCCATACTGGTGGCCCTGGTGGCCGGCGATGCCATAGCCGGCGAAGCCAATATGGGTACGCTGAGGCTGCTGGTATCAAAACCATTGAGCCGGCTGAAACTTTTACTGGTAAAGTTTATCGCTTCATCTGTTTATACCCTGCTGCTGCTTATTTGGGTGGCAGTGCTTGCATTGCTGCTCAGCATGCTGCTGTTTGGCACAAACGACCTGTTTGTGGCCAGGGAATTTGAATCCAATATTATAGCTGCCGGTGATGTGCTGTGGCGGTATATGGCGGCGTTTGTTTTTGCAGCCATCGGTCTTATTTGCGTAGCCTCGCTGGCTTTTATGCTTTCTGTCTTTGCCGATAATTCCATCGGCCCTATCGTGGCTACGGTATGTGTGATTATTGTTTTTACCATTCTTACACAAATGCAGGTGCCGCTTTATGATGAAACCATCAAGCCCTACCTGTTTACCACCCACATGCTTGGCTGGAAAGGATTTTTTTATGTGAAAGGAATGGATGGAGAAACCGTGAAGGGATCGGTTGAAAACCTGCCATCCGTACTGAAAAGCGGGGCCATACTGCTTTTATACACGGGGGGATTCCTGGCTGTTGCAGGTTGGTATTTTAATAAAAAAAATATATTAAGCTGAAAAAATGAAGAAGCTGCTATTAGTTATATCTGTTTTTCTGATGTTTAGTAGCATAACAGCACAAACGGCGGAAGAGTTACTGAAAAACATTCGTGAAAAACTGGAAAAGGTAAACGATTACCAGGCTAAAGGCAAACTGAAAACCAATGTTACTTTTATAAAAGCGCCGGTGGCTAGCGTAAAAGTGTATTATAAAAAACCAGACAAGCTGAAAATTATTAATGAAAGCGGCATTTCATTCATCCCGAAAGGATCTGTCAACATCAATCTCAATAAATTTCTGTCAGGTACGGTTGCTTATGAAGTAGTGGATGCAGGTAAAGATGCAGCCACGGGATGGCGGGTATTAAAATTGCTGCCGGCTGATGAAAATTCGGAAATTGTATTATCCACGCTTTATATTGATGAAAGAACGGCGCTGATACGCAGGGCAAAAAACACTACGAAAGACAACGGCACCTATGAACTGGAAATGGATTACGGAAACTATGCAGCATACGGCTTGCCGGATAAAGTGATTTTTACTTTCAATACAAAGGATTACAAACTGCCAAAGGGAGTGACCCTGGATTATGACGACGGTACAAATAAGAAACCGGAAGAAAACCTGAAGAATAAAAAGGGGAAAGTGGAAATCATCTATTCGGAGTACACTGTTAATAAAGGAGTGGATGATGCCGTTTTCAACCAGAAATGAGATACTGTACTGCTGAAATGATCACCGGGTGCACAGCTGCTGAACCGGCGTATTTGTACGTGGAAATTTTACTTCTCCTTACTCCGGAATTGTAGTCTTATATCTCAAATATCCGGTTTGTTTTTTCGTTTTTACAGAACCTGTTCATTGTTGAAAATGCATTTTGCCGGAAAGCAAATCCGGCAATTATCTTTGTAGCGTCAAATCCATTTCATGAAGAACCTTGCCTTACTGTTTTTTTTCGGGCTGCTTTCCTGCATTGTTTCTGCACAGCATACCGGTTTTGTGAAAGGGAAATTGGCTGATACAGCCGCCAGGCAACCCCTTGCAGGAGCCACCGTGGCCATACTGCTTGGCTCCGATTCTTCACTTGCTTCATTCACCCTCTCAGATAAAAAAGGGGAGTTTGAAATAAAAAATCTTGCTGCCGGCAACTACCTGCTGGTTGTTTCATTTACGGGTTATGAAATTTTCAGCAAACCATTTTCTTTAACCACAGCTATGCCCGGTGCTTTATTTGGTGAAATCATCATGCAGCGTGAATACAAAACCCTGACCGGCGTGGTGGTAAGCGATATCAGCCCCGTTAAGATTCATGGCGATACGATTTCATTCAAAGCAAATGCATTTAATACCAGGCCGGATGCTACAGTGGAAGACCTTTTGAAAAAATTGCCCGGAATACAGGTGCAGAAAGACGGCACCATCAAAGCCCTGGGTGAAACGGTGATGAAAGTATATGTTGACGGCAAAGAATTTTTTGGTAATGATCCTAAGATCGCCACAAAAAACCTCACTGCTGCCATGGTGGACCAGATACAGGTGTTTGAAGATATGAGCGAACAGGCCCGGTTTACAAAAATTGATGACGGCAGCCGGTCGAAGGCCATCAACATTAAGCTGAAAAAAGATAAAAAGAAAGGCGACTTCGGACGGATTGGTGCAGGTACAGGAACAGATGCACGGTTTGAAGGCAGTCTTTCTTACAATCATTTTCGCGGCAACAGGCGCCTGTCGCTTGTGGGTTCAGCCAATAATACCAATAAGCTGAGTTATACTTTCAGCGATTACTCATTGGCATCGCAGTTCAGCAGCGGAGGCTCGGGATTTGGTAATGCCGGTATGGCTAATGCATCGGCAAGCACGCCGGGCGGCATCAGCACGCCGCGGTCGGCCGGCATCAATTATAATGATCAGTGGGGCCCGAAAATTGATTTCAGGAGCAGTTATTTTTATGCCGGTAACGAAAACCTGCTGCAGCAAAACAAATTCAGGAGAAATACATTTCCCGGCGATTCTTCATCGGAAATCAGTTCAGCCGGTGATTTGCAAAACCGGAACAAAAATCACCGGGTAAACGGTCGCTGGGAATTCCTGGTTGATTCGGCAAACTCTGTTTTGTACACGGTAAATCTCAGCATTCAGCAAAATACGGTCAGCGCATCCGATACAAGTTTTACCCTGTCAAAAGCTTCAACAAGTTACCTGGCAGCCACAGCCCGGTCGGAAAAAAATGACAGCCGCGACGGGATGAATTACAGCGGTGAACTTTTATACCGCCGAAAATTCAATCGCCCCGGTCGCACCTTTACATTCGGCTGGCGGCATAGCAAAAGCGATAATAAAACCGATAGCCGCAACCGGTCGCCGGTAACAACTTTTTACAGCGATGGCAGTCTGGCTGCATTCATCAACCTGCACCAGCAAAGCCTGCAAACAGCAGAGGCTGACGGCAACACCTTCAGTGCATCTTATACTGAACCTATCGGTCAAAAAAAGCTGGTAGAAATAAATTATGCTTATTCAGGGGCTGAAAACATTTCAGATAAAAAAACCTATGACTTCAATCCCGGCTCCGGCAAGTACGATATCATGAATCTTCAGCTGACGAATTATTTTCAGTATGACAATAACTCCAGCCGGGTGGGGGTTAATTTCCGGCAGCAGCAAAAGAAATACAATTACCAGCTGGGCATGGCAGTGCAGTTCAGCCGCCTGGACAACAGAAACCTGATTGCCGCTACCGGAAAAGACAGTACGATAAACCAGCGGTTTACCAATTTGTTTCCCAGCGCCAATTTTAATTATGCTTTTACCCGCAGCAAAAACATCAGGATACTTTACCGCGGAAGAACCAATGCACCCGGAGCCAGCCAGCTGCAGGATGTGCCGGATGTAAGCAATCCTTTGCAGATAAAAACAGGCAACCCAGAACTGAAGCAGGAATTTATCAATAATATTAATATCAGCTACAATTCCTTTGCCCTGCAGTTTCAGCGGTTTTTTTCTGCCAACATCAATTTCACCATCACGGGCAATAAAATTGTAAACAGCATTGATTCGGCAGGCACAGCAGCCGTTATTTACAAGCCGGAAAATCTCAGCGGCTCATACAATGGGTCATCCATGATTTCTCTTGGTTTTCCTGTAAAAAAATTAAAAGGACTGAATGTGAATCTGAACAATATGAGTTATTTCAGCAGGGATGCAAGCCTGGTGTACAGGAAAAAAACTTTTACCACCATCCTGCAGGTTAACCAGGCGGTCGGTATCAGTTATGGCCGGGATGAGTTTGATATAGCCGTAAGCGGGGGCGCCGTGTACACCCGTGTGTCATACGATCTGCAGCAGAACAGCGATACGCGGTATCTGAACCAGGCCTGGTCGGCCGATTTCAGCTACCGGTTCAAGCATCGCTTTTTCTTTCTTACTGATTTGGATTATTTCATCAGCACCGGCCGAACCGAAGGGTATAACCAGCATATACTTCTCTGGAATGTGGCTTTTGCCAAAAAGTTTTTGAAAAACAATGCGGGTGAAATAAAATTCACCGTGTACGACATCCTGAAACAAAACAACGGCCTGAACCGCATTATCGGTGAAAATTATTACGAAGACATCCGCGCCAATGTGGTTCCCCGGTTCTTCCTGCTCAGTGTTAATTTCAATATTAACCGTATTGGAGGAAAAAAGCAGGCTAAAGATGGGCCTCAACAGCCCATGATGATTTTCAAATAAAGCAGAATAAAAAAAATCATCCCGGTTGCTGCCAGGATGATTTTTTATTTTTATTTCGTTGCAAACTCACTTCCTGATAACGAATTTCAGGTATTGCAGTTTTTCACCTTCCCTGTACCGGATGAAGTAAAGCCCGTTAGGAAGATGCGACAGGTTGAGCTTTTTATAATTCATCACAGTGGTTTCATTCACCAGTTGACGGCCATTTATATCAAACACACTGATGCTTTGTTTTTCTTCCGATACCGGCAACCGTATTACAAAGATACCTGTACCGGGGTTGGGATAGATGGCTGGTCCTTCAGCAGGGTATTCTTCGGTTTTTTCAAATTCGGTATTTAAGTTGCTGCTGCTTTTTGTAATCACGCCACCCGGAGTCGTCACAGCCAGGTTATTGAAGGTGGCGGTATGCAATACGGTTGATGAACCGCTGGTTACCACCAGTCCCGCAGTTTCGTTGGAAGCCAGTGTCACTTTTTGCTTCCCTATGTATGTCCACTGCGTACCTTTGCTTGAATAATAGCCGTAATAATTTCCGCCGGATGCTTTTACAATTTTCAGCCACCGGGGCACAGCGCCTACATTGTTTACGGTAATGCTGCTTATGTTTCCATTGGTACTTGAACGTTTTTGAAATTCCAGTTTGTTATTTGACGGGTTAACAAACAAACTAACCCGCCTGGAACCGGCGTTGGAAGTTTCGGCAATGGAAATGCCGGCACGGGCATTGGCGCCGGTATTCTGGTCGGTAAGCACCTGTGCTTTTATTTCAGTAACACCAGTAGCGGTTGCCAGCTTCATCATATGGCATTTATCGCTGCTACTGTTTACACCCGTGCCTGATCCTTTGAGTGTGTAAACTCCATTGGAATAACATGACGAACCAGCGAGCCCCGGGTTGCCTATATCTACCGCTGTCCACGATGGAGGAATACTAAAGCAGCCATTGGGACTGTACTCAAAACTGAAAGGAACGTTGTAGGTGCAGCCTTCGCTGTTGGTGGTTACCAGGTTTCCATTCAGCGTGCCGCTGGTTGCATTGCTGTTGAAGCTGATGTTTTTATTCACTGTTAGTGTAGCGTCCACAGCTAATCCGTTCAGGCTGATAAGTGAGTTGTCATACGATTGAACACGGCTGTCGCTGATGGAAAGCTGAACGGTTTCAATAGTTCCGGCGGCATTGCCATAATTGGTAGTGCTGATTGGAAGACTGTAGGAATAGCCGCTTACATAATTATCGGCCGGAGTTCCTGGTTTAATGTAACGATCTGCCGCCCATGCGATGGAGATATTCATATCGAGCACACTTTCACAAATAGGAATGATTTGGCTTTGCACAGGCCAGAATCCTTCCGTTTCGGGCCCTAGTTCCGGCGTAAAGCTGATGATATTCCGGGCCCCATACATCCAGTCATCGCTATTACCATTTACATTATAACCCAGCATCTGCATTACTCTTCCGTAGGGAAATTCATTTTCATAAGTAAGCATGGAAGCAACATTAGTGTAATGCGCATCAATAGGTGTAGGGGAGTCATTATACGAAAAAGGTAAAATCAATTTATTGCTGTAGGTGTGATAGTTAAGTCCTGTAGTCAGCTGCAGGCCTGAAATATAATCCTGGAAAGCTGCTATTTCAGGCTCTGATGCCGCTGCAGTACCGCGGTAAGTTTCGGAGCTGGTTGTAGGGCTGCTTCCTGAATTATCATATCCCCACTGATAACTGAAATTCCTGTTCAGGTCAACACCGTAAGTGCCATCGCCGTTATTCCGCCTGTTTTTCCGCCAATAACCCCCACCATTGGGATTGGTGGTTTGGTTGTAAACATAGCCATCGGGATTGAGGCAGGGAATAAAATACAGTTCACGGTTATTAATAAGGCAGGTGATTTCCGGATCGGTACCGTATTTCGACAGGATGTATTGCATGAAATAAATCAGGCTTACCATGGAGAGCGGCTCACGGGCATGCGTCAGGCCTGAATACACTACTCCCTGTTCCGCCGGTTCTTCCATGTCGGGATTATCTGAAATTTTTACCATCCACAGCGGCCGCCCTTCCAGGCTGTTGCCAATACTGGTTTTTGCAGTAATCAGGTTGGGATACATGGCTTTTAATTCATCCAGCTCGGCAACCATTTCATTGTAGGTGAGATAGCCTCCCATAGAGCCGTAAGAAAAACCCGGCGGAGTGCCGCCTGTTCGTGCCATGGCTTCTGCTGCTTCTTTTGCCGCATTATTTCTTTTTAAAAAATCTTCTGTCAAATCACGGATAAGAAATTCCATTCGCAAGCCCGCTTGCTTTATCACGGCTATTTCTGTTGCCGAAAAATCGGCAATAAAATAAGTAGCGGTTTTTGCAGCCAGCTCATCCAGTGCAATGCCTTTTGCAGCCAGTAGCCCGTACTGTTCGCTGCCCGCATAAACTTTCATCCTGGAATATTTTTCAACTGGCTGACCTGAAGCGGTGAAAAAATTGAAGTAAACGAAATACAAGAGGAGTGTCAACGGAGTAAGAACTCTTTTCATGATGGTGGTTTTTTTTAAGGTAAAAGATTTTATTAAGCAGAATTCATTTCGGTATAACAGGGCACAATTATAATAATTATTACTTAAAACGCCTACTGTTTAACGCTTAAAAAACTTTTTACCCGGGCAGATGCAATACCTGAAAATATTTGCCCGCAGCTTGTAAAAGCAATCGCAGACAACTGGTATGAATAAAAAAAGCCGGCTTCGTGCCGGCATGGAAGTTTCTTAATATGAATCAAGGTATTTACTACCTGCGTCAGCGGGTAATAGTTATCCGGGCCACATGGGTTTTCAGTTTTGTATTAAGCTCGATAATATAAAGGCCATTATTTAGCCCGGTGATATCAATCGGCATTTGGTTTTCGCCTTGTTTGATGTTTACAGTCCGGCTCAGCATCACTTGTCCTGTAAGCGACCTTACTCTGAGTGTAGCTGTTTCATTTATTGCCGATGTATAGGCTACCGTCGTATTATATTTTGCGGGGTTAGGGAAAATTTTAATACTGTTTTTCGGTTGATCCGCCAGAATCCATCTTACCGTGCTGTATTTTGACGAGCCGGTTTTTTCAACCATCTTCAGGCGATAATAGGAACGGCCGTCAAGAGGTTGCTGATCAGTATAACTGTAATCAAGGTTATAATCAGCATTTATTGCAACGGTGGCAATGGTTGCCCAGCTTTCCTGGTCCCTGCTTCTTTCAATTTCAAACCTGGCAGCATCTTCATCGGCCATTGCTTTCCAGGTAAGCAGCACATTTTTATCGCGGGTCAGCACGGCATTGAAGTCGAGTAGTTGAATGGTCAGCGGCGTTGCTAAAGAAACAACCGGGTAATCTTCCACTTCTCCATCACTGTACCACCCGGTAGCATTGCTGGCAGTAAGTGTACCGGTGCCCGAAACAAGGCGAATGCGCAAAAATGAATTGGGTGTGCCTACAGCAACGGTGATATTATTCCATCCCAGATTAATTGTTTGTGGTGAAGCGCTGCTTGGAACTATTACTATTACTCCTTCCGAAGCCTCAAACACACCATCGGCATCATAATCGAGCCAGCCGCCCAATGTGGCATTAGAACCGGTATTGTTCAGCACTGTCACTTCCTGCACATGATTATACGGAGTGCCGTCGGATACCATGGTCGTTACCGTACTCACACCATCTTCATCGCTATCATCACCGGAGGCATCGGCTGAGGTATTCTTGCTCCATTCCCTGTCCCAGACCGAACCAAGACGCAATGTAGAATTATTGCAGGCCTGTTGATGTGCTGCTGGCGATAGCGCTACGGGGTCGTAGGTTGAAGGGGCATCGCCAAAATCCTGTTTGGGTCTGAACGGGTCTGATGCATCGCCTGCATTGCCTGACCATGCCTGCGAACATGATGTAACAAAAACCGATGTCAGGGAACCAATCGTTCCATTATTATTATACAGGGCTATGGAGTTTTTAATCCGGTAAACGTTCCCGTTGTAAGACATACCCAATTGTCCTGCCGTTTCCGCATTACCTGTATAGGTAGTGGTGGTATTGTTTTGCATGGCCACATGGATATAATGATTTTGCGATGTGTTGGTAGTGGTGGCATGGGTAATGATAGTGCCATCCTTGACTACAAAATCACCCCAGTCGTGCAACACGGTGCCGCTGCCGTTATCACCCGGCGTGGCAAACACCTGGCTGGCGCGGATGGGTGTGCCCGAACCGTCAAAGTCAATGCGCCAGATTACCGATTCGGCATTGGTGCTGTAAGTAAAACCATCGCTGCCTTCTACACCCAGGTATAGCGAGCCATTGTAAAATGCAGCGCCGGCATATTCAACACCTTGTTCAAAAGTGGGGACAAGCAACGTGCGGATATCGGCTAATACAGTGCTGATGGTTTCCGTACTGAAATCATATTTTTTTAATGTCCAGTTACCGGGCGGCCCATTCGGCAAGGGCGCATTATCCATTATATAATAAAGCCAGTGATTTACCGGGTCATAAGCCAGTGAATTCATTTTGGTGCCGCCGGTGCCGGGATCGGAAAAAATATAATCTGCTTCAGCCGTGCTGGTGTTTACCATATACACATGCAGGTTTTGCGGGTTGGCCAGAAAATAAGACGGTTGCCCGGTATAGGGTTCCGTGTATGAATAATGATAGTTGGATGGAAAACCAGGATCGGCAACACAGGCCGTAATGTCGGATAAAAAGAATTCTGCATTGCTGCCGATAATTGAGTCTTTAATAACTACAGTTTTTACCGTACTAGGAATGGAAATAGTAACTGCACCGGTATTAACTGTATAACCCAAGGCAGTATTTGTTGCAGTAAATCTCCTCCAGGTAGACGTTCCACCCGCTGTAAGAATAGTAGAAGCGTATAAAGTGTAATTTATCGTTTGATAAGTTCCCGAGTTATCCGTGGCATAAATTGTAAAAATGGCGCTGCGGTCAATGTCATTTATCGTGAAGCCTACATTTTGTACTTCATTCTGGAAGGTGAGTGTGATGGTTTGACCGTTCGAAGTGGGAATAAAATGTACATCGGCGCCGGAAAAACCGCCGGCATCGCCGGTATGCGTAGTCACATCACCAGATAATGCCCCCCCGTTATTTGTCGGGATAGCAGTGGCAACCGAAACGCTGTTTGTGCCAATGGCAAAAGTTTGTGTTTGCTTCATGGCAGAGCTTACGTACGGTGAACCCGTCACGGGGTTATTGGTACCATAATAGCCGTTGCTGTGAAAATAATCGAGGTTATCCCAGTTGACTGTGGCACTGGTATAGCCGGCGCCACACTGTGAATAGGAAGGAAATGAAAACGAAAAGAGAAACAATCCGAAAAGAAGAAGATTTCGGGATTGCTTATTTCTTTTAAAAAATATAGCGGGTACAGGTAAAAATTTTTTCATCGGGCGGATTCAGTTTTTCGAAGGATGTTTACGTTGTACAAAATAAATAAAAACCCTTAAAATTAAATAGCATATAAACTGTTTTTTGAGAATTATAGTATTCCTGTTTGCTCAAAAAACTTTTATCGTAAGAATCCTTCGTATCAGCCCGGCGTATTCTTTCTTCCGGAAAAAAGAAACAGTAATCAAATGAATTTATATGCCTTTACTTCGAATGCGCAAACAAACTTCTGATTAAAAAAGGTTGCCGTTTCCATAGCAACCTTTCTGATAATTATTTACTGGTCCGGTTTAATCAAGTTTACGGGTATATACTCCTGTAAAGTAGTACATATTACAACCGGTTCTGCCGCCGCCGGTTTTGATATAACACTTAGCCCAGGGACTTGCATCAAAGTCGTCGCTGAAAGTGATCCTGTAGTAAGTGGGTGCTGTACCAATGGTGCCTACATCAAATTTCAGTACATCCACTGAGGTGCAGGCACGGATTGTCGGATCCCTGTCAACACTCAGGGGCACGCTGTACCAGGTGATGCCGTCAAAGCTGTATTCGGCTGATACCAGGGCAGCTTCTGCATCTGCAGTCAGGGGAATATCAAAGTGGCTTACATCCTGCAGAGTCCCGTTATTGCCATTACCGGGATTCGGGTTGGTAAGTACCCATGTCCATTGTTCACAGGTGCCTACCAGGCATTTACTTGTCAGCTGAATGGAATAGCTGTCAATAGCAGTATTTTTTTCTTTTTTTCCTTCAGCAAAGGATGACAAAACAAGAGTTCCCGCAGTAATAACCGCTGCCACCAGAGTTAGTTTGAAAAAATGCTTCATGGTTTTTGTTTTTAAAGGGTGATTAAATTTGAATATGATTACTCAGTTTAAATTCATGCTGATAAATAATTACCGCTATCTGAATAAGCTTACTACTTATTCAGATTTCTACACTGAGTTATCAACCGGTTTTTATAGAAGATTCCGTTACGGGTACACTGCGGAGTATGATGGAAGAAGTGACATATCCGGGTACTGGATTAAAAGTAACAGGATGTAAAAGTAATTTTCGCTTTTTGTTTCTCATAACTTTTCTAAGAAAAATTTCTAAGTAAGGATAACTTTTATTGCAGGTAGTAATTCTACTTTCTTCAGCACACGTTATTCGAAAATATACGAATGATAAATTGAACAGGAAGTAAAAAAAACAAACTGGCTATGAAATTTTTAAACAAAATGATTGCAGCTTCCGTATCAGCAGCATAAAAAAGGCTGCCTGCAGGCAGCCTTTAAAAAATTATTTACGGGAAAAAATAATCAGTCGTTTCTTGGCGCAGTAGGCAATTCGTAACAACCTACACCCGGGTAGATATACACATTACAGCCTTTGATGCCGCCGCCGGTTTTGATATAAGATACAGCCATCGGGTCTACTGCAAAAGATTTGTTGAATGTAAGCCTGTAATAAGTAAGCGAAGTACCGGTGGTGCCCGCTTCAAATTTCAGCACATCGTTGGATGTGCATGTTCTTATTGATGGGTCCCGGTCCATAGTGGCGCCAACCGTGAACCATGTGTTTCCGTCGTAACTGTATTGGGCCGACACCAGGGCTGCTTCTGCTGCCGGGCATAACGGCAAACTCCAGTGACTGATATCCTGCAGCGTACCGTTTGCACCATTGCCGGGGCTCGGATTATGCACTGTCCAGGTCCACACCTGGTTAGTGCCGGCTGTTTCAGTACTTACCAGCGTAATAATATAGGCCGCTGCAGAAGAATTGATTTTTTTACTGATAAAAGAAATCTGTGTGAGTGTAAGCAATAATACTGATAAAACAATAAGCGCTTTGTAAAGATTTTTCATAGTACAGTTTTTATAGGGTAAAGAATTAATGACTTATGTGGTAGTAAATTTAAGACACGGGTTATATTAATCATATTTTTTAATCATGAGAATATACCTGGTAAATTACAGAATAACTGTATGGTAAAATGTGCAGGGAAATTTTTCGATGAATAGAAAATTTACTCATTCCCAACAATCGGATCAGATTTAAAATAAAAAAGGCTGCGTAAACCGCAGCCGTTTAATTCATTTTGGTACTGATGTATTAATCAAGCCTGGAACCCATACCGGAAAAATAATACAGGTTGCAACCCTGAAGACCACCACCGGTTTTAACCCATGATTTGGCAAATGGATTTACCACAAAATCCTGGCTGAAAGTTGCCCGGTAATAAGTGGGTGCGCTGCCGGAAGTCCCCATATCAAACTTGAGCACATCCACGGTTGTGCAGGCCCTGATGCTGGGATCCCGATCAACACTGGTATTTACAGCATGCCAGGTAACTCCATCGAAACTGTACTGTGCAGATACCAGTGCCGCTTCTGCATCGGCATTCAGGGGCACACTCCAGTGACTGATGTCCTGCAGCGTTCCGTTTTGCCCGTTGCCGGGATTGGGGTTAGTAATTTGCCATGTCCATTCTGTGTTGGTTCCCGCTGTGATTCTGGAGCAAAGAGTGATAGAGTAGGCATCGGTAACCGCGGTTTCGGATTTTTTGTCGGCCAGGAAAGATGAAAGCGTAACAAATGAAGCGGCAATTACTGTTGCCACGATTGCCGTCTTGAAAAGGTGTTTCATTTTTTTTGAATTTTAAGGTTATTAATCAGGATATTTCAGATATTGGTAAAAATGTTTTTCCGAAACAATAGTTTCATTAAAGCCTACACCATTGATTTACCTGTTGAAAATGAATAAAAAAGAGGGAACTTAGTTGGCAATTGACTTATTCCAGTTAGCCTGGTAAAACGCAGGTGGCATTTCATAAAATACATGATTTCTACTAATCGGTGGTAAATATAATACCTCAATTTCGTACCTGCAATGTTTTTGAAGATTTTTTCCCCAGCAAGAAAAAGTAATGAAATGCAGGAAAGGCAGGAATTCTCAAATTAAAAATTTGTATCGGCAAACAAACTGACTGTATTGTGGGAGCGTACTGTGGGTAAATTAATTTTTGCCGCAGGATTTATTTTGTTTTAATTCTCCTCAATTTTTTCATCTTCCTGGTTGGCAAGAATACCAGTTGTCAGTTTTTTCAAAGGGTTTTTTCTGTTTTCCTCATATTCTTTTCTGTTGTTGATTATCGAGATGCAGTCAAAAATTGCAGTGCGAAACGAAGATTCATCTGCTTTCCCTTTTCCGGCAATATCAAAAGCAGTGCCGTGGTCGGGTGAAGTGCGAACTGCCGGTAATCCTGCTGTATAATTTACACCGCTGCCTGATGCCAGGGTTTTAAAGGGCACCAGGCCCTGGTCGTGATACATAGCAAGTACCGCATCAAAACGCAGATGGTATTGCCTGGCAAAAAAACTATCGGCACTGTAAGGACCCGATACAAGCATATTATTCTGTTTTGCGTCTCTTATGGCAGGTTTAATTACTGATTCCTCTTCACTGCCGATTAATCCTTCATCACCGGCATGAGGATTCAGCCCCAGCGCTGCTATCTTAGGTTTCTCAATTCCAAAATCCTTTCTCAGGCTATCGTGCAACAGGCTGAGCTTATTTAACAGCGCATCTCTTGTAACAAAGCGGGCTACTTCACTTACCGGCACATGCTCGGTAAGCAATGCCACCCGGAAATCGCCGGCAAACAGGATCATGACAACTTCTTTTACACCAAAAAAATTTTTAAAGAATGGTGTGTGCCCGGTAAAACTGAATGCTGCCGACTGAACATTTTTTTTATGAATTGGCGCTGTTACCAATCCCTGTATTTCATTTTTTTTAAGAGCATCGCTTGCAGCCAGCAGCGATTTTACCGCATATTTACCTCCGGTTTCTGTCAGCTGGCCTGGCTGAATTATCACTTCTTCTTCCCAGCAATTATAAATATTCAGTTGTTTTGGATTCAGCCGGCTGAAATCTCTGATGTTTTGCCAGTTAAAACCGGCATCCGGTATTGATTTGCGGTAAAAATTTATCAGTTTGTTTGATCCGAAAAAAACCGGTGTGCAGAAATCGAGCAACCGGCTGTCAGAAAATGTTTTAATTACCAGTTCTGTACCGATCCCATTCAGGTCGCCACAGCTTATTCCGATTACTGGTTTTGCTGTTGTATGCATGTGTTGGGTATTTGGCAAATGTATTGAATTTAAAAAAAGCCGTGATTCGTACTTAGAATCACAATTTCCTGTTTGCCTAAGCATTAATATATATTTTCACTTATCATTTCTGCTTATGTAGCGGAGAGATGCTAATTCCTGCTCCGTATCTTTTATTGAACTGTACCATATAATTCTTCGGAAAAGATGAGCCATTGCACGGGGGTATTTTACTGGTAATTATTCCTTGCGTAAAACAAATTGCAGAAATATCTTCATATCCTTAAAATTCTACCTTATGAAAAAGCTATTGGTTTTTGCTGCGGCATTTATTGTATTTACCGGGTATTCTTTTACCGGTATGGAAAAATTTCCCGCTAAAAAATCTGACGCTGCTGTTGCTGTTACCAGCCAGGAAACGTTCAGGTATTTCCGCATTCACCGCCAGGCAAAAAATGTGGTGCTGAACTGGGGCGTGAACTCACCCGCAGGAATTTCATCCTTTATTCTTGAACGTTCTTACGACGGGGAATTTTTTGATATAATCAATCAAACGCCCTGCAATAATGCAGAAAAATTTTCCTGGAAGGATATATCTGTTTTCCCGGGATATATTTATTACCGCATCGCCTGTATGATGACGGACGGTACAATCTATTATTCACCTGTTGAAGTAATCCGTATTGTTCAGCATGGATAGGATATGGATGAAGGCCGGAACCACCGGTCAGCATCCTCTGCCTGCTATTTGAGGAGTATGAATGTGTGAATTAAACCCATGCTTATGAAAAATTTTTTACGCTACTTTTATTTACTCATCCTGTTGCCGGCAGGTTTATCAGCCCAAATCACGACACCGGTGATACGGGCAGGGTTTGGGGTGGATGCCGACCTTCGGACAAATTTTTTCAACGGGTTTGTACAAAGCGGAAACGATGACTGGTACAATAATGGTACAGCCGGTACCGGAAACTTTGTTATTGATACCGCCGGCGCAGCAGCCATCGTTGCAGGCTATTTAAGCGATGCTTCCCCCTGGCCCCGGCGCATGGCTCCATTGTATCGCTCGATGAGTCAGCCCAAATTCAGTGTCATCAACAACAGGATTTGGCTCGATGCCTTGTTTGTACGGGATTATCACGGCAATGATTCAACAGTATTCACCGCCGGCTCTGATAAAAACGGCATGAGCCCCGCTAACTGGACCGGTGGCATACAGGGCATTCCTGATAAAAACGATATTCTCGATGTATTCATGCACATACGCCGTGCCGGCCCCAATGTTACGGATTCACTATGGATGTTCGGCGCACTTTCACTGGACAATGTGACCGGAAACCGCTACTTTGATTTTGAAATGTACCAGACGGATATTTATTATGACAGGGCATCGGCAAGCTGGTATGGCTATGGCAATGATATGGGTCATACATCCTGGGAGTTTGATGGTGCAGGCAATGTGACCAAAGCCGGCGATATCATTTTTACAGCCGAATACCAAAGTTCAACACTTACCAATATTGAAGCCCGTATATGGATACCGCAAACTACATTAAGTATTACTCCGGCACAGTTCAACTGGTCGGGCCAATACGATGGAGCTTACAACGGCGCCCCGTATGGTTATGCCAGCATTTTACCAAAAACAGCCGGTGCGTTTTATACTGGAATGGGTTGCAATAATAATACATGGACTGGTCCTTTTCAGCTGGTACTTCAAAACAACAGCCTTACCACTAACTATGTCAAAGACCAGTTCATGGAATTTTCAGTGAATCTTACCAAACTGGGGCTTGACCCTGCCACCAACCTGGGTGGCGATGTATGTGGCTCGCCGTTTAACAGGCTGGTGGTGAAAACAAGAGCTTCTGCCTCTTTCACGGCAGAGCTGAAAGACTTTATTGCCCCGATAGATTTGTTCCTGGCGCCAAGGGCCGATGCACAGGCTGAGGTCCCGGTTTTTTGCGGTCCTGATTCTGCTACTACCATGATTTATGTTACCAACCCAAGCCCCGGGTCGGTTTATACCTGGACTACCATTGATGGAAATATCACGACGCCTCCCACCGGCACTTCCATTGAAGTAAACGCAACCGGAACCTACATAGTGACACAACAACTGATGGCGGGTTGCAACCCGTATGCTACCGATACGGTGGTTGTAACAAGGGATAACGATTGTGCTGTGCTGCCCGGCATGTTCAGAACATTTTATGGAAACTATTATACTGCCGAAAAGAATGTTTCACTCCGCTGGACGGTGGTAAACAACGCTTCGGTAAAAAACTTTATCGTGGAAAGAAGTACCGATGGAGTGAATTTTGAAAAAGCGGCCGTAGTATTAGCCAGTCATAACCTGAACCAGGAAGCTGCCTATGAATTTATGCAGCCTGTTGCCGATATCAGTTCTCCCTTTGTTGATTACCGCATCCGCCTCATTAATCATGATGATACATATTCTTACAGCCGCATTATCAGGATCGTATTGAAACCCGCCTTAAAAGCCGGACTGGCCATTGCACCCAATCCTGTACGGAATAAGTTTCAGCTGACTGTAACATCATCGGCCGCCGGGCCGGCAAAAATCATGTTCGTGGATATGTACGGCCGGCCGGTGACCGTGATGAATGAAATGATAAAACCAGGCGTCAACATTTTTACATTAGCTGTTGGTGAGAACTGGCAACCCGGCGTGTATTATGCCGTACTGAAAATTCAGCAGGAAACATTCAGTACCAGGTTCGTGGTGCTCGAATAGCCGGTTCTTGCTTATTTTAAAACCCAATCCTCCCCTCATGCTGCGGGGAGGTTTTTTTAGTGTAATATAACTTCGGCTGCAGCTACTACATTTGCAGCCATGTACACGCTGAAAAAATCGCTCGGCCAGCATTTTTTAAAAGATGAAAACATCTGCAGAAAAATAGTGGCCGCCCTCCAGCAATGCCCGCACAGCCGGCTGCTGGAAGTAGGCCCCGGCAGCGGAGCATTAACCAATTACCTGCTTGCATTAAGCCAAACGGATTTTAAAGCAGTGGAAGTGGACGTCGAGAAGGTGGATTTTCTTTTACACACTTACCCGCAATTAAAAGACAAGATAATTGCCGGTAGTTTTTTGGAGATGGAAAAACCTTTCAGCGGTACATTCACGGTTATTGGTAATTTTCCATACAACATTTCTTCACAGATTTTATTTAAAATACTTGACTGGAAAGATGATGTGGAATGTGTGGTCGGGATGTTTCAGAAAGAGATGGCGCAGCGGGTGGCGGCAAAAGAAGGAAGCAGGGTGTACGGAATAACCAGTGTATTGACACAGGCTTTTTTCAGCGTGGAATATCTGTTTGAAGTAAATGAAAAATGTTTTACGCCACCGCCGAAGGTAAAGAGCGCCGTTATCCGGCTGCTGCCGCAAAAGAATATTCCCGGCATGAAAAACGAAGAATTATTTTTCCGCCTGGTGAAAACAGCCTTCAACCAGCGCAGGAAAAAACTGCGCAATGCAGTAAGGGATTTGTTTGATATGGAAACACTGAAAGAAGAAATATTCAACCGGCGTGCCGAGGAACTGAGCGTTTCCGAATTTGCACAACTGACTTTTAAAATGAAACAGGATGAAACATGAGTAAGGTAATTATTACAGCAAAGACGCATGATTTTTTTATAAACAAACTGAAAGAAAAAGGGTTTGATGTGTTGTACAGGCCTGCCATCACCTACGATGAATTGTCCGTAATGATGGAAGACGTTGCAGGCCTGGTAGTGACAACAAGAGTGAAAGTGGACAAGACATTGATTGAAAAATCGAAAGTACTGAAGTGGATTGGCCGGCTGGGCAGCGGCATGGAACTGATTGATGTGGACTATGCCGAAAGCCGCGGCATAAAATGCATCAGCAGCCCCGAAGGAAACAGGAATGCAGTGGCCGAGCATGCCCTTGGCATGCTGCTGAGCCTGATGAATAAACTAAATTCCGTGCAGCAGGAGTTGAAAGAAGGAAAATGGCTGCGGGATGAAAACCGCGGTACAGAGCTCTCCGGAAAAACCGTAGGCATCATCGGCTATGGAAATACCGGCAGCGCCTTTGCACAACTGTTGGAGTCGTTTCATGTGATTGTGCTGGCCTGCGATAAATACAAATTCGGATTCGGAAAAGACTATGTGAAAGAAGCCAGCTTTGAACAGGTATGCCGCTATGCAGATGTTGTCAGCTTTCATGTGCCGCTGACCGGTGAAACCCGCCACATGGCCAATGATGCTTTTTTCAACTCGCTGCAGCGAAAACCCTGGATACTGAATACGTCACGAGGCGGGGTAGTGAATACGCTGCATCTGAAAGATGCGTTACTGGCAGGTAAAATAGCCGGCGCCGGGCTCGATGTGCTGGAAAATGAAAAGCTGTCAAGCTTTAATGAAGAAGAAAGAAATT
>Ga0114944_1000016_pt1 | contig 42305 bp, 40 predicted proteins | sample OV2TP2_FD_89582 | JGI IMG/M metagenome (GOLD analysis project Ga0114944, IMG submission 89582) | Hot spring microbial communities from Beatty, Nevada to study Microbial Dark Matter (Phase II) - OV2 TP2 | ecosystem: Environmental > Aquatic > Thermal springs > Hot (42-90C) | place: USA: Beatty... | reverse complement strand
GGTCTTTCACCTGAAGACGCCTGCAAAAAAGTGATTGAACGGATTGTAAAAATCAAAAAAGAAAAAGCCCGGGAAATACAAGTGGCTTTTCTTGCATTGAATAAAAAAGGTGAAGCAGGCGCTTTTGCCATTCATCCGGGGTTTGAATATGCGCTGAAATCAAAACTGGCCGAACAGCTTGTAAAGGCGAAAAGCTGGTTTGTATAAATAAAAATTTATCCGGAGTAATTCTTTCCGGACAATAATCAATGCAGCATGCTGTAAGCAGTATTAGTTGCAATCTGAACATTGAAAATTTTGCATTGAGTTTTTCAAAAAAAAACAGAAATTTTATTTTGGAAATCCTTCTGCCTTCATCACACATTCCGCCTGGTACAAATGTCTTGCCGTATGTTTAGCATCCATATTAATAACATCACCCAGCCTGAATTTGATAAAGCTGAATGACGGCGAGGGCACTTTATTTTTATTCAGTTCGCATCCGGCGGCGCTTTCCAGCAGCAGCTGCATTTTTTCCTGGTTGCTGAAAAAATCTTTCAGCACTTCCTTCGGGTTCATGTCATTGGCAGGTGAAAACGCCCTGGTGGTTTTGAATTTTCGCTTTGGAGGAATGACAGCAAAACTTTTCGCCAACATACCGCCCAGCCATCCCGGTTTGAATTCCTTATCCTCATCAGTCTTTAGCGCTGCCGCAGTATCAATGGTTTTTAAATAATGCCTTGCCACCCGGTTCATATGTTCAAGGCATTGCATAATGCTCCACTTGCGGGCTGCAGGCTGCCAGCTGAGTTGCCGGTCATTAAGCGACAAAAGTTTTTCTGAATGATTTTTGTTGGCAGTTGCTTCGTTTTTGTATTGGGTAATCAGTTCGGAGAATTTCATAAATATATTTATTAATCCGCCCTGCTGTATTCAGCAGAACGGATTACTGAAGTTACTCTTTTTTCAAGGTGCAGTTCGCCGCTTGCCAGCTTTACATTTCAATCTTCATTACCTGCCTTACCTGCACGGTGCCGCCCAGTTCAAAATCAGGACATTCTTTGGCAATGTTTACTGCTTCGTCAAAATTTTTTGCAGTAATAATAAAAAAGCCGCCCACCACTTCCTTGCCTTCCGTGTAAGGACCGTCGGTTACGGTTTTTCCATTAGGTCCGCTTACCAGCTTACCGCCGGGCAGCAGCGGTTCGCCGGCCACATACTGGTTGGTTTTATTCAGCTTGTCAATCCAGGCCATCCATTTGCCCATATGTGCCTGCATTTGTTCAGGACTGGTGCCTTTCAACTGGCCGCCGTGAAAAATAAACATGAACTTTTCCATTGTTTTAATTTAAAAATTTAAAATATTGTTTGAATTAATGACGAACAGGGAGTTTTAGTCCGGACAGGTGTAAAATATTTTTTTAAGATAACCCGGCATTTATTTGGTGAAAGTCAAATAGTGATAAATGGAAGCGGGGAATTTGGACCCGTCGCATGAGTTTTCATCTTTTTTATGGCTGATTGGCGGGTTAAAAATAATACCCGGTAACAAACTTATAACCTCTTATCAACAGGCTATCTTTTTCCTATTTCTCTTTTCAAAATATCCCCTCACACCCTTACCTTTGCCGCCTGAAAAACGAGGCAGGAATTCAGATGTCTGAAGCCTGATTTCCGACTTCCTGCATCCGTTCTCAGACTTCAAATTTCTACTATGGCAAAAGTTGGCAAAATCAAACAAATCATCGGTGCGGTAATTGACGTGCAATTTGACGGCACTCTTCCTGAAATTTATAATGCGCTGGAACTGAAAAGACCTAATGGCGATACCCTGGTACTCGAAGTAGAGCAGCACCTTGGCGAAGACAGTGTACGTTGCATTGCCATGGACGGAACCGAAGGTCTTGTTCGGGGTTTGGAGGTGGTGGATACAGGCCAGGCGATTGCCATGCCTACAGGCGAAGCAATCAACGGCCGCCTGTTCAATGTGACCGGCGACCCGATTGATGGTTTGCCTGCCGTGTCGAAAGTAAAAGGCCGCCCTATTCACAGCAAACCGCCCACTTTTGAAACGCTGAGTACTTCTTCCGAGGTGCTTTATACCGGTATCAAAGTAATTGACCTCATCGAGCCTTATGCCAAGGGAGGTAAAATTGGATTGTTTGGCGGCGCCGGTGTGGGTAAAACGGTAATCATACAGGAGCTTATTAATAATATTGCCAAAAGTTACGGCGGACTTTCTGTATTTGCCGGTGTGGGTGAAAGAACCCGTGAAGGAAACGACCTGCTGCGGGAAATGATTGAAGCCGGCATTATGAAATACGGCAGCGATTTCAAGCACAGCATGGAAAAAGGCGGCTGGGACCTGAGCAAAGTAAACATGAATGAGCTGAAAGAATCAAAAGCCACATTTATTTTCGGCCAGATGAATGAGCCACCCGGCGCCCGTGCCCGGGTAGCCCTAAGCGGATTGACGGTTGCCGAATATTTCCGCGACGGTGATGGCACTGGTAAGGGTAGGGATATCCTGTTCTTTGTTGACAATATATTCCGTTTCACCCAGGCAGGCTCCGAAGTATCGGCTCTGCTGGGCCGAATGCCTTCGGCTGTGGGTTATCAGCCTACGCTGGCTACCGAGATGGGATTGATGCAGGAACGAATCACTTCAACAAAATTCGGTTCCATTACTTCGGTACAGGCCGTGTATGTGCCGGCCGACGACTTAACCGATCCGGCGCCTGCCACCACGTTTGCTCACCTTGATGCCACCACGGTATTGAGCCGTAAAATTGCCGACCTGGGAATTTATCCTGCTGTGGACCCGCTCGATTCCACCAGCCGCATTCTTTCCCCGCTTGTGGTGGGTGAAGCACATTACAACTGCGCCGACCGTGTTAAGCTGATTTTGCAACGCTATAAAGAATTGCAGGACATCATCGCTATCCTGGGGATGGATGAGCTGAGCGATGATGATAAAATGACCGTGCAGCGTGCCCGTAAGGTGCAGCGCTTTTTGAGCCAGCCTTTCCATGTGGCAGAAGCATTTACCGGATTGAAAGGTGTGCTGGTACCCATTGAAGAAACCATCCGCGGGTTCAATATGATCATGGACGGTGAAGTGGATGAATACCCCGAATCAGCCTTCAACCTGGTGGGTACTATTGATGATGCGATTGAGAAAGGGAAGAAACTGCTGGCTGCGGCGCAGGGATAGAACCCCCTGTCCCCCTAAAGGGGGAACTTAGTTAGAAACAATCTTAATTGAGTAAAAAGTTCTTTGTATTGATAGTTGATTTATTGTGTAGCCAGCTTTTGTAATTCTGTTCAGCATTGGTTGCGTCGCACACTTCAACTTTAATAACACGACTCAACATTTTATAAATTTCAAAACTCCCCTTTAGGGGTTGGGGGTATGAACTTAGAAATATTAACACCTGAAAAAAAACTCTACAGCGGCGAGGTGTACGGTGTGCAGATGCCGGGCATCAGCGGCAGCTTTGAAGTATTGGAAAAGCATGCACCGCTGGTGAGTGCCCTGAAACCCGGCCGGCTGAAAGTTTTAAAAGACAAGCAAAATCATGTGGCGCATTTCGATATCCAGGGCGGCTTTGTGGAAGTACTGAATAATAAAGTGACCGTGCTGGTGGAAGGTGCCGTGCCTGTGGAATAAACTGATTTGGAAAACCTCCTGCCCGTTTTGGCAGGAAAACGGTGTAGTCCGGGATTGTGAAAACAAGTTGACCCTCTTCTGAAAGGAAGAGGGTTTTTTTGTATGATTGTAAAATGAAAATCTTCAACCTCATCTTCTGTATTCTTTTTACCGCCTCCGCTGCCCTGCAGTACAACGATCCCGACCCATACCTGTGGATACCTGTATATATGTACAGTGCATTGCTGTGCTGGTTTGCTTTCCGGAACCGGTTTTTTCCAAAAGCTTACCTGGCTGGAATCTTCATTTATTCTGGCTATGCCATTTATCTGTTCTTTGCAAAAGATGGTGTGCTGGACTGGATAACCAAACACCATGCTGAAAATATTGCCGCCACTATGCAGGCAGAAAAACCCTGGATAGAAGATGCCCGTGAGTTTTTCGGACTTGTGATTCTGATTATTGTTCTTATGATAAATTTTTTTTATTCATGGAAGAGAAAATAATTAAAACCTATCTCAAAAGTCATAATAACAACACAATGGCACAGAGTAAAGGAGTTACACAGAGAATTTACTCCTGAAACAACTTCTCTGTGTAACTCAGTTTCTCAAAATCTCTGTGTTAAAATTACTTTTGTTATAAGTTGTAATGACTGAATAGTTTGAAGGGTTACAGCTCAAGTTCATTTTTATCCAATTAACCATTTAACAATTAAACCATTTAACCATCACTTCAGGTTAAAGAGAACTGACTGCAAAAATATCTGGCTGCTTTCTTTAGAATCTTTCGGTTTGCTTATGATGTAAAGGGTATGATAGTTTCCGTCGGCAAGCGTTTCCAGCGGAATGGTTGCCATGCCAAATCCAATAGCGCCGGGTTGTGATTTTACTTTTGGGGCCACAAGGCTGCCTGCTCCAATTAATTTTCCTGCTTCATCATCCAGTCTGATTTCAATATCAAAACCGTATTGCGGCGCCTGTTGCCAGCCGGCTGTAATCAACAGCGAACCGATTCCGCTTAAGTCAATATTGTCAAGCGTAAACCATCCTTCAGCGGCAGGGGCAATGAGGTAATTCACTCCATTAAAATTAACCGTGCTGTATCCTTTCATTTTTTCTTTTCCGCTGAAGAAAACCTTATTGTTGCGCAGCAGCACGCCGGTTCTGCCGGTAAGCGATTTGATGTTGACCCCGCCCATATCTGTATAGCTGGCAGAAATACTAAATACGCCGTTGTCTTTTGCCGGCTTGCCAAGCGTGGCAGATAAAGTACCCTTTTGCGGCAGTGATTTTTTCTTAGCTTTATCATCTGCCAGGCTCATAATCCAGTTTACTATTTGCTGAACGTCACTCACCGGCAATGATGGATGAGCAGCCATCTGCGTTTCGCCCCACACACCGCCACCGCCTTTGATTATTTTTCCGGCCAGGTAGGTTCTCGCATTCGCATCATCCTTGTATTTTTTAGCCACATCAGCATAAGCCGGGCCGATGGATTTTTCTGCTTCTTTGTGACAGCTTTTACAGTCAAGCGACATCACAAGGCTCTTGCCGCTGATGCCCGCCTCGCCCTGCTGGTGACCCATGGGCATACCGGCCAGATCCATTCCTTCGATATAATCTGCCGAAACAAAAAAGTTTGACGGCACAATGGCCGAATCTTCTTTATCGGTTGCATGCACTGAATAAACAACAGGCCGGCCGGGGAAATAAAAAGTTTTATTCCCGCCGATGCTGATGTTTACCTCCGGTGATGTATTGCCTGCATACACACGTACCGGTTCACTTTTAGCCGATGCACCTTCTTCATCTTTTATTTCAACATGAATACTGTAATCGCCTGCTATGGTATAGGTATATTCCAGTTGCGGCACATCAGTTTCCTTCACTATGCTGTCGCCCAGGTTCCAGGTATAAGTCATTTTATCCTTTTCCGGATCTGCAGCGTCAACGGATAATGTTACTTTGAACGGCAATGCGCCGTCGGATTTATCAACGGAAAGTTTTGCAATCTTCGGCGCCCGGTTGCCGGCGATATAATCAATTCTTGAAAGCGCTGCATCCGGGTTTTTCTGAAACCAGCCGGTGCCGTATTCAAGCAAATAAATTTTACCATCGGGCCCCATCTCCATATCAATGGCATTGGCCAGTTTGGTATGCTCCATGAAAGGTTCCATTTTATAAAAATCTCCGTTGGGCAGCAAGCTCACGGCTTTTATCCAGCCTCTTATCCATTCGTAGATAAACAATTTACCATTGTAGTAGTCCGGCAGTCTTGTTTCCTCCGGGTACATGTCGGAATAGAATATGGGGCCCGCCATGGCATTGCGGCCGCCGGTACCTGTCTGCGGAAAATATTTAGTGTAGCCATACGGATACCAGATAAAAGCAGGCTGTGCCGGCGGAAGTTCTTTGAGACCTGTATTGTTTTTTGAATTATTTACCGGTTTATTCGGGTCAAGTATTTGCCCTGTTTTGCCGGTAGCGTAATCATATTCGTAATAAGCATAATTATCGCCAATGAAAAACGGCCAGCCAAAATGCCCTGCCTTGCGGGCCTGGTTTACTTCATCATAACCGCGGGGGCCACGGGTATCCAGGCTGTCCTTGTCTGCATCGGGTCCCACTTCGCCCCAATACAGGAAACTGTTTTTCTGATCCACCGAAATACGGTAAGGGTTACGGTTGCCCTGCACATAAATTTCTGGTTTTGCACCCGGAGTTCCTTTGGTATACAAGTTGCCTTCAGGTATTTCGTAGCTGCCGTCTTCATTAATTTTTATGCGCAAAATTTTTCCACGCAGGTCGTTTGCATTGCCTGATGAACGTCTTGCGTCATACTGTTCATGCCCGGGGCGATCGTCGAGCGGGGCGAAACCGTGGTTCACATATTTCTGGCCCTGCTCATCAAAGGGTGTGGAGTTGTCGCCGGTGGATAAATACAGCAACCCATCGGGCCCGAAAGCAATGGAACCACCGGTGTGGCAGCAGATTTCCCGCTGTGAAAAAAATTGCAGAATGATTTTTTCGGAAGAGTTGATGAGGGTGTCGTTTTTGAATTCGAATCTGGACAACCGGTTTACCGAGGTATCGGCCGGGCTGTAAAAGATATAGACATAATTGTTCTTGCTGTAGTTTGGATCTTTTGCAATACCCAGCAAACCTTCTTCAGCATTTACATTGGGAGTGCTGGTTTTCCAGTATGCATTCAGGAAACCTGCCTGCTTTAGTTTTTTTGTTTCATTTTTATACAGCAATATTTCGCCCCTGCGCTGGATGACGAGGATATCAAAGTTGGGAAGAATAGTCATTTCTGTCGGTTCGAAAAATTCTCCCTGCACCAATACATTTTTTACAAAACGGTCTTCATCAGGCGGCAGCTGGGTTTTTGCTTTGCTGTAGTTCAGCTCCTCATTTTTTCCAATGGCATACTGAATGCCGCCAAGCAGGTGTTGCAGGAAAAGTGAATCGCTGTATGATTCTTCAGTATGTCCTAATGCAGTATAAAAAGCACGGCCGCCGTCGTATTCATGATACCATGCCATGGGATGATTATCGCCATTGCTGCCGCCGGTATAACTTTTTTCATCAATTTTCATCAGCACTTTCACATCCGGATTCAGTTTATTGAAATTATACCATTCATCTTTTCGCACCCAGTTATCTGGCAGGTGTTGGGTGCTGGCATGCGATTTATCCGTCACCAGCAGCTTCGCTTCCTGCTGGGCCGGGTGGCTGGCAAACGAAGCACCTACCATGCGCACATACCATATCCAGTCATACTCCGTGTCGGTGGCGGCATGTATGCCGGCAAAACCCCCGCCGGCCTGTATATAGCGCTCAAACGACGCTTCCTGCCGGTAGTTGAGCACATCTTCGGTAGTGCTTAAAAAAATTACGGCTGAATATTTTTTTAGTGTATCGTCATTAAACCAGTCTGCATTTTCGGTGGTGTCCACATCAAAATTGTTTTGCTTGCCCAGGTTTATGATGGCCAGTTTACCCACCGGGATCGAACTATGCCGGTAACCGGCGGTCTTGCTGAAGACAAGCACTTTGGGTTTGCCGCTTCTTTTTTGTTTACAACTGGTAAAAAATATTGACAGGCAAACTGCCAGCAGGAGGCTGTAAGATTTTTTCATGTGGAGGGAAAATTTTTGCGAATGAATATAAGGGAAATTTTATTCTCCCTGCATCAAAAAGGGGAAGAAGGTACATTTCAGTTACCACCTGTATTGGGATTTACGACACATTTCTGAAAAGTGCAACGAAAATACCCGGCAGTCTTTAATTCCCATCAGGGGTCATGGGCTTAATTGAGCTGCGGGTCTATGGGAAAGTTGATCATCATTTCATATTCGCCGCCCAGTTGTTTGAGGGCATCTTTCCAGATTTCATCATGCCGTTTATGAAAAACAAGTCGCCGGAGAGCTTTTACCGTCAGCCACGATTTTTCATTCAACTCATCATTCAGCTGGCCGCTGCCCCAGCCTGAGTAGCCAATAAAGAAGCGTATTTTATTATAATCAATGGTATTTTTTTTAATCATCTGTATCACTATATCAAAATCGCCGCCCCAGTATACGCCATTGGTTACTTCTACAGAGCCGGGTATTTCATCGGGGTACTGGTGCAGAAAATGCAGCGTATCCATCTGCACAGGGCCGCCGTAATAAACCGGGATTTTAAAACCTTCGAGTTCCGGTATTATTTCATCGATGGTATTCTCATATTTTCTGTTCAGCACAAAACCAAAGCTGCCCTGTTCCTGGTGTTCGCAGAGAAAAACCACCGTACGCATAAAATTGGGATCTTTCAGAAACGGGTCGCTGATGAGCAATATGCCGGCTGAGGGTTCAATCATATTTCTAATTTAAGATGAAAATTCTTTATACCGAAACATATCTTTTTGCAGTTATTTGTACACTTTCAGCGGGCATTAAACCTCTGTTAAATTCACACGGTGTAAAAAACACAGGAGGGCAAAACAAGGAAGGGGGTATTATCTTTGCGCAGGCTGCTTTAAAAACTGCTATTCATTACAAAAAGTGAAAAAAATTTTTCCCATAATTGTCGTTCTGATTTCCTTGTCGCTGATTGGTATTGTTTTTATCCAGATATCATGGATTCAGAATATGATAGCGGTGAAAAAGGACCAGTTTGAAAACAGGGTAGTGGAAGCCACGGCCCTGGTGGGGGCTGAGTTGTCAGATTACAAAGGGAATATGCTTTCCAGGGACAACTCAGGATATCCATGGAAACAGGATCAGTTTACACTTGAAATGTTACGGCCAACTACAGTAGCAAGCCGGTTTACTTCAGCCCAGATTTACGAAAAAATAAGAAAAGCTTTTATTGTAAAAGGACTGGGCGATTCCCATTTTGAATTCGCACTTGTATCTACAAGTCCCCTGGGAGTTGTTACAGTATGGGAACGCCAGTCAGCCGGTTTTCAGAAATCTTTTGAAGCCTATTTGAATGACACAGTTGGAAACAGGATTTATCAGCATCCGATTATATCTCCCACCGGCAGTTTATATGAAAACCTGTCTCCGAATGAAGTGTTGATGGTGATTGTACCAAACAGCGGGGATGTTGTTTTAAAATCTCTGCGCTGGAGGATTGCCCTTGCAGGTTTGTTTACCATTGTCATCTTTGCTGCTTTTTACCTCACAGTAAACACCCTGCTGCGCCAGAAAAAACTCAGTGAAATCAAGAATGATTTTATTAACAACATGACCCATGAGTTTAAAACGCCGCTGGCCACCATTTCGCTGGCGGTGGACGCTATGAAAAATGACAGGGTGATCAGCGATAAGGACAAACTGAATTATTTCAGCAGCATCATCAAAGAAGAAAACCAGCGGATGAACCGGCAGGTGGAAACCATTTTGCGTGCAGCATTGCTTGACAAACAGGAAGTGGACCTGAAACTGAAACCAACCCATGTTCATAAGGTTATTAAGGATGTGGCTGAAAATTTCACTTTACAGCTGCACGATAAGCAGGGTAAAATTGAATTTGATTTGAATGCTGCCTACGACCTGGTTGATGCCGATGAGGTACACTTTCCCAACCTGGTGAATAATCTTATTGACAATGCGGTAAAATATTCAAAACAAAATGTGCCGCCGGAAATAAAAATCAGCACATCTGCCAATGGGAAATATATGATACTTCGGCTGGAAGACAACGGCATTGGTATGAACCGGGAAACGGTAAAAAGAATTTTTGAAAAATTTTACCGGGCACATACCGGTAATGTGCACAATGTAAAAGGATTTGGGCTCGGCCTCAGCTACGTAAAAACCATGGTGGACGCCCACGGCGGAAGTATCAAGGTGGACAGCACGCTGGGCAAAGGCAGTACCTTTACGCTTGAGTTGCCTTTAAAGAAAAATCAAATTTGATTTAACCACAACAAACTTCCATCCCCATAACTCAGGAAGCGGAAATTATTTTCAAGGGCATAATCGTAAACTTGCTTCCAGTCACTGCCGGTAAAAGCGGCAACCAACAGCAGTAAAGTGGATTTAGGTAAATGAAAATTCGTGACCAGCCCGTTTGCTATTTTAAATTTATAACCTGGTGCAATGATGATTTGTGTTTTGGCGGTCAGTATCCGGATTTTATTTTTTTTCATTTCAGCAAGCAAACACTCCAGTGCTTCTTTCACCGGCAGTTTCTTTTCTTCCAGGTCATACGCTTCCCATTGAATAAGTTCTTTTGCCGGTTGCCCGTTGCCCATTGCCAATTTCATCCCCAGCCAGTACAGACTTTCCACTGTTCTCAGCGAAGTAGTGCCAACAGCAACAATCTTTTTATCCAGATGATTTATCAGGCTTTGAATAGTTGTAGCTGACACGGTAAAATATTCTGCATGCATTTCATGCTCTTTCATTCTTTCTGTTTTCACCGGTTTGAAGGTGCCGGCACCCACATGCAGCGTTACGAATTCCTGATGAATATTTTTTTCTTTCAGTTTTTCAAATACGTATTGAGTAAAATGCAAACCGGCCGTTGGTGCAGCTACTGACCCTTCATAATGAGCAAATACTGTCTGGTATCGTTCGCTGTCGCTTTTCTCTGCTTCCCTTTTTATGTAGGGGGGTAATGGAACTGCGCCGGATAAATGAAGCACTTCAGCAAAACTCAGTGATGAATCATTCCAGGAAAGTTCAATGATAAAACTATCACCCGTCTTTTCTTTATATCTTGCCTGCAATACAAGTTCTTTTCCATGAGCTAAAAAATTTTTTTCCAGCACCTGCCCATGCTTCCATTTGCTGGCCCCGCCAATAAGGCATTGCCACAATACATTTTCATGTTGCGATAAAGCTGCAGCAATATCAGGATATTGCGGGTGCGGTTCCAGGCAGAAGATTTCTATCACTCCTCCGGTGGGTTTTTTAAAAAGCAATCTTGACTCTACTACTTTAGTATCATTGAAAACAAGCAGCGATTCAGCCGGAATGTGATAGGCAATATTCCTGAAAATGTCTTCACTGATATTGCCGTCTTTGTATATAAGCAGTTTGGAAGCATCCCGTTCGGCTAAAGGGTAATTTGCAATCCGCTCCTGGGGGAGTGAGTAAGTAAAATCTTTTATGGAAAGAATTCCCGGGTCTGTCATAACACAACAAACTGTTGTATTGGATAAACATCAAAATTATTTTCTTTTCGCAAGCGGCACAACTAATTTCAACCCGCTCCACACATCACTCACCCCACACACTTTCACATCTACCAAATTATTTTTCAATGCCCATGCCCTTATCAAATCTTCGGTTACATCAGTGGGGATTTTCGCCGCTTTCTTATACCACGATACCCAAATAACAACCGTTGGATTCTTTCTTATAACCGGTTTCAGATTCTTCATCTCCGCTTCAAATTCGCTTATTGATTTTACAAACAGGTGAACAATGTCGGGTACATCAGTTGCTTTGCATAATTGATTTTTCAAATCATAATTAAGCAGGCTTAAATAATCATCGGGCTGGTTGATTAATAAAACCTTTGATGAAGGCTTTATGCCCAGTTTATGCAACAAAGGAGTTCCGGAATAGCCTGCAATACCCATATTCAAAGTCAATAATCAAAAATAAATAGACAAAAACTTGCAGAGGTTTTGTATTTCTGTGGGGGATAGGCCTCAATTTAAGTACTATCCACAGCTTTTCCACCGTAATCCACAATTCAAACACATAAATATTTTAGTTATAGCCTTATAATTCTATAAAACTCGCTACAGACAAGGTTTTCAAGGAAGGCTAAGATGGGGAAAAAATAAAGCAAGAAAAATTTGGTTAAAAAGTGGGAAAAAGTGTTATTTTGTGTCAATATACATTACGTTGATACAAACCTCTGATAATGACAGGCTTTCTTGGAGAATTCGAAGCGACGCTGGACGCCAAGGGGCGTTTTCTTCTGCCGGCAGGCTTAAAAAAGCAATTGCCTGAAGAAGAGGCTAGCTTGTTTGTAATAAACAGAGGTTTTGAAGAATGTCTGGCCCTTTATCCTATGAAAAGTTGGGAGCCGCTCTTTGCAGAAATCAATAAGCTGAATGACTTTGATCCAAAGGCCCGCCAGTTCCGGCGTCTTTTTTTAAATGGCGCCACTCAGGTAGAGCCCGACAGCGCCGGACGCTTGTTGATTCCGCCGAATCTGAAAGAGCATGCGGGTTTGCAAAAAGATATTGTGCTGGTATCAGCAGTAAATAAAATCGAAATCTGGGATAGTAGTAAGTACCATAAGCTCTTTGACTCATACTCTGCGGATAATTTCAGTAGCCTGGCAAAAGATGTAATGGCGAAGGATACACAATAATTAATAGTTATTAATTAATAATTATTGGATCAAACCTATCACATACCGGTTCTTTTGCATGAAGCGGTAGATGCGCTGATGATCCGCCCCGATGGCATATATGTGGATTGCACTTTCGGTGGCGGCGGTCATTCCAAAGCTATCCTTGAACAACTGGGCGCAAAGGGAAAGCTTATCGCTTTTGACCAGGATGAAGATGCACGGCGCAATGTGCCCGGAGACCCGCGAATAATTTTTGTGCCGCACAACTTTCGTCACCTGTCGCGGTTTCTGAAACTGCACGGCATAAAACAAGTGGACGGTATATTGGCCGACCTTGGTGTAAGCAGTCACCTGTTTGATGAAGCGACCCGTGGTTTTTCCACCCGCTTCGATGCACCGCTCGATATGCGTATGGACCGGCGGCAGCATCTAACCGCTGCCGAAGTGGTCAATTTATACAGTGAGCAGCAGCTGCATAAAATTTTTGAGCAGTACGGCGAGGTGACAAATGCAAAAACGCTGGCTAATACAATAGTTGAAATGCGTAGCCGGCAACCGCTGAAAACTATTCAAGCATTCATGAATGCAGTCCGCACAGCAGTGAAAAGAAATCCCAACAGGTACTTTGCCCAGGTTTTCCAGGCTTTAAGGATTGAAGTAAATGACGAACTCGGAGCGCTAAAAGACATGCTCAGCCAGATTCCATCTTTATTAAAACCCGGAAGCCGGGCAGCCATCATCACGTTTCACTCTTTAGAAGACAGGTTGGTAAAAAATTTTTTTCGCCGTGGCACATTCGATGAAACGGAAGAGACCCCGTTTATCATGACCCCAAAAGCAATGGAGTTGAAAGTAATAACAAAAAAACCTATCGTGCCGGCGGCAAAAGAAATAAAGCAAAACCCCCGGGCACGCAGTGCCAAGCTGCGGGTAGCGGAACGGTAGATGCATTGCAATGCGTCTGAACCAGCGGGTAGTGGAAAGGTAGAAACGCATTGTAATGCGTCAGGAGATGCAGAGAAATTTTTATTATGAGGTCGGTATGGGGAATTCTATTCAACGTCCCTTGCCCCGATCTTTCGGGGCTCCGTTTGACAATAGTAATTCTTATCATCATATTCCGGGCCCTCCCGGTCCATTCGGGAAGACACGGACACCAGGTAGAAAAGCTTAAAGGGTAACATAAAATCCATATTCCTTGAATACTCATGCTGTCCCGGTTTTACCGGGGCGGCATGGGTTAAAAACCAAAACAACTGAATCACTCCTCATGCAGGAAACCGAAAACAAAAAAGAGCAGGAACCAAAACCACACAGAACAGCAACCGGCTTGAAACGGTGGCTGAATTACCAGTCGCTCGTTCGCCAGGTTCCTTTCTTCTTATTCCTCGCAGCATTGGCAGTGATATATATATATAATGGTCATCGTGCCGATAAAACCATCCGTAATATCAACAGAACAGCTAAAGAAGTGAAAGAATTGCAATGGGAGTATAAAACAATCAAGAGCGAAGTGATGTACCGAAGCAAACAAAGTGAACTGGCAAAAGCCGTAGAGCCGCTGGGCTTGAAAGAGCTTACGGAAGCACCGGTGGTGCTGAAGCATGACAGAGAGTAAAGAAAAAATAAAGCACAAGATGCAGGAAAAGATGAGCTAAGTAAAAAGTCGGGCTATATTCTTTAGCTGAACAAAAAGCTTAATCAGGGCCTGGAGCCATGAACGGATTGCAACCCGCCTGCGCCGCCTGTGGCGGTTACGGCGGGCAGGCGCAACAGAAGTTTAATAGGAGTTACCCCGATAGCTATCGGGACCGGTACCATAAAAAAGCTTTAGTAAAGAAGAAACAACTAAATAAACACAACAGGGATGGTGGAAGTAAAACGTGACATATTGTGGAGAGTCTATCTCAGTTTTCTCGGTATCGTGATATTGAGCCTGCTGGTGCTTGGTAATGCGTTTTATATACAGCAGGTGCGTGGCAGCTACTGGCGCAGCATGAGCGACAGCCTGCATCAACGCATTGAAGAGATTGACGCCGGCCGCGGCACTATCTACAGCGAAGATGGCCAGATGCTCAGCACCTCGCTTCCCACCTTTGATATCTACATGGATTTTATGGCAGACGGCCTGCGGGAGAAAAACGGAAAACGCTTTCGTGAAAAGGTGGATTCGTTTGCTATGGCAATGGCAAAATATTTCGGCGATAAATCTGCTGTTTCTTACGCTGCAGAACTGAAACATGCCTACAAAAACAAAAACCGCTATTACCTGCTGAAGAAAAAACTTCAGTTTGAAGACTATAAAGTATTCCGCGAATTTCCGCTGGCGCGGCTGGGCCGGAACAAAAGCGGTGTGATTGTGGAAGAAAACAGCAAGCGGCTCATGCCTTACCAGACTTTGGCTACCCGTACCATCGGGCTATCGAGAGATTATGTGGCCAGCAATGGAAAAATAAAAAAGCAAAATGTGGGGCTTGAAAAAAGTTATGACAGTTTGCTGACAGGGCAGAAGGGGCAACGGCTGGTTCGTTTTATTGCCGGCGGAGTGCCGGTACCTGTGGATGGTTACCAGGTGGAACCGGAAAACGGTAAAGATATTATCACAACACTGGATGTGAACATACAGGATATTGCCACCACGTCGCTGATGAAAAAAATGCTGGAATGCGAAGGGCAGTACGGCACCGCCATAGTGATGGAAGTAAAGACAGGGAAGATAAAAGCCATTGCCAATCTTGGCAGGCAAAAGAACGGCAACTACTGGGAAGATGACAACTATGCACTGCGGGTGACAGAACCCGGCTCAACCATGAAGCTGGCAACACTTTTGTCGGTGCTTGATGAAGGAAGCTCCAAGCCGGCTGACCTGGTGGAAGTAGGCACTGCGGGGCAAATAGTAGTAGGGCCGAGAACAGTAAATGATGCAGAGCGTTCGCCCAAGCCGGTGCTGACAGTGCAGGAGTGTTTTGCTCACAGTTCCAATGTGGGAATGAGCAAGCTGGCCTATAAAGCATTTGGTTCGAAACCGGGAAATTTTAAAGATTACCTGCATACATATTACCTGGATGTAAAATCTCCTGTTGACCTCGCCGATATGCCTTCACCACGGCTGGCAACATTTGCCAAAAATGCCGGGGGCACGATGAACATGATTACAATGAGTTTTGGTTATGCCATACAGGTAAGCCCGCTGCATACACTTACACTTTACAATGCCGTGGCCAACGACGGTAAAATGATGAAACCTTATTTGGTCAACCGCATAGTGCGGGACGGAATTGCTTACCGGGAGTTTCAGCCGGTGGTGCTGGCAGAAAATATTGCAAAACCATCAACCATTAAAGCAGCAAAGCAAAGCATGGAAATGGTAATAACAGAGGGTACCGGGAGACCTGCGTTTAAAGACATGCCCTTTGCTATTGCCGGCAAAACCGGAACAGCTCATGTAGCCGATGGTACTATCAAATATTCCGACATGATTTACCAGGCATCGTTTGTCGGGTACTTTCCTGCCAATGATCCCGTGTACAGCTGCATAGTGGTGGTTCGCACCAGGCCGCATGCTGCTTTGCACTATGGCGGGCAGATTGCGGCGCCGGTGTTCAGAGAAATTGCCACCCGGCTTTATGCCATGTATATCGAAAATAAAACGGCGCCAAAGTTTGAAGGCAGTAAAGACAGCAGCAGTTTTTTCTACGCCGGCAATGCACAGGATATAAGAAATGTTTTCAGAACCCTGGGTGTTGCGTACAGGGATTCCGCCATGCAATCGGGCTGGAGCACGGTGAGCACATATAACTATGACCCGGTGCTGAAAGAACTAAATGTAAAAAAAGCATTGATGCCTGATGTACGGGGTATGGGATTGAAAGATGCGGTATACCTGTTGGAAAAACTTGGTGTGAATGTAATGGCAAACGGGATTGGAAAAGTGCTGGTACAGTCAGTACCGGCCGGCACAGCGCTTAGGAAAGGAATGACAGTATATGTGGAGTTGGGATAAAGTATTGAAAGTGTTTCAGCACTTGTTAAAATGCGTAATGCATAATGCTCAATGTTCAAAGTGAAGCTAAGAGATATTCTATATAAAGTTGGTATAAGGTCGGTGGCGGGAAGCACAAATGTGGAAGTGAAGGATGTGCAGCTTGATTCGAGAAAAATAACAAAGGGTTCTTTGTTTGTGGCAGTAAAAGGTATGGCAGCCGATGGCCACCGGTTTATTGATAAAGCTATCGATGCCGGCGCTGTTGTAGTTGTGTGTGAAGCGCTGCCGGCAAATCGAAGAAAGGATGTGGTATATGTGCAGGTGGAAAACAGTGCCGGGGCTGCAGCTTTTATAGCCGGAAATTTTTATGGCCAGCCATCGGAAAAAATGAAAGTGGTGGGTGTGACGGGTACCAACGGGAAAACAACCATTGCCACCTTACTATACAAGCTCTTTACATCATTGGGATACACCTGCGGGCTGGTAAGCACGGTAGAGAACCGCATTGGCGAAAAAATTATAGCTACTGCTTATACCACACCGGATGCTGTAAGCCTGAATGCCCTGCTGAAACAGATGGCTGATGAAGGTTGTTCGCATGTTTTCATGGAAAACAGTTCACATGCCATTCACCAGCATCGCAGCACGGCCATCCGGTTTGCCGGCGCCATTTTTACCAACATCACCCACGAGCACCTCGATTATCATAAAACTTTCGATGAGTACATCCGGGTGAAAAAATCTTTTTTTGATGCATTGTCTTCCGGTGCTTTTGCACTGAGCAATGCGGATGATAAAAGAGGTATGGTGATGCTGCAGAATACCGCCGCAAAAAAGTATTACTACAGCCTGCGTACGGCAGCCGATTTCAAAGGCCGGATTCTTGACAACAGCCTTACCGGCCTGGTGATGAGTGTGAATGATACGGAAGTTCATTTCCGGCTGATTGGCGAGTTCAATGCGTATAACCTCCTGGCAGTGTACGGAACCGCCATTTGCATGGGAGAGGATAAGCAGGAAGTGCTGCGCTGCCTGAGTGTGCTCACCGGCGCCGAAGGCCGGTTCGATTACATGGTTTCGCCAAAGGAAAAAGTAATTGCAATTGTTGATTATGCACACACGCCTGATGCGTTGCTGAATGTGCTGGCAACAATTAAAAAACTGAAAAAGGGAAATGAGCATGTAATAACCGTTGTGGGCTGCGGTGGCGACCGCGATAAAACCAAGCGGCCCATCATGGCCGAAGTAGCCTGCGAGTACAGCGACAAAGTGATATTGACCAGTGACAACCCGAGAAGTGAAGACCCTGCACAAATCATCAAAGACATGGAACAGGGAGTGAATGTGGTGGCAAAGAGAAAATGTATCTCGATAGCGGACCGGCGGGAAGCGATTAAAACGGCTGTGAGTTTAGCCAAAGCCGAAGATATCATTCTGGTAGCCGGCAAAGGTCATGAAAAATACCAGGAGATAAAAGGTGTGAGAAATCATTTTGATGATAAAGAAGTGGTGAGAGAGATGTTTGAAATAACGGGGCGATAATGATGAGTAATGAGCAAGATCGATTTTTTAATTGACCATTTTCAAAGCTGAACTATGGTCAGAAAGTTAAACGGAGCGGGGTGCCAAAAGCTTAATAGTATTACCTGGACGGTAATAAAACTAAAATCATCTGAAAAGATGATAAAACAAAAAATCAAAGCCTTCTTCCCGGCTCTCTTCGCCACAGGCGGAGGGGTTGGGATAGGCCAGGCGAAACAACAGCATGCTGTACCATCTGTTTGATTGGTTTAAAAATCAGGATATCAAATTTCCCGGAAGCGGGATACTCGATTTCATCTCATTCCGGGTGCTGCTGGCCATGCTGCTGTCGCTGGTGATTACCCTGGTTTATGGAAAGAATCTTATACGAATACTGCGCCGCAGGCTGATAGGAGAAACAGTTCGTGAGCTCGGGCTTGCTGGTGAAGAAAAAAAGAAAGGCACGCCAACCATGGGCGGGCTGATCATCATCCTCGGCATCATCGTACCCACACTGCTCTTTGCAAGACTGGATACCATCTACATCATCCTCATGCTGATTGCTACCGTATGGCTGGGCCTGATTGGGTTTATTGACGACTACCTGAAGCTGCGGGCAAAACGAATTGCGAAGGAACAGGGAGTGGCTTATAAAAAAGGCGATAAAGACGGGCTGGCAGGCTGGTTTAAAATTCTTGGTCAGGTGGGGCTCGGTTTGTTTGTGGGACTGACACTCTACTTTAATAATGATGTAAAAATCTGGAGGGAATACCAGGGGAATTACAATCCGAATGATCCGACACAAGTACAGAAAACAGTAAATGGACAGGAAAAAGTTTTTGTAGTAACCAAAGAACCTATCACAACTATTCCGTTTGTAAAAAATCATGAGTTCAACTACACAAAACTTTTACCCAAAGCATGGAGACAGTACGCCTGGCTTCTGTACACACTGATTGTGATTTTTATCATTACGGCAGTTTCAAACGGCGCCAATATTACCGACGGTCTGGATGGCCTTGTTTCTGGTACTACAGCGCTGGTGGGTGTGTGTTTGGGCATTTTTGCCTATGCCAGCGGTAATTTTTATTTCGCCGATTACCTGAACATTATGTACATCCCCGGGCTGGAGGAACTGTCCATTTTCATTGCCGCCATGATTGGCGCCTGCATCGGGTTTATGTGGTACAATTCGTACCCGGCACAGGTATTCATGGGCGACACGGGCAGCCTTACCCTGGGTGGTATTATTGCTGCCATTGCCATCATTGTGCATAAAGAATTGTTGATACCTATTTTCTGTGGCGTGTTCCTGGTAGAAAACCTCAGTGTGATGATGCAGGTGGCCTATTTCAAATACACGAAAAGAAAATACGGCGAGGGCAGACGAATTTTTTTGATGAGCCCGCTGCATCATCATTACCAGAAGCTGGGCTATCATGAAGCAAAAATTGTAACGAGGTTCTGGATTGTGACGATGCTGCTTGTGCTGCTGAGCATAGCAACGCTGAAGATGAGGTAATGACACGGTAGCTGTCGGGTGAGAAAGGGAAATTGAAAAGTGAAAGGCGAAAATTGAAAATGCCTGCCAGCCGTACAGGCAGGTAAAATGGGAAGGGGGAAGAAGGATTTGGAAAATGAAAGTTCTTTAATCATTTAATGAATTATCGTATTGATTTTTTTATAAAATAAAAAATACTGTTTTGACTGATTCGAAGATTGATTGAAAAAGTTAACCCGGCCTCCTCTCATCAGGAGAGGGAGGCGGAGGGTGAGGCCAAAAATAATTTTTGAAAAACCACTATCCTCAACCCCATGAAACAGTGAAGAGATCCAAACCAGATTGTGGTGCAGAAAATCGAATGCTTGTGAAGAACCAAATTCCGTACAGCCGGCACATCCCGGACTTCCTGGAGGGAAGGAGACCCGTGAACAGGGCCGGTTTATTGAAACAATTTTTAAGATTAGTCAGTACCTGGTTGATGAGCAAAGAACAAAAGAAGGCATGCTTAATGACAGCAGCAGATTAATGAAACTAAAACCTGGCTCCCTCTCATTGAGCAGGTAACCAGGGGCGAGGTCATGAAAAAAAGATTTGTCATACTCGGCGGCGGTGAAAGCGGCGTCGGCGCTGCACTGCTGGCAAAACAGGAGGGCTATGATGTGTTTCTTTCCGACGAGGGTTCTTTGAAAGAGGAGTATCGCAACCAGCTGCTGCAGGCCGGAATTGATTTTGAAGAAGGCCGCCATACGGAAAAAAAAATTCTCAATGCTGATGAAGTAATGAAAAGCCCGGGCATCCCGGAAAAAAATGACCTGGTGAAAAAGTTAAGAGTAAAAGGAATTGAAGTAATCAGTGAAATAGAATTGGCTTTCCGCTTCAAAGGTGATAGCAAAATAATCGCCATTACCGGCAGTAACGGGAAAACCACCACCACCGCACTTACTTTTCATATCTGCAAAACAGCAGGTCTTGACTGTGCGCTGGTTGGCAATATCGGCTTTTCTTTTGCCCGGCAGGTGGCCACCGAACCCAAACCACTGTATGTAGCCGAGGTAAGCAGCTTCCAGCTCGATGATATCAAAACGTTCCGTCCGGATGTGGCGGTACTTACCAATATCACCGAAGATCATCTCGACCGCTATGAATACAGTTTTGAAAAATATATACGCAGCAAATTCCGCATCGCTATGAACCAGGCCCGGAATGATTATTTCATTTACAACCTGGACGATGAAGTAACTATGAAAAATATGAAACAGTTCAATATTCACTCAAAACAACTGCCAATCAGTATGAAAAACGAAGTACCTAATGGAGCATTTATCAAAGATGGAGACATGTATGTAAGAACCGGCGATGATTTTATGAGGATGAGTGTACACGATTTTGCACTCAGGGGAATTCATAACCAGTACAACACGATGGCTGCCTGTGTGGCCTCCTCCACCCTGGATTTACGGAAAGAAAAAATCCGCGAAGCCGTCACCACCTTTCAAAGCCTGGAGCATCGCATGGAACCGGTGGCCACTATCCGCGGCGTGGAATTTATCAACGATAGCAAAGCCACCAATGTGAACAGCACCTGGTATGCACTGGAGAGTATGACCAAACCCACCATCCTCATCCTTGGGGGTGTTGATAAGGGGAATGATTATTCCATATTGATGGACCTGGTGAAAGAAAAAGTAAAAGCCATCATCTGCCTCGGCATTGACAACAGGAAAATTCACGAGGCATTTGGCAACATAGTAAGCCCTATTGTAAACACAGGCAGCGCCTCAGAAGCCGTACATGCTGCCTTTCATTTTTCTGAAAAAGGGGATGTCGTGTTGTTAAGCCCGGCCTGCGCCAGTTTTGATTTATTTAAAAACTATGAAGACCGCGGCCGCCAGTTTAAAGATGCAGTAAGGGAGTTGTGAGTCAAAGGCCAGAAGTCAGGAGTCAGGAGTCAGAAGTCAGAAGTCAGAAGTCAGAAGTCAGAAGTCAGAAGTCAGAAGTCAGAAAAGTTTTAAGAAGCAAAGTTAACCAGGAACCAAAAACCAAAAACCAAAAACCAGAAACCAATAACCAGAAACCCGCAACCAGAAAATGACCGAAGTATTAAACATACCGAATCAATTAAAAAACTTTGGCCAAAAAACCCGGGGCGATAAAGTGATTTGGGCGCTGGTGATACTGCTGGTGCTTGTATCGCTGCTGGCTGTGTACAGCGCCACCGGCTCACTGGCATATAAATTATACCGGGGCAATACGGAAGTATACCTGTTCAAACAGTTTGCTTTTATCATTGTGGGCATTTGCGTTATTTATTTTGCGCATCGGGTTAACTACACTATCTGGTCGAAAGTTGCACAGATACTCTTCATCATTTCCATCCCGCTGCTCATTTATACGCTTTTTTTCGGGGTGCGGATGAATGAAGGCAGCCGGTGGATTCGCCTGCCGATTATCAATTTGACCATGCAGACATCCGACCTTGCCAAGCTGGCTTTGTTTATGTACATGGCCCGATTGCTGAGCAAAAAGCAAAACGTCATTAAAGATTTGAAGCAGGGTTACCTGCCGCTTATCATACCAGCCGGTCTTATCTGCGCCCTTATTGCACCGGCCAATCTTTCCACAGCCATGCTGCTGGGCGCCAGTTGCCTGCTGCTGCTCTTTATCGGCAGGGCCAGTACAAAACATTTATTGGTCACCATTGCCATTGCCTGTATTCCTGTACTGTTGCTGGTTGCTGCTGCAGTCATCCGTCACAACTCACCCGGTAATGAAGAACTGGCCACAGCAAAAAAATCTTCAGGCATATTTACCCGTGCCGATACATGGATTAACCGGGTGGAAGGGTTTATATACGGCAGCAGGCAGGCTATAGATGATGATGCGTACCAGGTGACACAGGCAAAAATTGCCATTGCAAAAGGCGGTTTTACCGGCGTTGGTCCCGGCAACAGCACGCAACGGGATTTTTTGCCGCAGGCATACAATGATTTTATTTATCCAATCATCATTGAGGAATATGGATTGCTTGGCGGCGCCATACTGTTATTTATTTACCTGCTGTTTCTGTGGCGAAGCATCAGGATATTCAAACGTTGCCCCTATGCTTTTGGTGCATTCCTGGCGCTGGGGCTCAGCTTTACACTGGTAATACAGGCCGTGGCAAACATGGCCGTAAGCGTAAACCTGTTTCCTGTTACCGGTGTTACGCTTCCGCTGGTGAGCATGGGAGGCAGCAGTTTTTTGTTTACCTGTCTTGCCATCGGAATTATTCTGAGTGTGGCCAGGAATGTGGAGCAGTTGGAAGGAAAAAAGGAAATGCTCAATGCTCAATGATCTCCCGATAATTATCGGGACAATTATCAACAGGGAGCATTACGCATTGAAAATTGAACAGTAAAAAGAGGTGAGTAAAAAGATAATCATAGCCGGAGGAGGCACAGGCGGACATATTTTTCCTGCCATTGCCATTGCAAATGCAGTAAAGAGAAAAGATGACTCAATAGAAATTTTGTTTGTCGGCGCAAAAGGAAGAATGGAAATGGAAAAAGTACCACAGGCTGGTTACAAAATTGTTGGGCTGGATATAGCAGGCTTCAACAGGAGTTCTTTGATAAAAAATATCGGTTTGCCATTCAAGATTATCAAAAGTTATTTCCAGGCACGAAAAATTCTGAATGAATTTAAGCCGGATATAGTAGTGGGTGTGGGCGGTTATGCCAGCTTCCCCATGCTGCAGGGGGCGCAACAAAGAAAAATACCTACTGTGATTCAGGAGCAGAATTCATATGCCGGAAAGACCAACAAGTTTCTTGGTAAAAAAGCAAAAGCGGTTTGTGTGGCGTATGAAGGCATGGAAAAATTTTTTCCGAAAGAAAAAATTGTGATGACAGGAAACCCCGTGCGAACTGCCATTTCGCAATCAGCCATTACAAGAAGCGAAGGGTTGAAGTTTTTCGGCCTCGATGAATCAAAAAAGACCGTATTGGTTGTGGGCGGAAGCCTGGGAGCAAAATCAATCAATGAGGCAATTGATGAACAGCTGGATGAATTAATGAATGCAGGACTGCAACTTGTATGGCAAACAGGAAAACCATACGCTGAACGGGCAAAACAAAGAGCACTGGGCAAGGCAGGTGTATGGGTAAATGATTTTATCACACAAATGGAATATGCCTATGCGGCTGCCGACATGGTGATTTCACGGGCCGGTGCCATTGCCATTGCCGAACTGTGTGTTATGAAAAAGCCGGTTCTGTTTGTGCCGTTTCCTTTTGCAGCGGAAGATCACCAGGCGGCCAATGCTATGAGCCTGGTAAATAAAAATGCAGCGCTGATGGTTAAAGACAGCGAAGTGAAGGAAAAACTGGCAACAGTGATTATTGAATTGTCAAAAGATGAAGTGAAACAAAATGATTTGAAAAAAAATATCAGCGGTTTGGCAATTGCAGATGCGGATGAAAGAATTGCAGATGAAATTTTAAGGCTGATTAATTACTGATACCCGGGCGGCATGTTTTAAAAGTTCTTTTGAAAAAATTAATCCCGGGGCGGCGCTCCTTCACGCTGCCTGCCTGTGTGAATTTAACCAGGCGGCGGCAATATGGTGTGACGAAGCCGGGGCACGATGGTCCAAACAATACTGTCCTTATGAATTCCCCCTCCGGGGGGCAGGTGGTGAGTAAAAAATCGATGGTTGTGAGCCGGGAGTTATGTGACGGAATTCAGGGTTGAGCATTGCACATTGATAATTGAACATTGCGCATTTAAAATGGAAGGGGAAAAGAGTAAAACAAAAGCTGATGTGAAGGTGGTTTATTTCATCGGTATCGGCGGCATAGGAATGAGTGCACTGGCAAGATACTTTCATGCAAAAGGAGCAAGAGTGAGTGGTTATGATAAAACACCCAGCTCATTGACAAAAGAACTGGAGAAAAGCGGAATCCGGATTCATTACGAAGAAAACATTGCGCTGATTCCGAAAGATGCTGACCTGGTGGTTTATACACCGGCTGTGCCGGAAGAACATGAAGAACTGGTGTATTACCGGGCACAGGGATATAAAGTGACGAAGCGGAGCGATGTGCTGCAAATGGTAACGGAAAGTTCTTTTACTATATGCATTGCAGGCACGCATGGCAAAACAACCATCACCACCCTGGTGGCTCACCTGCTGCGGCATACGGGGTATGGATGCAATGCTTTTCTCGGGGGCATTTCGGTGAACTATGGAACGAATTTTTGGGCAAGTGAAAGAAATGTTTGCGTGGTGGAAGCCGATGAGTACGACCGGAGTTTTTTGAAATTAAATCCCGATGTAGCGGTGATAACTGCGATGGACCCGGACCATCTCGACATCTACGGCACGGCGGATGAAATGGAAAAAGCATTTATTGAATTCAGCGGCCGTATAAAAGAAGGCGGGCTGCTCATCAGCAAGTTGGGACTGAAAAGAACACAGGAGCTGAAAGGAACAAGAAAGCTGACCTACAGCCTGAATAACAGAAATGCCGATGTGTATGCTGAGAATATTAAGATGATAAACGGCAGTTATGAGTTTGATGTAGTAGTAAAAGGAACCCGGTTTGATAAAATGAAACTGAATACCGGCGGCATGCACAATGTGGAAAATGCAGTGGCAGCCTTTGCCGTAGCAAGTTCTTTGGAAATTGATAAGGAAAAAATAAAAGCGGCGGTGGAATATTTCAAGGGAGTGAAGCGGCGGTTTGAATATATCTTCCGTACAGACAAAGTTGTTTTTATAGATGATTATGCGCACCACCCTGAAGAATTAAGGGCCCTGATCAACGGTGCAAAATCATTATTCAGTAACCGGACATGCACCGTGATTTTTCAACCGCACCTGTACACCCGCACCAGGGATCTGGCAGATGGCTTTGCTGAAGTGCTGGATATGGCAGATGAAATTGTGCTGCTGCCCGTTTACCCGGCGCGGGAATTACCGATACCAGGTGTGAGCAGCGAAATGATTTTAAATAAAATGAAGAATAAGAACAAGATAGTAATGACTAAAGATGAACTGGTGAAATGGATAGAAAATGATTTTAAAAAGAAGGTGGATAAAGAAAACGGTGCAGTACTGATAACGGCAGGCGCAGGCGATATTGATTTGCTGGTGGAACCAATTAAAAAAAATCTGAAATGATTTTGTAAAGTGAATACAATAGCAACCATACGGAAAATTTTGCTGGTGTTTTTCTGGGTTTGCATCAGTGGCGGTATGCTCACCCTGCTGATTGCTGCTATCGGCAGAAAGAATAAAGAAAGCTGCCGGGATTACAGCATCGTCATCCGCGGCGCTGAAGAAAACCTTTTTGTTGATGCCGGCGATATTGCGCAACTGCTGAAGACTGCAACCGGCTCCGCAATAAAGGAAATGAAAATTACCGACATCAACCTGCGCAGGCTGGAACAGCTGCTGCGTGACAATATTTGGATACAGGACGCCGAGATGTGGTTTGACAACCGCAATGTGCTGCACGTGCAGGTGACCGAACGGCAACCCGTGGCAAGAATCTTTACTACCGATGGCAAATCATTTTATCTCGACAGCTCGGAAAAGAAACTGCCACTTTCAGAAAAAGTGACGGCAAGAGTACCCATGATCTCCGGTATTCCCGGTAAAAAAAATTATGCTGCTGCTGACAGCGAGCTGCTGCATGATGTGACCAGGCTGGCGCTGTATATCAAAAACAATTCTTTCTGGATGAGCCAGGTGGCACAGGTGCATATTACGCCGGAACGAAATTTTGAAATCAGCCCGGTAGTGGGCAACCACCTGGTAAAACTTGGCAACGGAAAAAATTTGGAGAAAAAATTCAACCGGCTGCTGGCATTTTACCGGCAGGTGATGGTTAAAACAGGATTTGACGCCTACAGCACGGTGGATGTACAATATAGCGGGCAGGTGGTGGCAACAAAGAAAGGCAAGGGGAATAATAAAGTGGATACCGTGCTTCTGAAAAAGAATATTGAGAAGCTGGTAAAAGAAGTGCAGCAGATGAGCAGCGATACAATAAACGGATTAAATAAGATTCCTGGAAAGCCAACCATAAAAGTGGAACAGCAGTAAGTACAAATTGATAGGAGAGCCACCGGCACTCAGCTTACTAACCCAAACACTGTGAAAACTGAATCCTTACCCGGGAGAGAAGTCGGAAGTGCCGACAATACTTGTCGGCATGCCGACCGCAAGCGTCGGCATCGGAAGTTGGGAGAAATGGGCAATGTGCAATAAACAATGGTCAGCGGGAGAGAGTTAGTTAGCAGCTCTGATCTCTCATTGAAGGATAAGCAGTATATGAAAATGAAAAACGCAAAGTTCTTTTCAACGCACCGAGGGGTATAGCAATAACTATCAGGACTGGTATCAAAAAAAATTTCAACATAAACCCAAAACCTATCTGTAAACAACTAAAAACGACAATATCATGAACAACGAAAATCCCATCATCGTCGGACTTGACATCGGCACTACAAAAATCGCCGTAATTGCCGGCCGTAAAAATGAATTCGGCAAACTGGAAATCCTTGGTTTCGGCAGGGCCAACAGCAATGGCGTTAAGCATGGCCAGGTGTTGAATATTGATGAAACCATCAAGGCGATCAATGCGGCGCTGGAAAACTGTAAGGCCAGCAACCCGGGGCTTGAAATTAAAGAAGTATATGTGGGCATTGCAGGCCATCACATCAAAAGCCTGCAAACCCGCGGCGATATGGTGCGGCAAAACACCGAGGAAGAAATTATACAGCGGGAAATTGACCAGCTGGTGGCCGACCAGTACAAAACTTATATTCCCGCCGGCGACCAGATAATTGATGTGATTCCGCAGGAATTTACCATTGATAATTTTCAGAACATCCCGAACCCGATTGGTTATGGCGGTGTAAAAATCGGCGCCAACTTCCACATCATTACCGGCGACAGGAATGCCATACGCAATATCAGGCGCAGCGTGGAGAAATCACATTTGTCAACAAAAGACCTCGTGCTGCAACCGCTGGCTTCCGCAGCCGCTGTGATGGGACAGGAAGATTTGGAAGCAGGCGTAGCGATAGTTGACATCGGCGGCGGCACCACCGACCTTGCGGTATTTTATGAAGGCATTCTCAAACACACGGCGGTCATCCCGTTTGCCGGCGAAAACATAACCAATGATATTAAAACCGGTTTGGGTGTGCTGCGTACCCAGGCCGAGCAGATGAAAGTGCAGTTTGGCAGCGCACTGGCCAACGAAGCAAAAGCCAATGCATGGATCACCATTCCGGGACTGCGGGGCATGCCGCCAAAGGAAATCAGCGTAAAGAATCTTGCCAACATCATCCAGGCACGCATGAGTGAAATACTCGACTTTGTTACTTATCATTTGAAACAGGTTGGCCTCGATAACAAGGCGCTGAATGGCGGCATCATTCTTACCGGCGGTGGTTCGCAACTGAAACACATGATTCAGCTGACCGAATATGCTACCGGACTGAATGCAAGAATCGGTTTCCCTAATGAGCATCTGGCCGCCGGCCATATCGAAGAGCTCGCCAAACCCACCTATTCTACCTGCATCGGTTTAATACTGAAAGGCTATGATGACTATGAACACAAACGCAAACAATTTGAAACCGAATTTAAAAAAGTAGAAGTGCCCGACAGCCTGAAGCAAACTGCCACCGATGGTGCGGAGGTTTTGGCAGAGGACGGTGTTTCAGCCGATAAAATGAAGAAGAGAAAAAATCTTACCGGCTTCTGGGATAAATTCAAAGACCGGCTGGTAGATCTGTTCAGGGAAGAAGAGGACCATCATTTATGAAAAGTCAAAATCCGATAGCTATCGGATCAAAATTAAAAACTAACCTATTACTAACTGCTGCCTTTTTTAACAGGCAGCAACATAAAATCTAACCGTATGATTCATTTTGATCTGCCAAAAGAAAAATCATCCATCATTAAAGTGATTGGCGTAGGAGGCGGAGGAAGCAATGCAGTTAACTATATGTTCAACCAGCTGATTGAAGGTGTCAACTTCATCATCTGCAATACCGATGCACAGGCCATTGCACTGAGCAATGTGCCGAATAAAATTCAGCTCGGGCCTCATCTTACCCAGGGCCTTGGCGCCGGCGCCAACCCCGAAATCGGCCGCCAGGCTACGGAAGAGTCGCTGGAAGAAATACGACGCATACTGGAAGTGAACACCAAGATGACCTTCATTACTGCCGGTATGGGTGGCGGCACCGGCACCGGCGGCGCTCCCATCATTGCAAAAATCTGCAAAGACCTGGGTATACTCACCGTCGGAATCGTTACCACGCCTTTTGCTTACGAAGGAAAGAAACGCATTTCACAGGCCGAAGAAGGTATCAAAAACCTGAAGCAGTATGTGGACACACTGCTTGTCATCAGCAATGATAAGCTGCGCCACCAGTTTGGCAACCTGAAAATGCGTGAGGCATTCGCCAAAGCCGATAATGTGCTTGCGACAGCAGCCAAATGTATTACCGACGTCATCAGCAGCACGGGACAGATTAATGTAGACTTTGCCGATGTGTGCACTGTGATGAAGAACGGCGGTGTGGCCATACTGGGCAGTGCCGCAGCACAGGGCGAAAACCGGGCACAGCGGGCCATTGAAGAAGCTTTAAACTCGCCGCTGCTCAACGACAGCGATATCCGCGGCGCCAAATGGATTCTTATCAATATTAACTCAGCCGAAGGCGATGATGAATTCACAATGGATGAAGTGGAGATCATCCAGAATTACCTGCTGAGCCAGGCCGGCGAAAATACCGATGTGATACTCGGTCTCGGATACGACAATTCACTTGGCAGCAAGCTGGGCATTACACTTATTGCCACCGGTTTTCAGCACAAAGATCCGTTTACCAAAACCAGCGCAGATAACTACCGTGTGAAGAAAAAAGAGGTTGAGAAAAAAGAAGAAAAAATTATTATGGTACTTGGCGAGCCGGAGGGGATGAAGAAAGAAGAGCCAAAGGAAGAAGAAAAGACCGAAGCAAAAGTGGTGGATATTCTTTCGCCCTGGCTGGTAGAAAATGTGCCGGCCACCGATGAGCCTGTTTCGGCCATGATGATTGTGGAAGATGAAGAACTGGAAGAAGAGGAGAATGAATCTAACACCTTACATCCAGGCGAAGAAAATAAAGTAGTGGTATGGGAACTGCACCTGAACGAAAAACCACTTAGTGAAACCACGAACCGTATTACGGGTGAAACTACTGGGGAAAAAATAGACGCATCGGAAAAAAATCAGCCATTATTTTCGGCTGATGAATCCGTAAAACCCGCAGCAAAAAAAGAAGAAACTAAACATAGTACTACCCCGGTGTCTGCAGCATCGGGAGGTTACCTGGCCAGACCATCCAATATTTACGCAGAAACACAAGCAGGGGTCTCCACCCCAATGCCTTCTGCTGAAGAACCGGTTCCGCACCAAGTGCCAAACACCAACAGCGAAGAAACGCTTTGCGACATGCAATTGGTAATGCGGGATGACATTCCTGCGGCGGATATGCCGTTGGCTCATCAGGCTCAGCCACCTTTGTCTGCTTCTGTTGAGGATTCGCCGATGGCGAACGAAGCGGAAGAACAAAAACGTAGGGCAGCCGAAAGGCTGAAGAAGCTGCGTAATCTGTCATTCAACATTAACGCGGCCGACCCGAATAATGAGTTTGAGACTGTGCCGGCTTATATCCGCCGCAATATGGAATTGTATGGCAACTCCCTTACTGCAGTCGAAAATTTTTACAGCAATTACGAAGTCAAGACCGACGAAAACAACCAGGCTAAAATCAGCACCATCAATACATTTCTCGAAGGCAAAAAACCTGATTAACCTTGGCTTTAACAAGGTAAATCCTCATCCTTGTGAAACCATGAGCTTGCGAAGGATCTTCCATAGCCTTATTTCAGGCTTGTGTTTTTAGTTGTTCTCCCCGATTTCTATCGGGGAGATTTTTTTCCTGCGGGTCCCGGTAAAGTCGGGGCGAAGCAAACTCTTCATTATGGCTGTGCATCCTGTAACTGTGGTTTTTTATTATGTAACCGGCAGCAGTAATTCTTTTCATCGTCCCTTGCGCCTGCCCGAAGTATCCGCCACAGGCGGAGCAGGTGGGTCGCACTCTTGTACTGCAGCAATTCTATTCAACTTCTTATTGTTACTACAACTTATCTCAAAAGTAATTTTAACTCAGATATTTTGAGAAACCGAGTTACACAGTGATGATGTTTCTGAAGTAAATTCTCTGTGTAACTCCTTAACTCTGTGCCACTGTGTTGTAATTATGACTTTTGAGATAAGTTCTGATTTTTTTCTCTTTAATAAAATATATTTATCAATTTCCTCAAACTTTGATTCTTGTTCCATGTACCTTGTGCCCTTTCCCTTCCTCCCTTATCTTGCATCCCCAATGGAAATCAAAGAAGCGAAATACATCATCAGCAGCCCCTCAGTGGATAAATGCCCGCAGCCCGACAGGCCCGAATATGCCTTTATCGGCCGAAGCAATGTGGGCAAGTCGTCGCTCATCAATATGCTCTGCAATAAAAAAGAGCTGGCAAAGGTTTCAGCCAACCCGGGCAAAACGCAACTCATCAATCATTACCAGATAATCTCCCACGCACCCCGGCCACAGCAAAAGAGCAAGACGCTGAACTGGTACCTGGTTGATCTTCCTGGTTACGGGTTTGCTGTCGTTTCTCAAAAACAAAAAAAGGGCTGGGAAAAAATGATTGAAGAGTATATCCGTAAAAGAGAAAGCCTGGTAAACCTGTTTGTGCTTATTGACAGCCGCCATGAGCCGCAGAAAAAAGACCTTGACTTCATCAACCGGCTGGGGGAGTGGCAGGTTCCCTTTTCCCTTGTGTTTACAAAAGCTGATAAAAACAAGCCCGGTGCCACACAGCGTAAGGCAGAGGTTTTTATGCAGAAACTTTCTGAGCGGTGGGAAGCAATGCCGGAATATTTTATTACTTCAGCGGTCACACGAAGCGGCCGACAGGAAATGCTTGGCTACATTGACCGGCTGAACCAAAAACTGCAGGGCTGATGAGGAAAAAATGAGCCAGGTTCAGTTATGTTTTGCCAGAATAATCAGCTATCTTGCAGCCGAATTTTTTAACGCCATGCGGAAAATCTTATCTGAAAAAAACGTTGCAGCCATACTATTTATCCTTGTGCTTGTCGCTTTCTCTTTTGCCCACGAAGATTCCAAAAAAAGGAGTCATTATTACAATGCTTCTACTATCCAGATTCACCAGGATCATTCATCAACGAGTTTGATAACAGTGAAAAATAATGCGGGCATGAATGTTGCCGGAAACCGGCAATAACCCCTGGCCGGTTTTTATTTCACTTACCTTCAGTTCACTACCTTATTGGCGCAGCTGCTGCTGGCAAAGGCTTCAGGTTTTGCCTTAAATGCGAAACCCATGCCCAGGATATAACCCATCGCTTCTTTCAGCGCATCATTGCTTTTAAAGTGCGGGTTGGTATTAATGTCGGCATGCACCTCCATGTCCACATCATAAATAGTGAACAGGTTGCAGAGTTCGTAAGCAATTTCAATGCTCTTGGCCACTTCCATCAGCATCCGTTCCTTGATGCTGAACTGCTGCCTTGTTTTTTCATTGTGAATAAACATAAAGCCGCCGTGCCCTTCACGCAGAAACACAATCACCGTGGCAAATTCGGTTTCATGACCTTTTACCTGTGAGTCGGTGCCGATGCACACTTTCAGGTGATAACCGGCTGCCGTTTCCCGCTTGATGGCATTTTCTACCGCCTGAAGTATCGGGATGTCTATTGCTTCTCCATTGAATTTTCTCCAGCGCATACGAAAAAGAGGTTTTTCTAAATTATAGAAAAACCTCTGAAATCCCAAAAGGGTACGGATGATAAATAGTTAATGCATTATTTCTTAATGAATTTTTCTGTCCATTGCTCAATACCGTTGCTGAACCGGATGATGTAAATACCGGGTATGATGGTGCCTGCGTTGATAGCGCTGTATCCTTTTTCTACCACTCCTTTGCTGATAAGTTTCCCGTTGCGGTCAATAACCTGGTACTGGTAAACAGCAGGGCTGCTGACATTCAGGCTGACGCCTGTTATGTTGTTTCCTATTAATTGCGGCTTCAGGGTTTTACCTGCACGAATGGTAATCACGTTTGAGTAGTATTCTTTGAAGTTGTCAAATGTTACATGCATGCGGTATTGCAGTGGTTTAGTGTCGGCCGGTCTGTAGCTGAAACTACGCAGATGGTTTAAAGGCTGTTCCAGTACTGTAAAATTTCTGCCGTCGCTTGAAACTTCTATCACTTGTTTGATTACTGCCTCATCTGCATCAATCAGCCAGTTGAGCAGGTGAAGTTCGCCTTCAAGCCGACCTCTCATTTCCAGCCTGCGCAAAGGAAGCGAGGTGCCGGGCACATAACTTGCCTGCAACGAATAAGAGCCAAGACTTGCATATTCAGGAGCATAAATATTTCCTTTGCCATCAATACGCAGGTAATAAGTGCCGGCGCTTATCAGCGAGTCAACGATAGAACTGAGGAGGTTGCCCGGATTATAAATGCCAAGCGTATTGTAACCTGCATCGAGAAACTCTACCTGCAAATCGAGATCAGAACCTGCATTGCTGCTTCCCACATTATAAGGAACAGCGCTCAGTTGAAACTGGCCAAACTCAGGCATGGTGAATTTAAACAGGTCTTTGTCGTCCGTTTTTTCTATCACACCGCTGATGGTAAACTGCTCGTTGTTATCAAATGATGCATTGGTAGCAGTGTTGTAAGCATCAGTATGATCGTCGGTGCGGTAGCCAAAGCCATTGGTGGCATTGGTGATAATGCTCAGGTCGGTTTGAATATTGTTGCAGCTGATGGAATTGGGCCCGTTGTGCCACAGGGTCATGTTCTGGTTGTAACCGGCGCCCATTATCGGGGCCCATCCAATTTCACCGGTACCCTGGCCCCAGTTGTAATCCGATGTTTTTACGCAATTGCCATCATACGAACTTTGATGGCGCAATCCAAGCGTATGCCCTGCTTCATGCGATGCAGCCTCGGCAATGTTTTTAATATTATAACCGAGCAGCGATGAAAAAACAAAAGCTGGTGTGTTATCACCCCAGGTAAATGAATTCAGGTAAGCAACACCGCCGGCGCCGGAGCCGTACCATTCATACGAAGTGGTAATAACAATGCGAATTCTCCGGTTGACAGGCGCCTGGTTGTATTTGGTCTGGCTGGTAGTGACGTTGATATTAAACGGCCGGAAATCTTCCGCTGTACGGTTAAACACTTCGGTAATCTGTGTTTCATTCAGGCCGGAAGAGTTGCAGTTGAAATCGCCGTACACATTCCACATGGTGCCGGAAACATAGTGGCCATCAAAGTCAAGGTAAATGACGGCGCTGGCGCTGGTGTAGCTGTTCAATGTGGGCACCTGTGCATGTGCTGTCTGCATTCCTCCAAAAAGCAGCATCAGCAAGACAGGTTTGTAAAGGTTTTTCATAAAAAGGGATTTAACGGATGAAATCATGGTTTCTCATTGGTACGGATTGAAAACGGGCTGTTATTCATTAACCAGGTCATAAAGTCCTTTTTTGACGAAATAATATTGGCCATTCTCAAAACCAAGCTCGTAAGCATCGGCGTGCTGAAAACTTATGATACGACCTGTGTATTTTACAGCGCCGTCTTCCATGGTAATTTTTGAAAATGAAAATGCAGAACCCGGGAAATTGGTCGAGCGGATGACCATGCTTTTTATCCCGGAGTCTTCATCAACAGCAACTGAAGCAATAGTTCCCCGGAAAATAAAATTGTCAGCAAGAGCAAAGTTCACTTCACTGCCCGCTGCATTCTGCAGCAGCGATTCAAGACTGCTGATGCGGCAATTGATTTTTTCGGGCAATGGCTGAAAAAGCGCCGGCCGGTTGTAGTCCGGTTCTCTTACAAATGGGTGTTGCGCTTCAGACTGGAAACAGAGTAACGTCAGGATGAGGCAGGTAATGCCTTTGTAAAGATTTTTCATCGGATACATTTTAGTTTAAACAGGATATTGACTGGCAGCAAAAAAGCTTACTGCAATCTTCAGGGAGGGTGACGGAATCACAACAGAATGTGACTATGGAAAAACGGGTAGCGGTCTATTTTATTTTTATAAATTAGAAGAATTGAAGCATGTTTTTTTAATAAGTAAGTATACGGTAAACGGCGTCGTACTATTTCAGGTAAAAAAAATTAATACTGCCCGGTGCTTAACAGCACCAGCGTACATGCATTCTGTACTTCGATGCCGTTTTGCTTTGCCCGTTCAGCCAGTTCTGCATTTTCAGCGCCGGGGTTAAAAATGATGCGCTGGGGTTTAAGTGATAATACATAATCGTAGTATTCATACTGGTGCAGGGTATTCAGGTAAAAGGTAATCGTATGAATGTTTTCAAATTTTTTCTTCTCAGTTTCCACCGGCACATCCTTTACCATCATTTGCCGCTTGCCGATGGCAACTACCGGGTACCCCATGCTGCGCAACCGATGTATAGCGAGGAAACTGTACCGGGCAGGATTGTCGGAGGCACCGAGCACCAGCGTTTTTTTCTTTTCATTCATTTTGTAAAACTATGCGGAAAAAAATTACTGCATTCAGAGCAGCTTGTACTGTTTTCGCGGCACCCTGCTTATGATCTCTTCCAGCGCATTTTTCAGAAAGGGATATTTAAACTGAAAACCGGTTTCTGTAATTTTTGCCGGCAACACCCAGCGGCTCTTCAGCACCAGTTCCGTTTCTGTGCCAATCAGTGCAGCGCCGAACCTCAGCATCCAGGTGAAGGCGGGAAGGCCAAATTTATTCCGGGTTACTTTGCGAAGGGTCTGCATAAATTCATCATTGATTACCGGGTTGGGTGCGCAGCAATTGAAAGTGCCGCTCATTTCTTTATGTTCCCAAATCCATTCAATCATGCGGCAGGTATCTTCTGCATGAATCCAGCTGTACATCTGTTTGCCGCTGCCCTGCTTGCCGCCCAAACCGAATTTTAATAAATTAAAATAGGGAAGCAGGATGCCGCCCGGTCCTAAATTGATGGCCATGCGCAGTGCAACTTTTCTTGTACCGGGAGTATGTTGTTTATAAAAAATATTTTCCCATCGTTTGCAAACCTGTACGGAAAAATCGTCGTGCATTTCACCGTTGTATTCATCCTGCGGCCGGTCTTCCGCATGACGGTAAATGGTGGCAGAAGAAGCATTAATCCACAGTGAGGGAGGCCGGCTGCACTGCCCGATTGTTTCCCCTATTGCCCGGGTAGCATGGGTACGGCTGTCAAATATTTCCTGTTTGTTTTTTTCGGTGTAGCGGCAGTTCACTGATTTACCGGCCAGGTTAATTATTATATCAGCACCTTCAAGTTCATGTTGCCAGTCACCGGCCGATTTAGCATCCCAGGGGACTATTCGCACATTTTTCAAGTCGTCAGCTGAAAGTGAGTTGTAATTATTTCGATTGGTTTTTTCGTTTGCAACCAGTCTTGACAATATTACTATTTCATTTTCCTTCCCTAAGTGCCGGGTCATTTCCTGCCCCAGGAAACCCGTACCGCCGGCTATTATGATTTTTTTATTTTTCACAACAGTTGATTTAGTGAAAGAGGAATAATATAAAGCCGGTCATGCAAAGAAGGTTCATACTTACTACCCATTTGTTTTTTGGCAAAACGCCTGCGTACTCCATCCGTCGAATGTATTCTTTAAAAACAATGGCTGCGGTTGCTGCCAGGTAAAGGCTGATGCACCACTCCGGCAATATGGAATGCACACACATCAGCGGAATAAGCAGGAGTATAACCGTGAGTGCAAGAATATTCACCTGGCCCAGGTATTCAAAAGCTTTTTGTTTGGAAAAACTGAAAGCCAGCAGGCAGTTGGCAGCAACAAAAACAAGATGAGCACCCTGTAATTGGGTAGATGAGACCCGGTAATAAGAAAGAGTGCTTAAAAACGTTGCATGCAGAGGGAAAAGCATCAGCGTATTGAATAAAAATGACAGGGCCATAAAGTAAAAACGATACCAATAATTATTGTCGGGCGAGCAATCAATGCTGCCGGGCCCGCATTTACGGGCCACTATCACCTTGCGGTTGTAAGAGACGAGTTTGTAGAGTTTCTTCAGAAACCATTTTACCGGGGGCAGGTTTCCTGCTGATTTTATCCACGGAATTTTCTTACCAAGAATTTCCAGCAATGCATCTATGCCGTAAAGTACTTTACCATCATTAGTGTCAAGCAGGGGTATTTCATTCCGGCTTTTATCAAAATCAATTTTTGTTAAATAAATTTCTTCCAGGCTGGAAAAAGCTTTCCTGCCTGCGCCCGGCAGCAGTCCAAATTTTACAAACTGGCCGGAGTACCAGCTGCAAAAGGGGCAGTTGTCGTCGTAAATAAGAATTTTATTTTCCATAATTAAAGTTTAGATTTTGTAAAACCGCTCAATTCATTTCGGAGTACCTTCTGTTCAATCAGGCGCTGGTAAATGATAATGTAATAGATCCCGATGACAGCGGCGCCGGTAATTCCAATCCAGAAAACTACCTGCACATCATCGGGGTCAAAAAGCCGGGAGAGGGGCCAGCAAAGGAAAATCAGGATTAAATCAGCAGCACAACATATCCAGTAGCGGATAATCTGCTTTTTAAAACCGGAATGAATGAAGCAGGGAGTATTAAATCCGGCACTGATTAGTTGCCAGCAACCGAGGAGAAACAATCCCGCCATAAATAAAAAGAGGTAAAATACCGGCACAGATATTATCATCAGGAGCATCAATACCAGCTGTCCATAGTAATCTGTTTTCTTCAACCACAACATATCAAGTATTTTAAATTTTCAGAAAACAATGAAAATAGTTTTACAAATAAAAACCGGTTTCCCGGTTTTTTCCCATCTCCGGAAAGAGAAGGGTTAGGGGTGAGGCTTAAAGAGCTTCATCAGGCTGCCGACAAACCAGTTTTCATCTGCCCTGATCATCACATCCAGTGTTTTATCAGCCTGCATGCCCAGTTTTTTTATGCCGCTTACTGTTTCCACAAAAGTTTTTACCTGTTTGTCCCGCTTATCGCCTTCCACATCTTCCAGCTTGTCCAGCAGCTGCATCATGGGCTCCAGCTCCCGCTTTTTTCTTTCTTTCACAATTTGCTTTACCACTTTCCAGATGTCTTTTTCGGCTACAAAGAATTCTTTTCTTTCACCGGGAAGCAGCACCCTTTCTACCAGGCCCCAATTGATGAGTTCGCGGATGTTCATATTGGTATTGCCGCGGCTGATGTTGAGTTCCTCCATGATATCGTCCTGGCTGAGCGGATCGGCGCTGATGAGCAGCAGGGCATGAATCTGCGCCATGGTGCGGTTGATGCCCCAGTGGGTGCCAAATGCGCCCCAGCTGCTGATGAATTGCTGCCTGGCTTCGGTTAGTTTCATACACCAAAGCTACAGCATGTGTTTCGAAATTTCAAAAAATACTGAAAATATATTTTCCGATGAAGCTGGCTTTATCTCCCGCCGTCATCCCGCCATCAATGTTCTTCATACTGTAGTTCTTTTCTGAATAGATGAAACAGCTTGCCGATTACGCCCAGTAAAATGCCGGCAATAAACAAACCTGCTGCTACCGGGTACAAAAAATCCGAAACAGGGTCATTCAGCAAGGTGAGAACGGAGCTGAAAAAAAAGAGAAAAATTCCTTCAAAAAGAAAGATGTCAAACAAGGCGTTATAAAGGTTCATAGATTTTTGCTGCATCACGTAAATACGTACAGGCACAGCATTATATGAGATGTAGAACCGCCTTTTTCTGAAAAACAGGTGAAATTACTTAGCGTTTAGGCTGATGTATGGTTAGGGGCAATGAATGTATAACCGGCAATCCCGGCGAAGTAGAAACGAACTATTACTACATAAGCATGGCTACCGGGTTTTCCATATATTTTTTCAACGTTTGAAGAAAGGCGGCTCCCACGGCGCCATCCACACTGCGGTGATCGCAACTCATGGTCACTTTCATCACATTAGTAGTAGTAAATCCCTCGCCTTTTTTTACCACCACTTCTTTTATTTTACCTACGGCCAGTATGCAGCTGTCGGGCGGATTGATGATGGCTGTGAATTCTTCAATATCCATCATGCCAAGGTTGCTTATGGTAAATGTATTGCCTGTAAATTCATGCGGCTGCAGTTTTTTATTCCTGGCTTTTTCGTACAGCTCTTTTGCTTCAGCCGCTATTTGTGAAAAAGATTTCTGATTGGCAAATTTTATAACGGGCACAATAAGCCCCTCGGGCACAGCTACAGCGCTGCCGATATGTATATGATGCCATGTGCGGATAGTATCTCCCATCCAGGAAGAATTGACCGCCGGGTGCTGCTGCAAAGCCAACGCACAGGCTTTGATAAGAATATCCTGGAAAGAAATTTTTACAGGGCTGAATTCATTCATCTGCGTCCGGGCTGCTATCGCATTGTCCATGTTAATTTCAATGGTCAGGTAAAAATGGGGGGCGGAAAACTTACTTTCACCCAACCGGCGGGCAATGGTTTTGCGCATCTGGCTGTTAGGTGTATCGGTAAATCCTTCTTCGCCGGTGGCAGGTGCCAATACCGGTTGCGGTTTTGGCGAAACAGGTTGCGTGGCAATTTTAGTTGATTCAGCAACGGCCGTCTGCAGGTAAGTATCAATGTCGGCTTTTACAATTCGGCCGCCATCGCCGCTGCCGCGCAGTGTACGCAGGTCAATTCCTTTTTCTTTTGCAAATTTCCTTGCCAGCGGTGAAGCCTTAATTCTTCCGTTGCCGCCGGTTGCTGCTGGTTGCTGATAACTGGTTGCCGCTTGCACTTCTGCAATAGACGGTTTACCTGATTCACTTATTTGTGCCGGTTTCAATACTCCGCCCTTTGCCGCTGCTGCCACTGCTTCTACATCCACTTTACCTTTTTCACCAATTATACAGAGCAGGGCATTCACGGCAATTTTTTCTCCCTTTTCGGCGCCGCGGTATAAGAGTGTTCCGTTCTTATAGCTTTCCAGTTCAAGTGTTGCTTTATCAGTTTCAATTTCGGCTAGTATATCGCCTTTCTTTACCATGTCGCCGATATTTTTATGCCAGGCTGCTATTACTCCTTCAGTCATCGTATCGCTTAGCCGCGGCATCAGTACTACTTCTTCCATTTTGCTTATGTCGATGGCCGTAGCGGAGGCAGTTGCTACCGCCGTTGCTGGTTGCATTTCTTGTGTCATTTCCTTCTTACTTTGAGTTATTGGCTGTGCTCCACCACTGAGCAAACCTGAAATATCTTCACCCGGTGCGCCAATAATGGCCAGCAGATCATTTACCTGAAGTTTACCACCTTTTTCCACTCCTATATGTAAAAGGGTGCCGTCCTTGTAACTTTCAAGTTCCATTGTAGCTTTATCAGTTTCGACCTCTGCCAGCAGGTCGCCTTTTTTCACAGTATCGCCAACCTTCTTGTGCCAGGCGGCAATTACTCCTTCGGTCATAGTATCGCTCAGGCGGGGCATTAAAATCACATCAGCCATAATCTGAATTTTTGATTTGAGTCCCGTCCCGAATGTTCGGGATTCGGGAGGGATTTCAGATTTGAATGGCCGAAATTAAGGCAATTTGGTGAATGGTGAATGTTTGCTTGCGGACTGTTAAGTGCAACTTGTGCAATGTGTGCAGCCATGAAATTATTCAGTAATCAAGTTCCAGGCGCAGGCGGTCTTTGAGTTCTTTTACCAGCGGATATTTTTCCGTCATTTTCAAAAACTGTTCTCGGGAAGTGAGGGGAGTGCCAACGGGAATTTTTTCTTCTTTATTTTCTTCCATTACGATAAAAAACTCGAGCTGGCTGTTGTGCAGTTTTTCCCGCAGAAACTGCGAAGCCTTCTGCCCGTTTTGTTCAATAAACCTGAACTGGATGTTGTTTGACACAAGCGCCGTAAAACTATTGGAGTCCTGCATACGCAGCACAGCCATTTCAAAGTTAGGTGCTGCAGGGTTTTTTTCTTTTTTCAGTTTGGCGGTAAATTCATTCCAGGCCTCTTGCAGTTTTTCCTGTTCAAGTGGCAGGTTGATGCTTTCAACTCCTTTTCCGTTATTCCCGTTACCCTTTACCTGGCGGCGGATTTTTTCAAGAGCCGTGAGTCGTGTACCAGGTACTGCCTTATTTGTAGTTGCTCCGGTTGCAGCGGGTGGCTGCGAGGCTGCCGGGCCCTGTATGATTTCAGAATATTTTTTTATAGAAGATTCCGGTTCATTCGCCACGGAAGATTCAATCAAGAGCTTCGCTTCTTTTTCCCCAGGTTCTGCTTTCTTTTTATGGCTGTCCTTTTTGAGTGGTGTAATGGCAGCAGTGCGGAATGCCAGCGGAACGTCAGCTACTTTTTTTTTACTTATTCCGCCGGTATCGGTAGCCAGTTCTATTGCCTGCTGCAGGTAGCAGAGTTTTATAAGCGTCAGCTCTGTATGCAGTCGTTTATTGCGGGCTGCTTTGTAATTTATTTCTGCCTCGTTAATAATATTCAGTGCGCTGATAAGCAGCGAAGGCGAAATCTTTTTTGCCGTGGCAATATATTTTTCTTTAAAGCTCTCCACTGCTTCCAGCAGGCCGGCTACTTTTTCATCTTTACACACCAGCAGGTTGCGGATGAATTCGGCAAAACCATTCAATACCATGTCGCCTTCAAATCCCTTACGGTTGATGTCGTCGTACAGCAGCATGGCGCCGCTCAGGTCCTGGCTGAGGATGCAGTCCATCAGCTTGAAATAATAATCGGCATCCAGTATGTTGAGATGTTCCAGTGTGTGCTGGTAAGTAAGTTCACCGTTGGTAAAGCTGGCAATTTTATCCAGCAGGCTGAGTGCATCACGCATGCAGCCTTCACTTTTCTGGGCAATAATCTGCAGGGCTGCTTTTTCAGCCTTTATATCTTCTTTGGTACAAATTTCCTGCAGGTGCTCTACTGTGTCGTTGTTGGTGATGCGTTTGAAATCAAAAATCTGGCAGCGGCTGAGAATGGTAGGAAGAATTTTATGTTTCTCTGTTGTGGCCAGGATGAAAATGGCATAGGAGGGGGGCTCTTCCAGTGTTTTCAGAAATGCATTGAAAGCTGAAGCGCTGAGCATGTGCACCTCATCAATAATATACACTTTGTACCGTCCGGCCTGTGGCGCAAATCGAACCTGGTCAACCAGGGTGCGGATATCATCAACTGAATTATTACTGGCTGCATCCAATTCATGAATATTGAGTGATATGCCTTCGTTGAAAGAATGGCACGAATTGCATTTATTGCAGGCCTCGCCGTCTTTTGAGCGGTGTTCGCAGTTGATGGTTTTGGCAAGAATGCGGGCACAGGTGGTTTTGCCCACACCTCTTGGCCCGCAAAACAGAAAGGCATGTGCCAGCTGGTTTTGTTTGATGGCATTTTTCAGCGTGGTGGTGATGTGCAATTGCCCCACCACGGTGTCAAATGTCTGCGGCCTGTATTTTCTTGCTGAAACAATAAACTTGTCCATGGTACTTGCTCACTTTGAATCCCGAATATCGGATTTCTGCATTGGAATTTGGAATTTGAATTTTGAATTTTTTACACCAGTATAGGGTGCGGCTTAAACTCTTTTGCCCGGTCGAAAAGGTAGCGGAAAGTAACGAGTATCCGGCTTCGGTAAGTGCCCAGCGCTTCGGCCACGTTAATCATTTTCGGGTTGAATTCACCAATCCACTGCATTTCATATTCTTCATAAATAGGGACACCCAGTTTGTATT
>Ga0114944_1000014_pt1 | contig 45514 bp, 48 predicted proteins | sample OV2TP2_FD_89582 | JGI IMG/M metagenome (GOLD analysis project Ga0114944, IMG submission 89582) | Hot spring microbial communities from Beatty, Nevada to study Microbial Dark Matter (Phase II) - OV2 TP2 | ecosystem: Environmental > Aquatic > Thermal springs > Hot (42-90C) | place: USA: Beatty... | reverse complement strand
TTATCAAAAAATGAGGAAATCTGTTGAAAACAAAGCACGAAACCCAATTTTTGCTAGCTAAAAATATTATCATTGATTTACAAGCTTTTTATTGAAAAGTTGCACTTGTAAATTGAATGTGGGTTTTATTACGTGGCGCAATTCTTTTTTAACTTTGTCCCACAGCCAATCCATCTGTTCGCGTAGGACATCACAGCGTTCTGGTGCCCAGAGTGCAAGATGATACATATCACACACGGCATTCGTCATGCTGTCTATCTGGATAAAATGTTGAGTAGTTGCTTCGAGTTCCCTTATGTCATTCTCTGTAACCATTATCCCGGAAAGGTCAACAGGCTTGTTGAAGTGATCCATGCCAACGAGTGGACGATTGTATTCTTGTCGAAGCTCGGCTATGGCATCTTCGTAATACGTTGGCGGATGATCTGTACCGGTCAGTGGATCTATTTCGTCTGATCGGAATGAGACAAGACGTTTTTGTTTATTGCTCCACATGTAGTGGTAAGAGATCATGCCGAAACGCGCCGTATTGTGCGTTGATAACTGGAAGAATGAGTGTCCGTTTGCGCAAATGGCGAATTCGGGGTAGCTGTAGCCTCCTAATGTTGTTTTTGCCGGAAAGAACCTGCCAAAACTCATCGAATCGGGAATTTTTTTTGGCACTGGCGGCAAGCCGGAGAAAGGAAATTCAAACACGTGATCAAGAGGGTATCCGCGGGGCTGGTAATACGGGGATACTTGTGACCCGCAAACAACGCATTTCCGTAATGCCGGTTGATAATTTCCTTTTACCTTCCAGCCGCCGACTACTTCCAAGTCATAGAATCGGAACCTGCGCTTTATTTTTCTCCATGAGCCGGGCCAGTGCTCCTCGTAGAATCTTCTTATGAGATTCATGAGAATCTGATATCTCTTGTGCATCCGAAAACGAATTTCATCTTCCGTGTCATAATTCACAAGCCAATCACCCAATGTGTCAGGCCATTGTATGTGTGTCATTGTAAAACTCCTTTCCCGTAAAAATTTCCAATGCGCATGATACCACATACAAAAAAAAAGAGCAAGCGCTTGGCTTGCTCTGGGGGATGGTGGAAGGTGCTGGGGAGGAGGTGCTTAAACTATGGCTGTTTGCTTTGCGGAAGTTTCGGTTATCCAGCCGCCGGTTACGGGGACGTACTGTCCTTGTATGAACAGTGCGATACAGGCTCCATCTTTTTTAGTGAGGCGCATGGGGCGTTTTAGCATAGTGCCGTCGGGGAGCTCCTCGCCGTCATAGAGTCGGAGATCTTGGAGACACATTGAGGTCGGGAGAGTGATATTGCAATAGAGCGTCGTGCACGCAGATGCGATTTCCGGATCAATATCAATGACAGCATTGTGCACGCATGTGTCTAGAGAGAATTTGGATGTTTGTGTGTGCAAGTGAAACCACGAAGCATCAGCGTTTTTCCCACTTTGTCTTTTTGGTTTTATTGTTTCAAGTGAAAGTCGCTTGATGCTTGGTCCAAGACTAAGACCCAGTTTTGAGAAGAGCATCTGTACATGTTCATCAAGAAGTCCAAACGTGTATGCATTTCCATTCACGTCTCCTATAAGCACTTCCTCGCATACTTCACGGAAAGCAATTTCATGTGGCGCTTTGAGCTCACTAAAATTATTCGGGCATCCGCCAGAGATGAGCCATCCGATTGGCGCTATATCACGCAATGTGCTCACGAGATAAGGTATACCTTCTATCGTGAGCAGAAGACAGACATCGTTTGTGATAACTTCAAGCGGGTGGTCCCGTGTTGCTATGACAACATAATTGTCGCCGTTGTTCCATTTTTCCAGTTGTCTGGATAACCACATTTTGTCTGCTGTTTTGAAATGTTCTCGCCGTTCGCGAGAAGTGGTGAGTACTTCCGTTAGGTCGGTTATTTTTGCCGTCAGTGTAGAGCCATCTACTTCTCGTGCGAGATATGCTTCCGTTGCTCGTGCAGTGAGGATTCCTTTATGTTCCTCGCCGATTTCAAGAACTTCACGTAATAGTTTAAATGCCATACGACACCTCCTTGACCAGTTTGACTGGTCTTGTGAAAGGGTTGATTTATTGCTATACATAGCATATACTTTTGTGGGCGTCAATGGTATCTGGATGTGCCAAGCCGAGCTGTCCACAACGCCCTATGGGCGTGTGTAAAGCTCGGCTAGTACCCTATTAAATTAATTTTGTCGGATAACGGTATAATGTCCGTTCTCGACAAGCTCGAACTATATTCTTCGAGCGCAGTCGAGAAGTTGCCGACAGAATTAAATTAAAATAGTACTAGTCACAATCCTGGTGCTCGTTTGAATTTGTGAGCCCTCACCATATTATGATCTATCTTCTCCTCATTCTTGAAGTTTGCGTGGCGGTTACAGCTCAACTTTTGCTGCGGGTTGGGTCGCGGCGGCTTACGGGCGACTTTTCGCTCTCCCTCATTCCGGAAATGATACGGAACTGGTATTTGCTTGCCGGCATGGCGCTTTTTGGCGTGAGTTTTTTCCTCTATGTATTTATTTTGTCGCGCTTACAATTACATCTGGTGTATCCGTTTGCGGTAGGAGCCGGCTTGGTGCTTATTACCACGCTCTCTTATTTTTTCTTAAACGAAGCGATAACGTCGCGCCAGATAGCGGGCATCGGGGCGATAGCGGCGGGGATATTTCTTGTGTTAATGCCGAAATAGAAAGAGGGACTCGTAATCCGTAACTCGTAAACCGTAATCCGTACAAGGAAGATTGCACATATGTACGAGTTACGGATTACGGTTTACAGATTACGTTATGTAAATAAAAACTTGAAGCTTTGCTGTTATGAAAAACATAAAGCTCATAATTCCGCCAAAACATTTAATGTTCCAGACAAATTGGGGAGATCCGGTGATGTATCATTATTATCCAGGGCCGAGTATTGTGTATCGCAAGCGGTTGAAGAATACCCTCAAGCTTCTGCAGCCGTATCGGTTTGAGCATTTGTTGGAAATCGGGTATGGTTCCGGCATTTTTTTGCCTACACTTTCCAAGATCGCCAAAAAAGTAACCGCGCTTGATATTCACAAAGAAGTTATCCCCGTGCAGCGCATGTTGGATTGGTATCAAGTAAACAACGTGGAGCTGGTATCTGATGATATTATGAAAATGCCGTTTCTCGATCAGACATTTGACGGCTGCGTTATTGTAAGCACGCTGGAAGACATTCACGACTCCGCGCGCGCGGTAGGGGAGATAAAACGGGTGTTAAAACCGGGTGCGCATCTCGTGGTTTCGTTCCCCGTTGAAAATATTGCAACTAATGCGTTTTTTCGTTTAGTGGGAGAAGACCCGCATGAAATCCATCCGTCGGATCACAAATATATTCTGGATTTTCTTTTCAAAAATTTTACGGTTGAGCAAATAATAAAAATGCCGAATTTCCTGCCGTTGGATTTATCGCTCTATGTCTCTGTTCACTGCGTGAAGGAAGGGGATCGTAACTTGTAACTCGTAATCCGTAAATCGTAACTCGTACAATGGAAAATAACACAATCGTACGAGTTACGGATTACGAGTTACGGATTATGATGTTTAGCAGAAAGCTTTTTATTTTTGTCCTCGCAGCCAAGATTTTAATCTTGGGCGTTTTTCTGTTTACCTTCGGTGAAGATCGTTTAGTATGGGCGGACGCGCCTACCTATCTTGATCTGGGGCGGAATGTGGTAACAGGGAACGGTTTTTCCCAAACAGCTTCTGATGGCGCGGTTACGCCGAATACGCGGTTTATGCCGCTGTATCCAACGCTTATTGGTTTTTTCTCCGTATACGTGCCGTACGGCTTGGTATTTGTCTCGCTTTTACAAGCAATGGCCGCCGCGGGTATCGCCGTGTTTGCTTACAAAATAGGTTTGTTTTTTCTTCCGCACCGCTGGGCGCTGGGTGCGGCACTTGTTGCAACCTTTGAGCCACTTATCTCGGCAATCCATATCCTCATTATGCCGGAGACGGTATTTGTATTGTTTTTAACGGGTTTTGTGTATTTTTTCTTGCAAATTTTACATGTAGGAACTTGGGAACCGGACACCCAAGTTAACTTGGGTGTCCGGTTCCCAAATCAGGGTATGGTTTTCTCCTTTACTGTTGTCGTGTTGATCTTCGCTGCCTACACGAAACCGGCGGCGTTATATCTCGCCGTATTTCCAGTTTTATTTTTGATTTTTGCGCGAAGAGAATTCTTCCGCGCCGGTATTTTCGCAGGCATTTTTATTCTCGCGTTCATACCCTGGATGGCGCGCAATGCGGCCGTCGGCGGCTCATTTGCGATTACGAACGATGACACCGGAAACATCTGCGGCTGGACCTTGCATGGCGTTATTTCTACAAAGTATGGGCTGGACCCCACTGATTGGAATAGTACATGGAACACGCCTGAGCTTTTGGGCACCCAAGAGAAATGCACAAGTCCGGTTGGTGCACTGAAATTGTTTCTTTCAGAGTATCCGGCACCGTTTTTCAAATCAATGACGCTCTCTACACTGTCGCTTCTGACCAACGACGGCTATTCCGTGTTTTTTGAAAAGCCGCAGGAAGAACAAATTAAACCACATCACAATTTCCTGACGCCGGCGGTGTTCGCCATGAGCGACTGGAAAGAAAAACTTCCGGCCGCGGTACGGGAATTTTCCGCCTTAGAACTTGCCATTATTCTGGCAGGGAAATTATTTTGGATACTGATGCTGGTTTTTGCGGTGATTGGAACTATTGCGTTGTTAAAAACCCCGCAACAGCGGATTCTCACGCTTTTTATATTTCTTATTATTCTTTACTTCGTAAGCGCGACCGTATTTGTAACTGCCTACGGCGCCGGCGCTCGCCTGCGGTATCCGATTGCCGCTTTTCTTATCCTTCTTGCGACATTTGGCATGCAATGGTTGTATAATAAGATATGGAACAATCGCATGAGTATGGCATCACATACGATTCCAAGCGCCGGTTTGTAAGTTATTGGCATCAGATCCGGGAAGTTGTTTCATGTGAGCCACAACGCGTGTTGGAAGTCGGCGTCGGCAATGGATTTGTAAGCAGGTATCTGCGCGAACAAGGTATCGCGGTAACAACTGTTGATTTAGATGCGTCGCTTCAGCCGGATGTGATTGCTGATATAACAAATATGCCGTTTCCGGATGCTTCGTACGACACCGTAACGGCATACGAAATTTTGGAACATATGCCATATGAGAAGTCTTTGGATGGTTTGCGCGAGCTGCGGCGCGTATCTTCCCGGCATGTTATTCTGTCTTTGCCCGATGCAACGCATGCATTCCGGTTTGCGCTGACTATTCCGCGTATGGGATATGTGCAAAAAGTCGTTTCGGTGCCGACTCTCTTGCCGAAACTAAAACCCTATGCCAAAAGTCATGCGTGGGAGATTGGCATTAAAGGATATGGTCGCTTGAAGATAGTATCGGATATTTCCAATGCCGGCTTTCATGTGGTGCGCTCTTATCGATTGTATGAAAATCCCTATCATCAATTTCTTGTTTTAAGAAAAATTATATGAAAGTATCCATTATCATTCCCTGTTACAACGAACGGAACACTATTCAGGAAATTATCAAGCGCGTACGGGAATCCTCGTTCGGGTTTGAGGCGGATCGGGAGATTGTGGTGGTGGATGATGGCTCTAAAGACGGAACGCGTGAGATATTGCAGGGTGTTGCGGGTATTGTCCTCATTCCGTTTGAAAGAAATCAAGGGAAAGGAGTGGCGTTGAAAGCGGGGTTCCAGCGCGCAACGGGCGACATTGTTCTTATCCAGGATGCGGATTTGGAATATAGTCCGGAAGATTATCCAAAACTTCTGCGCCGCTTTGCGGATGGAACAGCGGATGTAGTATATGGTACGCGGTTTAAAGGCGAGCAGCGCGTGTTCTATATATGGCATCGGCTTGGAAACGGCTTGCTTACATTCCTTTCCAACGTATTCACCGGCTATAATCTCTCGGACATGGAAACGGGCTATAAAGTATTCCGCAAGGAAGTTCTTGATGCATTCAAAGATCGCTTGGTTTCAAAACGGTTTGGCATTGAGCCGGAACTAACCGCTCGTATAGCACATACGCGCAACGCAAGTGGCCACCCGTGGCGTGTCTATGAAGTGCCTATTCAATACAGCGGCCGCACGTACGAAGAAGGCAAAAAAATCGGCTGGCGGGACGGTGTAAAAGCAATAGGGGCGATAGTGTACTTTAATCTCATAGACCGCGGGTAGTATGGTAATACCCGCTGCTTTTTTGTGATTTCGTGCGTTATATATTCATGATTTTTGTCACCGGAATAACGGGGTTTATCGGCAGTCATTTTGGCCGACTAGCACTTGGCAGCGGGCATAGTGTGGTTGGTTTTGCGCGCCATAGCGATACGCGCAATCTTCAGCGCATTGGGGACTATGTTGAGGATGGACATTTTCGTCTTGTCTATGGCGATCTTACCGGTGATATATCTGGCCTTTTAGAAGGCGCGGATGCGGTGGTGCATTTTGCGGCGCGGACGTTTGTGGATCATTCCATTCTGGATCCGGAGCCGTTTATACAATCAAACATTGTGGGGACGTATAAGCTTCTGGAACAGGCGCGGCGGTACAAGCCTCGTCTGTTTGTGCAAGTATCAACCGATGAAGTGTATGGCGCTATTTTAGAGGGTGCTTATAAAGAAGACGCGCGCTTAAACCCGACTAATCCCTATTCTTCCACGAAAGCCGCAGCGGACATGCTCTGCAATTCATATTGGAATACTTATAAATTGCCGATTATTATCACGCGGACGGAGAATAATTACGGCCCATGGCAGCATCCGCAAAAAGCATTGCCAGTGTTTGTGCGCAAGGCATTAGCGAGAGAAAAATTGCCGGTATATGGCGATGGCAAGCATCGGCGGATGTGGCTGCATGTGGAGGATCATTGCCGCGCCATTCTCCATTTGCTTGAGCACGGGAAGGCGGGGGAGGTGTATCATGTTGCGGGCGAAGAGGAATTGGAAAATATTGAGCTTGCGAGGCGCATTCTTGCTTTGTTGGGAAAACCGGAAACGCAGATTGAACTTGTTCCCGATTATAACATTCGCCCCGGGCATGACAGGCGGTACGCGCTCAACGTGGAGAAGCTGCGAAGTACAGGCTGGCAGCCGCAGTATACACTGGCGCAAGGCTTGAAAGAAACGGTGGAGTGGTACAAGGCGCATCCAGAGTGGCGCAGTTAACAGAGTATATGCAAAATGATATTGTATGCATAATTCGTTAAAAGGAGTTTTACTGGCAGGCGGGACGGGGTCGCGGCTTGACCCGTTGACGCGCGTTACCAACAAGCACCTTTTGCCGGTTTACAGCAAACCGATGATATTTTACGCGCTTGAAACTCTGCGCGCTGTTGGCATACGCGATGTGTTGTTGGTGTCCGGCCGCGGGCACGCGGGGCATTTTTTGGATTTACTGGGATCGGGAAAAGAATTCGGTTTGGATATTTCGTATGAAGTACAAGAGGAAGCAGGCGGCATTGCGCAGGCGCTGGGCTTGGCTGAGAATTTTGCGCGCGCAAGCACGGTTTGCGTGATGCTGGGAGATAATATTTTTACCGATACGCAAGATTTACACCGCGGCGTGGAGGATTTTGCTGACACACAAAAAGGCGCGCGTGTTTTTTTGAAAGAAGTTCCGGACGCCAATCGTTTCGGCGTGGCAGAAGTGAAAGGAGATACCATTATCGGCATCAAAGAAAAACCGCAGTATCCCAAAAACAAACTTAGCCGTTACCGGTTTTTATCTCTATGATGCGTCTGTGTTTGATATCATAAAAACGCTTAAACCCTCCGCGCGCGGAGAGCTTGAAATTACGGACGTAAATAATCATTACATTCAAGAAGGTATTATGACGTATCTCATGGTAAGGGGTGAGTGGACGGATGCCGGTACGTTTGATTCGTTGCTACGCGCCGCGCAGCTTGCCGCAAAGATCATATGAGTATTTTATTTTTCACAAAAGGTGACCGTACGGTCGGCTCAAGCCGCCTTCGCGTCTGGCAGGTTGCTGAAAAACTCAAAGAGCAATACGGGTTTGATTACAAGGTGATTCACGGCATTTCCCATTCTTCCTTTTCTCTCCGCCTTTCTCATTTCCGTTTTCTTTTTTCCTTGAGCTACAAGCTACAAGCTACAAGCTACAAGCTTCTTTATGTTCACAAATCCCTTTATCCGTGGGATATTGTGTTGCTGATTCTTGCGGGAAGATTTTTGTTCCGAAAACGCCTTGTGTACGATCTTGACGACGCCGAATGGGAACACTCGTTTCTCAAAACATGGTTGTTGGTAAAATCGGCACACACGGTTTTATGCGGGTCTCATCCTATTTTGGAGTGGGTAGAAAAGCGGGCACGCCGCGCCGTGTTTATACCAACTGTTGTTGATGCAGAATTATATAAATCATTTTCCGTTGAACACAAGGAGCGTGCGGTCTATACCATCGGCTGGGTGGGCGTGGGAAGGGGACATTTTCAAGACGGGCATTTTGCAATCGTGAAACCGGCGCTGGATGAATTGTGGCGCAAGGGGATACGTTTCCGGTTTGTGGTACTAGGCGCTCAGAATTACCAGCCTTTGAGAGATTATTTTTTAGGCAGCGGCTATGAGATGGTTTTTGTGGATGAGCTGAACTGGGCGGATGCCGCAGCCGTGCCACGTGCTATTCATGAATACGAGTTTGATATTGGTGTAATGCCCATATCCGACACGCCGTTTAACCGCGCAAAATGCGCGCTCAAAGCTATAGAATACATGGCATGCGGGGTACCTACCATTGCATCCCGTATAGGAGAGGCAACGTATCTTATTGAAGACGGCATGAACGGTTTTCTCACGGGAAGCGAACGGGAGTGGATATCTGCGCTGGAGAAGCTTATGAGGAATACGGAATTGCGCGCTGAAATGGGTAAAAATGGGCAAGAAATAATTGCCGCGCGCTATTCATATAATAAAATAATCCCGCGGATCTTTGATGTTGTTTCTAGCTGATTATCTCCGCTTCTGCAGTAATAAATCTGCCGCCTGCATTTCTGAATTCTATTTCTTTTTCCAATATTATATCCTTGTAGTTCGGAGCGGTAATAAAGAAATAATCGGGAGGTGCTATGTCTTTGCGGGAATGTACGGGAATATGTGTTACTGGCGTATACTTGCCTTGTTTTGCGGGCGAGTCATCTACAAAAAATTTTATATGGTCTCCCGTGATGCCTGATAAGTGAAGAATGGAAAACCCTTTGGCAGCTGCCCCGTATCCTGCTATAGTTTTGCCGTCTTTGGCAAGTCCTTTTACAAGCTCGCCCAATTTGTTTGCTTCCGTTTCTACTTCGGTTTTATACCGTCGTGCCGTTTCATAACTGTTCAGATTTGTTATTTCCTCTTCGCGGAGCAGGTTTTGAAAGCGCTGCGTTTTGGGACGCCGCGCGTCGCGCGAAGTGAAAAGTCGCAACGATAGGCCTTCGCCCTGCGCTTCTGTAATAAAAGCATCAAATACGTGCATGCCATGGTAGCCTGCCAAATCGATCCAGTTTTTCAGAGTATAATACGAATAATGATCATGATAAATCAGTGCATAGTGTTTGTTTTTAACCATACCGCCCCAGTAGTTGCATTCAACCCAAAAGATGCCGTACGTATCCAGAAGGGCTTCTACGCCTTCAAGAACGCCATGTATGTTATCAATGTGGGCGAGACAATTGGCGCCTCCGATAACCTGCGCGGGACCATATTCTTTGCTGATGTTTAAGGCGTTGCGTTTGTCGAACCCGACTGCAAGCGCCGGGACACCCCGCATAAGGGATCGAATAACAACATTGGTCGCGGGATCAACGCCCAAAACACGCCGGTTGATGAAGCGTCGCAAGATTGCGCCGTCATTGGAGCCGATTTCTACAATAAAATCGCCTGCTTTCGTGTACAGATTTTGAATGTCTGCTACCAGACTGTCAAACGCACGCATGTATTGGCTGTTTTGTGGCATGTCGCCCGTATAGTACAAGTAATCTTGTTCCTGGTAGATTTTGCTAGAATCTACCGGATTTACAATTTGCACCAAAAAACATTGCTGGCATTGTTCAACCATCAGCGGATAGGTTTTTTCAGTGCCACACGCTTCTTTTGTCAGCAGCGAATTTACCAGTGGTGTCTCCCCGAAATCAATGACGTTTTTAAATTCTGTTCCCCCGCATATCCTGCATTCTCGTTTCATATTCTGATTTTTATTTTGATAATTTTTATGTTTTTCTAAACAGCAGCTTCTTTTACGCCGCGCTGCTGCTGCAGCCATTCTAATACATTAACCTTGGGCCGCCATCCTAAAGAAAGCAAGCTGGTGATAACTGCTTCATGTCGTTCCACTTCATAGCCTCTTTTAGGAATCCACTGTACCTCCGCGCCCAATGCATCTGCAATTTCTTCCATGGAGCGCACGGTGCCGGAGGCAACATTCAGTATTTCTCCTTTGCCGACTTTATCAGATTCAAGTGTGGTGAGCAAGGCTTCTATAACGTCGCCGGCGTATATAAAATCCCGCTGGCCGGACCGGAAAGTGGATTGCGCCGTAGTTTCCGTAAGCGTTACCGGCCTACCTTCTTTTTTTGCTTTGAGGAACGCCGCCAACGCGGTGTCATCTCGCTGGTATTCGCCAAACACTTGGAAAAACCGAAAGATAACAGTAGGAAGGTTATTCACAATTGAGTACATGCGGCATGCCTGTTCTATAGCCAGTTTTTGCCAGGAATACGGTTCAATTGGTTCAGGCGGCATATCTTCGCGCCAGGGCGTGGGGTTGTTGCCGTACAAGGAAGCTGTTGAGGGGAATATGAATTTTTTTACGCCGGCTTCGCGCGCAAGTTCCAGCATATGGATACTCATATCAATATTCTGCCGCGTGGATTCAATGGGATGGCGCTTGCAGTCCGGAATGTTAGTGCGCCACGCAAAATGCACTATATAATCTATGCCCATAATGTCGCGATAGATCAGATCATCCACATTCGTCTGAATAAATAAATTTGGCTTATGGTGTCCTTTAGGGATGGGGCGCTTATCAACGCCGAGTACAAAGTATCCTTTATCCTGCGCATGTTGGATAAAATGATGCCCAAGAAACCCAGATACGCCTGTAACAAGTATTTTTTTCATATATTTTTCTCTTCTCTTATTAATTCTCTGTTAAATAAAGTATTTTCTACTTGCGCTTGCTGCTGAAACGCGCGCCATATATCCTGTTGTTTTTTAAGATAGGTGTCTTTTCCATATCCTTCTTGGGGCATGCCCAGCCATGCATTCACGGATACATACAGACCTGCCTTCTCTATATCTTTATAAGCGGGTAGGCGTTTTTTAAGAATCCTGTTAAGGATTACTTTGGTTTGGTGTCCTTGAATCTTTAGGCAATGCGGCAGGGAAAACGCGAATTCTATGATGCGCCGGTCCAGAAATGGGCAGCGGTTTTCAAGTCCCCACGCGCTTGCCATTCGGTCCCCCATGCGCAAGAGTTCCTGCAAATTGCCATTAAATTCTTCCCAGCCGCTTTCATGAACGCTGCGCGCGGGATGGAACATGGCCGTGTATGAGGGAAATGCCGTATGCGCCAGATAATTAAAGTGGGGCTGTACATACCGTACGTACCCGCCGAAGAGCTCGTCCGCTCCTTCGCCGGAAAGTACCACACGGACTTTTTTGCTTGCTTCCTCTGCCAGTTTCCACAGCGCAAATGCGGAGAAGCTTTTTATAGGATAATCCAGATGCCATACTATGTTTTCAAAGTTCTTTAAAAATTCTTCCCGTTTGTCGTCATCGGTATAGGTTATGTTTTCCTTAAAGGTGTGAAACGTGGATATCAGCGTGGAATCCACGCCTCCCGATACATATAATGCGTAGGGCACGTCGCTTCGCGTGCGAATCCGCACGGCGTCTTCTAATAACTTTTCCAGCATTTCTTCCGCTCCGCCTTCATGGGTGGGGATATTCACTTTTTGAGGAGACCAGTAACGCTGTATGGCGATTTCATACGTCTCCATGTTGTATGTCAGTGTGTGCCCGGGCGGGAGTTCCTCGCAGTCCCATGCCAGCGCCTTTGCTTCCGAAGCGAATGTGAAGTTTTTTCGGCGGAAATACAGCGGCTTTTCTCCGGCAATGTCGCGGGCAAGCGTTACCATTACGCCATCGTACACCGCAAACGCAAACATGCCATTGAGTTTATTGAGGCATTGCGTACCCCATTCTTGCCATGCTTTCATCAATACTTCCGTGTCAGAAGTTGTGTGGAACGCGTGCCCACGTTTTTTGAGTTCTTCGCGCAGCTCAACGTAGTTGTAAATTTCCCCATTAAACGAAAGAACCATACCGTTTTCCTGGTATGGAAACAAATTGGGAGAAACCAAATCAATAACGGCAAGCCGCCCCATTCCCAGGCAAAACCTGCCGTCATAAATTTTGTTTATTCCGTCTGGTGAGCGATGTTTCATCATCTGAAGCATCCGCGCCACGTCGTCCGGGTTTTTAGCTCCCGCGACTGAACACATACACCTAGTATAAAGAACTCTATGAAGAAGTGTCAACGAATAAACATGTTGACATCAGAGAACAAAAAAGGTACTATGTCTTGGAAGTAATTTTTTATGGAGGTGCACTTTGACATATTCAGAAAGTTGGCTTGTACTTTTGGCTCGCGTTTTGGGGGATGAAATACCTTCTTCCCAAAAGCCTGATGCCGCATATCTGGTGGGAGAAACGGCTTATAACGGGTTGTCTGTGTTGTTGCGAGGATCTGAGCTTTGGAAGGGTGGGGTTGTTCCGCGGATTGCTATTCAGGCGAACGGAGAAGGGTATGGGTATTGCGGCTACGAATACTCATTACATAAATTAAAAGAAGAAGGTGTTCCGTCCACGGCGATTGTGCCAATGTATATTTGCCAGGAATTCATAGATGCCAAGTGTGTCAATACGTTAAGCGAGATGATAAGCGTGGCACGCTTGGCGAAGAAAAGTTCTTGGAGGAGCATATATTTGGTTGCTCCTCACTTTCATCAACTGCGTTCCTTTCTCACCATGGTAACCGCTTTGGACAAGGAATACCCGGAACTTCTTGTGTACAATCGGGTAGGTATGCCTCTTCCATGGAATGAGTCCGTCATCCATTCACAAGGTGTCTTAACCGGGACTCGGCTTAAACTATTTGTGGAGGAACTCAATCGGATTCAGGCGTATCAAAATCCTGTTTCTGTAAACCCATTGCTTATGCCCCTTGTTTCCATTGAGCGTGGGATTGCGTATCTCAACGAACGAGATCGTCGAGCATTTTACTTTATGGGAGGAATGTACCATGATATCTCCTTTTAGATTTGAAGGTCATTTAGTTGTCAATGTTGGGTATAACAAGGCAAAAACCTTGTGGCGCATTGATATGCACATTGCGAACGACCCGGCATTGTTGACATTTGTTGGTGCCGGCATGGAGTGGTATCAGGTTGATGCCGATCCATTTGATGACGGAGAAAAAATCGGGGGCGATAAAGGTATGGCCCCCGTGTTCAATGCAATAATTTCTAAAGTTGTGTTAGAAGAGTTATTGTAATCTTATCCCGCAGGCGGAGATATATGTTCCCCTGCGGTTTTTTTGTTTGGAGAAGGCGGGGAAATTTTATCTGTTATCAATGCGCGATAATGCAAGCGCCATCGCATAATATTTTTAAACATGCACCAGCTTACTTTCAATATCGCGCGGGCCACATGTGGTGTGCCATGTTTGCGTGTGCGCCAACCTACGTCAAGTTCGGCCATAGTGCCGCCTATGTGATGCGTTTTTATCATAATCTCGTCGTCAATGGAAAACTCTTTATTTTCCAGATGCAGACGCTCGGCGAAAGCACGTTTAATGATTTTGGGCGGCGCGTCAATGTCCCATCCGGGCAGGCCGAATACTATTTTTAGGAGTATGGTATGAGCTGCTGCCAGAAACGCGCGGTGCCAGCCGTCGCTGCGGTGCGTGCGCCGCGGTTTTACAATGTCCACATCCGTGCGTTCCATTATCTCATAGGCTTTCACGATATCGTGCGGATCAACCTGCCCATCTCCACTTACGATGGTAAGCAGGTCTGTAGTAGCGGTTTTAAAGCCAGTCGTGATGGCAAGGCCATATCCCTTCTCGCGCAAAAAAATGCCCCGAATATGTGGATTTTGCTGGGAACATGTAGTTATAAATTCCTCCGTCCTGTCAGTTGATCCATTACTGACGCATATAATCTCATAAGGGATAGAAGCTGCCTCTAAGGTTTGCGCAAGCTCTTTGGTAACAGGTTCAACATTTTCTTCCTCATTAAGCATCGGAAGAATAATAGATAGAGAATGTCTCATAAAAAGTATCCGCTTTGTGAGTAGTTACCGTTAATATGCAACTTGCCACGTAGCATCTGGAATGCTTCTGCGTATTCAGTTCCCAGCTGCCCACCATACATTTTGTCACGGGCCATGGTAGCGCCAATCCAGTTTTCTTCATTGTAACGCGGACTTTTTTCCATTTGGGATACATAGCAGCGTATGCTCTCCAACTTTTTATCCATGACATGTTGTGAAAAATGCGAGAAGGCATTTGCTCTGAAACGTTGTGGGTAGAGATTCCCCGGTATGACGGGCTGAAACAAATAAAGGTCTGAACTATTATCCCTGGTTGCTCCAAGCACTGCACGGTAAACAATGGCATGGTCGGAGTGCGAATCATCTTCGCAGCAGGTGAATACTATATCAGGCCGGTAGTCTTTATATATTTTTTCGATTATTCTTGTTCTGGCTCGCGGATCAATAGAAAATGTTTCTCTATCTTCATCAAAGATGACTGGTCGGGCGCTTAATATCTTTGCTGATTTCTCCATTTCTTTACGCCTCCGTTGTTTGGATCCGTCAATCTTGTTCCCTTTATTATCATCCTCGGGTAGAATCAATGTCATCATGGTAACATCGTGACCCGAAGAGGTGAATTGATAAATAGTTGCGCCCATCTGCGGCTCTATATCATCTGGATGCGCGGCTATAATTAAGATTTTCATAAATTTTCCGGCAAGTCTTGAATGGTAAATACTGCATCCCACAGGACAATTTTTTTATTCCCAACAACAAAAAATGCTCCGGGATAGTGTGGACCGGTGGTAGCGCGGATTAGCCTATCTATTTCTTCAGTTGACATAGTGTCCCATCGTATTTCACCGTCGGCTGGCATCCGTTTTTTTTTGTATGTTGCATCGGAGTGATTTTGCGTCGTGCGTGGAACGTTTGGATAATTGACAATAAGATCAGTAGTCATCTTTATCAGCACATCATTTGCTTTTTTTAAGAGGTCATTGATGGTGTCTCTTGGATCTATGGAAAATTTTTTCTGGTAAATAATATCTCCCGAATCCGCCCCTTTATCCAAAAACATAAGCGTCACTCCTGATTCTTCCAAGCCGTCTATTATGGCCCAGTTTAGCGGAGCATGTCCGCGGCGCATTGGTAGGAGGGTGGGATGCATGCCTATCACAGGCGCGATATTAAGCACTGGTTGCTTGAGAAGATAGGGACAGCCATACACGATCATGAAGTCCGGCTTATATTCTTGCACTGTTTCTAACTTCTCATTGATATTATCACGATATACGGGGCAGCCGCGGTTGTCGAAATTTTTGGTGTTTGGTTCGGTGAATATGGCCACGACATCGCACTTGTTAGAAAGATTTTGCTGAATATTGTCCAGCTGGTGTGACCAACGGTCATTACCTATATAAATTATTTTATGTTTTTCCATATAATGCGCGCGCTGTCAAAAATAATCGGTGGTATAATACGCTTTGCTATATACTGTAGTGAATTCTTACGGCTTACGTTCTTATAACCATTCCTATATAACGTTGAATGGGCGGGAGATAGTTCATTTATGGGGCGGTCGTTCGTATAGTAGTACATTGCGAGTGATTTTCGCGTCATGCCATGCGGGCACGCCAATGGTGCGGGATGACCATGAAAAGAGGAATCGGACGTGCTAAATATAACACATCTGTTAAAAATAGGAAGAATTTTCTTTTCGCATTGTGTCATATCATTACCCCAGAGTTCCAAGTGTCCTCCATACTCTTCCGGCCAGTTTTTATTAAGGTAGAAAAGCAAATTGAGTCGCCGTTCTAACTGAAACACGTGATGCCGATTAAAGTCAGCGTGAATGTCCAGATAACCTCCCGGTTCAATTTGATGCATGCCGCCTCCTTCATAATGGGGATCGGGTAGGAGGTTTTGGATGCCGGTAAGTTGTTCCAAGAAGCGTATAAATACGGAAGAATTAAACTGGCTGAGGATATAGCGGATGGCAGGAGGAAACAGCGTATCATTCTGGCAGGCAAGTTTTTTACTGTGCTCATGCGTTTTGTCTTTCCACGTTATCTCGGTAGGGTAAGGGAACGATGTTTCAAGAACATCAGCAGTGGCAGGCGGAAGAAAATTATTTAGTACCACATGTGGAAACGGCATCGCTGCTCTGTATCCGGCCGCATGTTCCGTGACAAGGTGGGAGAGCGATATTTGATCGAAAAAGAATAGTTCCTGCCCGGTCATGTTCATAGTTGTATGCTAGCACGCGTGCTTACCGTGCTGCAATTTGTTTGTATATGTTTGGTCTTCGAAGTACCACGGTTATCCATGCCAATATACAGGCGGCAAGATAGCGCATGCGGAATGGTTGCGACCGATATGCTTTTTTCAGATATGGCAGGGCGTGTGGTATATTGCCGCGCAGAGCGTATGCGTGCCCGATGCTATACGCGTGTTTTGCGTACACTGCGGGAACCGCACAGAACAGTTGTTCGTGTTTACTGAATATTTGTTCGCGCGAGCGAAGGCGTTTTGTATGATCGCTGGCAATACTGTCCTGAAGTATGCTGCCGGTCACTAAAACTTCAGGTACAAATACGAATTGACAATGGGGAGCAACGCGAAGCCATAACTCCCAATCTTGTAGCGCCTGGACGGATTCATCAAACATGCCATATTTGAAAAAGATCTCTTTTCGCACCGTCGACATAACCATGCCAATGATGTTTGATTCCAGAAAATCATTCTTGAGATTGCCTTCTTTCGGATGATGAGGGAGGTGCAGCGTGCGACCATTGGGAAGCGTGCGGTCATAGCCGGAATATACCACATCAATGCCGGGCGTAAAGCGCCGCATCTCTTTTTCCAATTTCTTGGGCATCCACACATCATCAGAATCCAGGTTGGCGATATATTTCCCACGCGCATTTCGGATACCCGTGTTGCGCGCGGCGGCCAGGCCCTTGTTTGCTTCGTGTTTTATATAGCGAATGCGTGGGTTGGAAAAACCGGCAATAATTTCGCGCGTAGTATCCGTTGATCCATCATCTACTATAATAAGTTCCCAGTTTGTGTATGTTTGTGCTAGTACGCTTTCTATGGCCTTCGACAGAATATATGCCCTGTTGTACGTGGGCAGTACTACGCTTACGAGCGGTTGGTTAGTTTCGAATATCATATATAAAATATGCTTCGTTTGAGAATACTAATGGATAGCGTTGAGGAAGCGCAAGGGGTGTTTGCGAGAATATATAGTCAACCTGATACGCTTGTTTGATCTGACCGATGAGCGTGATGTCGTTTTTAAGCGCATATATCAGATCATAGCGTTTTTTCCATTCAAACCCGACTGCGCGGTTTTCGTCGTAGGGCACAACGCCACCTTCCTTATATGTAGTAAAAATGGGCCGTAAGCAGGCAAGACGGAAATCTGCCGGCGGAGGATCGGTAACAAACGGCTCTACGATGAAAATATTACTTTTATGCGTATGTTGCTGTATCCATGCGCATGATTCCATATACGGCGTATTATAAGAATATGCCGGATAAATGGTAAAAGAGTTTAATGAGAATAAAATCATAATTACCAAGATTGGTATGGCGGCAATTACGCCATGGCGTGCAAGAGAAGAGGATGATACAGTGCTGTTTGCGTATAATTCAGAAAGCATCCACCCCGCAATCAGTGCCAGATGGAACGAGATGATTGAGAAAACATCTCCATAAAACAAGGATCGGTATATTACTGCCGCATCAGTAGCAGCAAACACTGCGAGAGCGGCGCGCGGCAATCCGTAAAATAGCAAGGCTGTAGGAGGAACGAAGAGGAGCATTTGTTCTCGCAGAAACACAAAGTTTTCTTTAAATAAAAACCAAGCAAGGATGGAAATCAGAAACGTATTTTTAAGTATCTCTTCGCGTTTTTGTTCCGCGTGCCATAACGTTAACATACTTACCAAAAGTGGTATGAACAAGGATATAAAAAGAATTCCTCGCTGTAGGTTTAATTTAATAATTCCATGTAGTGATGATAGCTCGCCTATAGCGGCAAGCAAACCCATAACAATGGGAACCAGTAGAATAATTAGAAAAATAGCGCGCTTTTCCGCTTTGCGCAAGAATTCTTTCATATACAAAAGAGGTATGCTGCCGAGAATGAGCCAGGAGATAATGGAAAAATAAGAGTTACTGTCCCAATACGCATAAAACGCCGGCGCATTGCGTGGATTGGCAAGTTGTTTCCACTCTTCGTCCATATGCAGGAAAAACGCGTTTGTAGCACCACTGCTTCGCCAAACCAAAAACAGTATCATGCCAATAATAAGCGTAATGCCGAGTAAGAGGTTGCGCAAGATTTCAAGGCGATCCATTCGTTTGTGCCACCCTGTGTGTAAGAGATGCAAGAAATGAAAACAGAAAAAAGGAAGGGCGGTAATGGCATGAACACTAAATGTGAGCAGTAGAGGAATAAGAGAGACAAAACGTTTTCCATGCAAGTACAGAACGAGGTACAAAAGCCCGGCAGGCACGGCAATCGTCCGGTAGGTAAACATATTTTCTATCGTTACATGGCCCGTTCCCGGGATGAAAAAGGGTGTGAGGAAAAATAGCAATATAAAAGATGCGCGCAAGCGGTTTTCAGTGAAATAAAGAATGAGCGCATAGAGAAGCGCGAAAAGGAGCGCGCGTAGTAAGGCGCTTAATATAAAAAGAGTCAATAATAAATTCGTTCCTCTGCGTACGAAGAAAGCGAGAATATCAAGAATAACGGATCGTTCCGAGTGTATGAGGTGAGAATGTTGCAAATCAGTGTTTGGGAAAAAAGAAGGGTCGAGGTTATGCAGTAGGGGAGGAAGAAAAATTGCCTGATCACTCGTAAAGCTTTCGTACCCAGGTGTTACAATAAGAGAAAATGTAGTGAGTAAAATTATAAAAAGCGCCGGAAAAAAGCGCCAATCTACAAGGGATTCTGTATATTGTTTAATACTCAACAGCATTTTTTCCGCTCATGAGTTCCACGTGCTCTACGAGCTGCTCTTTTTTGAGGGAGTCTATCAGGCGCGTTACGCCGTTTTCGTCTTTGAGGCGGACGCCCAGGGTATATTCACGCATGTTTTCCGCAAGCGTTTTGAGGTTTAGTACGTAAGAAGAGACGGTGCCTGCCTGGAGCGCCGGGTGCGTAGTTGGATCAAACGGCTCTTTGGCTACCACCAGGAGGAGATGCCCGCCGCGCGCGGCGGATCCAAAGTTTATCTTATCAAAAAAGAGAATAATGAGGGATATAAGAACAGTTCCAATTCCGGCAACGACATAATTGTTTGTTCCTCCGGCAACGCCAATAGCGAGCGCAAAAAATATGAAGGCGATATCCCGCGTTTCTTTCACAATGGTGCGGAAACGGATCAGGGAGAAGGCGCCTAAGAGCGCGAACGCGCCTACAATGTTTTCGGCAATAACCATCATGATGACGGTGGCAATAAGCCCCATCAGGATCATGGTGAATAGAAAGGATTGCGAAAAGGAAAGGGCGCGGTGCGTTTTTCGGTACACCCACGCGATGATGAGTTCCAAAACCAGTACAAAAAATATATTAAACACGACAACCGCCGCATTCACTTCTGTTTCTGCCAAATATAAAAAATTCTCCATAAAATTTGAAATCTGATATTTGCAATTTTAAATTACCTATCTTGGTATCGGATTATAGATTCGCAAGCCTTCCATGGCGTTCGCGTATTTGGAAGACGACTCCCTGCTTAAATTATATTGCTGAAGCAGTGTCCTGAACCAGCCGGGGAGGATGGTGCCGAATTTTACTTCCAGTACCGCCGTGCCAGGGTGTACCGTTTTCATGGGTGCAGTATAGCGCAAATCCCGCGAAAAGCAAGTCTCTATGCGGCTGTCCAGCGTTATACGGAAATCCGCCGGTCCCGGCATCAGCAATGGAATGCGCCTATAGCGCGTTATGAGTTGCGGCTTCATTTGTTCGCGGACAATATGTGATAGGGTTTCTGCCGCATAGGAGTCTGCGCCATACTGCCGCAGAAGGCCGGCGCGGGATCTACCCATAAGCTCCTTGTAGTCTGTAAAGGTAAGGAGCGCGCGTTTTTTTGCGACCCACATATTGTACTTTGCTTTTTTTTCAAGCCATATTTCTTTGGTATTTTCAGTAAGGAATGGATCATAAATGCGCACGCGGATTTTTTTTCGTGAAAGAAATCCGCCTGCTTTGTCATGGTAGTCGTTTAATGTGGGCGAATCAAAATATAAACTTGTTACCGTATAAAAAGAACCCGGTTTCTGTCTGGCGGCTGGATCCAATTGCATGCCATGGCGCAATAAAAACGATGCAATGTTCGGTACAAAGTACTCCGGTACGTGGTATTTAAATTCATAGCGTTTAAATATCTGATTATTCATAGCGGGTATATTTCTTCTGCAAACGTAATGGGGAGCTCTCCGTTTTCCAGCCACTGTCGCACCTTCTCAAAATTTGCAATTATTTCATTTCGATGCCGTTCCGTATAAGAGAAAAATAAATACGTCGGCGGCAGTTTTGCGGTATCTGCCATTATATCTTTTTCTATGGATGCGGCCATGGCATCGTAATACGCGAGATCGTTTTTTAGGTTTTCCGGATCATATACATAAGCGCGTGCTTTTGTTTCAAACGAAACACGAAATTGTTCCTGTTGTAGAACTCTATTGACAAGTCTATTATGGGCAACTTCGTATGTATCTCCGAGTTCGCGAGAGAACATGTCGTACGCGATCGGCTCAAAAATGTGGCGCTCGGGATCGTAATAGAAATTTAGATTTCCCGAGTTTTTTTGATGATAGTTTCGTGCTATAAGCGACTCTAGCATCCAGCCGTACATTTTTTCCATATCCAACAAGGTGGGGATGCGGCGCGTGAATTCCTCGTCAGTGGTGTCCGATATAACGTGGAGAAATTCCGCTATGTTTTCTTTGTAAGGATTAGTTTCTTTGTGTATGCGTGCCTGCCAAAATTCTAAAGAATCCACTCGCATGTAATCCGGGCGGTCTTCAATATCCTGCTCGGAGAACATGTCGCCAACGGGGCGGTTATTATATTCAAGAAACGACTGGTCAAACCCTTCAATGCTCATGTAAACACCCAGATCATGGCCGTTGAGTTTTAATTTTACAAATTCAATAGAGGGGGTTAGCACACCGAATTTTCGGGCGCGGTATGCTTCCAGCAATTCTGCTGCCCACGAGCGGTCTTCCGGGATAAAAAGGCGCAAGGTACGAATTTCATCGCCCGTGTTTTCATCAAGAAGCGTAATATTCCATGATTTTTTTCGCGCGCTCCAGTGGTTCGGTAAAACTCCGCGGTAGCGCACCCGCACGTCCGTTTCCATTTCACCGTTGCGAAACGTTCCTTTTACGGACGCCTTATGTTCTTCCGTAAGATGCGGTTTGCCGCCGGCAAGCGCGGGCAGCGAATCCAACAGCAATCGCAGATCCGCGCGCGTGAGAGTTATCTCATAGACGGGAAGTTCCGATTTGTGGAACAGGGTTTGCGGCAAGTAATATAAGTCCCCGATTTTTTTGATCGACCGCCATGTAGGAGAAAAATGTCGGATGAACGAATCAGGATTTTGATACATAATATCAAGCCGCCAGTGCAGATTTTCCCAGGTGGGAATTTCAACAGCGTTGGCAAGAGTAGCCGTGCTAAAGCCGATGGACGCTGCGATAATTGCAACAATGAAAATCAGGCGCAGTTTTTTAGAGCGTTTGTTCATAGCGTTTTAAAGTTGTTTGCAGAACGTCAAAAAGATCTGCGGTCAGCAGAGATTTTAAATCCGGTTGCGCGTCAGAATTTCCCGTGCCTGCATATCCGTTTTCTATTACGCTTTGTTCGATATCAACGGATGAATACGCATCCGCCGTAATTTGTGTTTTATTGTCCCATACTATGGTATTTCGGACATGTGCACGCCCGCCTTCTATGAAATACGGTTTTTTGCGGTAAAGTCCGATGCCGATGCTGTTTGCAGCCAATATATTGTCTGTTATAGTCGCGGATGATCTATCTTTTACCGCAATGCCATATACGCAGCCAATGATGGTATTTTTTTCTATAAGCGGCGTTGACGTTTCTCCCACGCTGATACCTTTATCCGCGCAGCCGGTAATGACGTTTTCGCGAATGATAACTTTAGAAAAACTCAAATCTATAGCATCTCCATTATCATCATCGTCTGTGCCGGCATTCACAAATGTATTATGAGTAATGACCGTGTTGTCAGATGCAAAATCAATATCTATGCTGTCGCCGAGAGTATCTTGAAAAAGGGTATGCGTAATAATTCCCTGCGCGTTGAAAACATGAATGCCGTCATCCGCATAGGATCGTGCGATTGATCCGTTTTCAAAATTAAGATTGCTTGACCGGACGGAGAGCATACCGCTGAAATACCTGCCGGCAAACGTTGTCTCCCTGCCATCCGCAATATGAGTATGCGTAAATGTGTTCGTGCCGGGCGCTTCCAAAACGGCAAATACGCCCCACGGTTTTTTAGGATCAAGCGCTTGTATGGCAACAGGGCGCGTTGCCGTGCCGCGGCTTTCCACGCGGCTGTAGGAAAACAGCGAGATGCCGGGTGCGAATAGCAGGCGTGCCCCCGGATCAATTACAAGCGTGTATCCCTCTGGTACTACGATCGTGCTGCGAACTACGTGCGTTCCACGCGGAAGCGCCAGCGTGTCCCCCCCGCGTGATACAAATTGCCGATGGGAACGGAGAAATTCTGTCAGGGAGGCCCCGCGGCGTAGAAATGTATTCTTATATGCGGCTGTGTTAAATTCTCTCTCCAGTGGATACGACTCTTCGGCAAATGTAAAGGTTATCATTCCGTTCTCGGCCAGCATGCGAGAAAGCGCGTCGTAGTTGTGCGCGATGGTTTCGCGCTCTTTTGGTACGTGGCGCAGTACGGAGAGCGACGGCTGTATTTTTTTTGTATCGCTGAAAATATCGTTCCGTACGGCAGCATATGTTTTGTCGTAAAACGCAAGTGCGCGTTCTTTGCGGGAGCCGTCTGCCAGGTATGCTGCAAGCTGTTCCGTGAATGTGGCGTTGAATTGCGGAACGCGCATGGCACGGCTAACCAAGCGGTTGTTTGCAAGAGAAAACGTGGTCCCAATGGGTTTCAATGCGGTGTCAAACAACACTGGTTCCAGCTTTCCCGTGGCGGGATTGAGATACCAGTTCTGGTTTGCAATATTCCCTTGATGAAAATTGCCGGAAAGGGTAGTAATTATAAGCCATCGGTTGAACATGTCCATATCAACTATGCGCGGCAGTTCCTGCGCGAATATATCATCAGGCGCGTTTGCAACAAGATCCAAAAAGTATGTGAGAACATCGTGAGATTCTGCGGGCGTTTCTGCGGCAAAACGGTTCTCCCACAGATATAACGAATCGGTACGGAATAAGTCTGTATCGGTTACGTCTAGATTTAAGTTGGAAAAAAAAGGTCCCAAGCCGCGCCGCTGGCCTTCAAGCCATGATTCTTCCCATCCTTCCAGCAGGTGATAGGTTCCCATATCCACGCTGTTGATGCGCAGGCGCACAAATGAAACCCGCGGACTCAAAAGGTCCAGTTCACGCGCGCGCATTGCGGTGAGCGGGAAGAAGATCCATCCTTTGTCTTCAGGAAGGATAAGCCGCAGGGTGGTGCGCTCGCCAAGCGGATTATCTTCCGGCAGATTAATTTGCCACGATTTTTTGACAGCATTCCAGTGATTGGGTCCTATGCCACGTGGGCGGATTTTAGCATCCTCTGTGAAATAATCGCCTGCGCGAAATTCGCCTTTTACGGATATTTTATAGTTTTCCCACATGGCGTCTACGCGGGGATAGTCCGGCAGGTTATCAAAGAGCGTCGTTTTGTCTCCCCGTGATAATGTTATTTCATACAATGGAAGTTGTGGCGCGCGATACGCATACAAAAAAAGAAAAGGCACATCTGTTATGCGTTTTAGCGAGCGCCATGTCGGCGCAAAATGCCGGATGAGCGGATGGGGGTTGGAAGAGATAATATCCAGCCGTTCTATGGTCCCCGGCCACACTAAAAAAGCGGCGCTACCAAGCGTGATGAGCGCTACAAGTACCAAGCTGAATTTTTTGAAACCGGAAGAAAATAGGATATTCATCTGCGCAACCACAATACCATATATCCCTATATAACGCGAGATCAGTGGCGATAGTATAAATACGCAAGAAAAAAATGATGAATGGTTCTTCCCGCTACGCGGGCGGCTACTGCTCCCCATAGGCCGTAGAGAGGTATAAGCGCTATAATGGCGGCAATTTGAATAAGAGGGCTTGTTATGCTGAACATATATATCTTTTTTATATTTCCTTCTGCCTTCAGCGCGGTGCCAAATACTCCCAACGGAAAAAAAACGAGCGATAGTGCCAGAACCTGCGTAAGCGGCACGGATTCTATATAGCGGGGAAACAAGAACTGAAAAAGGAACGGAGCGGTGATAATATAGGCAGCTACTATTGCGGCAGATAGCGCGCATGCGCGATAGAGTTTTCCCGGAAGCGTCTGCTTCAGAAGCGTAAGCGATTCTTCACTTGTTTTTTCTGCGAGCTTGGGCATGCTTACGCTTGCCGCGGTGCCGAACAGCGCTTTTATCTGTTCCACGGGCGCTGTGGCAAATGAAAATATGGCGATCGACGCGGGACCAAGCAGGCTATAGAGTAGGATTGAGTCAAGATAATGGGCGATGGTATTGGGAATCTCGCTTGCGGTTAGCTGAAAACCGTACCGCAGGGCGGAAGCGTCTGCCGGCGCTTCGGGGGGAATTTCGTGCCACAGCCGCTGCATAAGAACAATGTTGGGAAGCGCGTGCGCGGCAAGATATGCTCCTGCCAAGAGTGGAACATGCAATACCTGTGGAATAGGATATACCGCCATGATTGCTATTCCGCCGAGCATGACAATGCCGTATGTTATTTGCACGCCGGAAGAAAAAAGAGCGCCCGCGCGAAATTGTTTTGTTGCCGTGTAGTAGCTTCGCCACGCGCCAAGTCCTTCACTGAACGGTACAAAGAGCGCGGCAATTAGAAATCCAACAGCCAGCGACAGTGAGCTGTCTGCATAGTAAAAGTACGCCGCGGCGGCAATGCATGATACGCTGATGCCCCAGGAGAAAAGAAAAATTGTTTTAGCGCCCGCCCGAAATGTGCCGGCATATCCGCGCGCCACGCTTCGGATAATGGCAGTGCCCATGCCGGATATTGCAAAGACGCCAAAAATCCCTATAAAACTTAAAATATAGCGATAGGTGCCGTAGGTTTCCTTTGGAAGATAACGGGCGTATGCGACAGAGAGAAGAATAGCGACGCCGATGCTCGCAATTTTATGGAGGGAGAGCCAAAAACTGCCGCCCGCAATATATGCGGTGTCAGTCCCTAAAAATTTTCCTATCATTTTTAGCATGAGGTCTGTATGATAAATATACCATGATTTCAAATTTTACGGGGTTTACGAGTATTATTTTTATTATCGCGCTTGGTATTCTTGCGAGCGTTGGTACCGCGGCGTTTAATGGCCATTTGTTTGAGACTTCATTTGCCGACTTGTCCGATGATTCAGAATACTATAACGCCCGCGCATTGTCCTTGATACATACGGGATCGTTGGGCGAAGAACAGGCCTTGTTTCGCCGCCCGCCCGCGTATTCCATTTTTTTAGCGGGCATGTATGGCGTATTCGGTAAGCAGGTTGCCGCGGCATGGCTTGGGCACGTGCTATTATTTTCCGCTTCGCTGTTCTTGCTTTGGCGAATAAGCGGTGTGTTGTTGCCGCCTTCTTATGTGGTATTAGTACCGCTTGCCGCTGGTTTATATTGGGGTTTTAATTTTTACGTGTTTGAGATAGGGTCGGAGTTGCTTGCAATTTTTCTCATTCTTCTCCTTGTGTGGCTGTTTTTTCGCTATCGTATGGATCCGCAAACACGCTATATGGTGATGGCAGGCGTTGCGGGGAGCATTCTTGTTCTCACAAAACCGGTAGCTCTCTATATAGTGCCGATAGTACTTGTATGGATGGCATATGAAAAAACGAATATACGCGCAACAATTAAGCGCGCGGGTGCGGCGTTTTTTATTATATTTATTTTTGTTGGGGGATGGATGGTACGTACTTACTTGTTGTTTGGTGAGGCGCAGATAGAACGTGCTGGCCATATTGTCTATACCCGTTCTCTCTACGGATCGCTCGCGTGGCGTGATATAGGTATGCATACGCTTGCCGCCGTGTCAGGTGATTATGTTGCAGATAAAGTTATGAAGGGATATGGTCCTAATCCCATAGCGCAACAATTAGGGGTGGAACGCAAAGCATTATTTTCCCGCCTGCTGCAAGAAGGATATACGCGCGCGGAAGCGGAAGATGTTCTTATGCGGTTGGGTATCGCGGAAATAATCCGGCGCCCCGGTAAGTTTCTGGCCGGGACTGTTCCTATTCTTTTTGATCTGAACACGCCTGAAAACGGCCGCGGCTTTCCGGTAACGCGCATGTTTGTGGGCACGCGCGACACAATTCCGCCATTGCAGAAAGTAAGCATAATCCTGGGCACTCGCGGTATCTGGTTTTTGTTTCTTGCCGTGGCAGTTACGGGCGCTTATAAAGCAGTGAAAAGCAATGCGCGTTTCGCGTGGCTGTTGATATTCTTAATTGCGTATTTTAATATTGCTCATGCGTTATTGATTATTCCCGCCGAGCCACGGTTTCTGGTTCCGGTGCTGCCGTTTTATTTTTTGTTTTTCGTTGTGGGCGCGCGTTCTTTTATTGACAAATTATTCACAAAGCGCATTATATAAAAGTATAGAGAATTATTCTAATTGATCTAATTATTCTAATTGACCTAAGGAATGCCTAAATTCCAATACCCAATCATCAATATATAGTTTCTTTTGGGATTTAAATCATTCGGTCATTGTGATTTCCTTAGAATAATTAGGTCAATTAGGGTAATTAGAATAATTTATGAAAGTAGTTATTTTATGCGGGGGACAGGGGACCCGCTTGCGGGAAGAGACGGAATATCGGCCGAAGCCGCTGGTTATGGTGGGCGATCGGCCTATTTTGTGGCACATTATGAAGTTATATTCTCATTACGGATACAACGATTTTATTTTGTGCCTGGGATACAAGGGCGATATGATAAAAAATTATTTCCTGAACTACGATGAGCTGGCTCATGACTTTACGTTGAAGCTTGGTTCGGGAAAGAAAGAAGTTTTTCATCACGATAATGGCACGCCCAATTGGAAGATAACATTCGCGGATACGGGGCAGGCGTGCGAAACGGGCAGCCGTATCGCGCGCATTCAAAAATACATTGGGGACGACGAAGAGTTTATGCTGACATACGGGGATGCCGTTACCGACGTGGATATCTTGGATTTATACCGTTTTCATCGCGAGAAAAATAAAATGGTTACGGTAACGGGTGTCCAGCCGCCCAATCCATTTGGGGTCATTGAAGCGGCAAATGGCGTAGTAACAACCTTTACCGAAAAGCCGCAATCGCAGGATTGGGCAAACGGCGGATTTTTTGTGTGCAATAAAAAAGTGTTTGAGTTTCTCTCGCCGGAAGGTACCATGATTTTTGAGCAAGGGCCGCTCCGGCAGATCGCGTCTCAAGGACAGCTTGCGATTTACCAACACAACAAGTTTTGGCATTGCATGGACACGTTTAAGCACGTGGAAGGATTGAATGCGTATTACAATAAAGGGGAGCGGCCCTGGATGGTGTGGGAGAAATAGAAAATTAATTCAAGCTGAATTCAATTTACAAGTGCAACTTTTCAATAAAAAGCCTATAAATCAATGATAATATTTTTAGCTCGCAAAAATTTGGTTTCATTCTTTGTTTTCAATGAAGTCATCCCAAAACTCAAAATACATTAATATAAAAGGTTTAAATAATGTTTCATGATATATACTCGTATAAATGCCCGATATGATTTCTGTGTTCGTTCCAACATACGATCAATTCTCCGATTATTGTTCGCCCGGCTAAATGTTCGTTCCACTTTCCACCGTTGCTGGTTATACCGTTTTTCGTGCGTATCCTTTGGCGGTCTTCCAAGATAGATAGTTCTATGATTCTTTCGGTAAGGAGCCACCTATTACAGGTAGAAGGAGACGCACTAATATCGTGTGGCAGGTCTTTCCATCGGCAACCGGTTGAAAGCACATAGAGAATACCGTTTAGTACCTCGCGTGGATTACTTCTTTTTCGACCTGTTTTGGCAATAACGGTTCAATGCGCTCCCACTGCGCACCTGTTATATCCGAATTATATGGATGTCGATGTACTTCTATCATAAAGACACTATCGTTATTTTTGTGAGCAATTGATGATTACTCACCTGATAATGTCTTTATTATAGCGGTAAATCAGAGTTTTGGGATGGGGTCGTAGTATATAGCTCCATTTTGTCGGATCATATCAGCGAGGATATGCGCGTTGGTTTCTATAATTGTCCGTTGGTCGATAAACGATTGTAGAACTTCTGCGGAAGACTGAATTTTTTTGATGTCGCTTAACACGTCGGGTTTTATTTGGTCGACCGTCATGTCATATACGGCAAGGTCATCTTGCAGTGTCTGGGGGTTGCGTACGTATGCCGCAATACGCGCGCTGAATTCTTTTTGAAATGATGGAATGCTCATGATTCTGCGTATCAGGTTATTTTTTCCATGGTTCCATGTACTGCCGAGAGGGTTTAACGAAAGATCAAAGGGAATCGGTTCAAACATATTTGATGAGGGATCAAAATAGAAAGCTGCGTTTTCATAGTTATTCTGATGCGCGCTTCCGGAGAGCGCGATAAGAAGCATCCAGTTATACGTTGCTTCCATGTTAAGAATACGCGGCAGTGTATTGGCAAATTCATCATCCGGCGAGTTTGCTATTAGATCAAGCAGGGCGCGGAGAGCTTTGTGTGAAGCGGCTGGTTCTCCGGTCAGTTTGTTTTCCCACATGTCTATATGTTCAGGCATAAAAAGATTTTTCTGCAGTGCTCCGTCGCGTTCAGAAAATATAATGCCGTCAGGCGTGCGTCCGGTTTTTGTAAGCAACGCGGGCGTCCATCCCTCTTGCACAAGATATATGCCCGCATTTTCTTCATTTACAGTGAGTCGCCCAAAATGCGCGGTAAGCATTATGAGGTTGAGTTTTTGCGCTCTATGCTGGTTGACTAAATATGTAGCCCAGCGTCTGTCTTCCGGCAAAACAAACCGGAGTTTGTGTGTTCCCTGAAGCGGTTGTGATGAGGGAAGTATAATATGCCACGATTTCTTTTTTGCATTCCAATGGCTTGATGTCAGCCCACGATAACGAATTTTTGCCTCATCGGTGAAGTAAGCGCTAGTACGAAAAGAACCTTTAACTGCTTCTTTGTGTTCGTCGTAGAGCAGTGTATTTCCAGGATACACAGGTAAATTTGCAAGGAGATTTTTTGTATCTGATCGAGATAACGAAAGTTCATAGACAGGTAATTTTGTTGTATAAAATGCGTAATACAATACATATGGCAGGTCTACAACACGTTTTAAAGAACGCCACGTTGGCGAAAAATTACGCCACAGCGCGTTATTATTTGCGTGAAGAATATCAAGGCGGGTTACAATATGCGATATGTCGGAAACATGGGCGCTAAAAAATTTCAGTCCTATAAAAAATCCACCCATGCCCGTGATAAAAATTATGAGTATAAGACAAAACAGTGCGCGGGTGGTATACAGTTGCATGGAGGTTATTTTTTACGTGCGCGCTGAATCAGTTCGACGACAATAGGGGGATGCATTTTTTCACAGTCTTTGTCCATGATCCGGCCTTTTTTGCGGCACGATTGTGGAAAGGTATCGGTCAAACGAATAACTTCAAGACCGAATTTATAACAGCGTGATTTTAAGTCAGTTTGCAGTTTTGAGTTTAAGTTTTGCATTTTGAGTTTTGGTTTTTGAGTTAATACAACGTTTTTCTCATCTCAGGATCATACGGAACCAGCGGCTCGCCCGCTGCTATTTTTTTTACGAAATCGGGGTTTGCTAAAATAAACCGCCCGTAGGTTATAAGATCAACCATGCCGTTTTCTATTTCTTCATCTGCGCGTTCGGCCGGCAAACTTGCACCCGCCATGATAATATGCGGCCACATTGCGCGTACCATGCGCACTATCTTTCCCGATGTTGATTCGTATATGTTTACGGTGTCGCTGCGGGCGCAGCTAATATCCAGGATGTGCAAGCCCGCTTTATCAAGTTGCGGGATAAGATAAGTAAGCATCTCTTCCAAGTTGAGCCATTCGTAGAGGCCTTTCATGTCGCGCGAGGGCGAGATGCGCAGCGCCGTACGTTCGGGACCGGCGACTTCCAGCACGGCTTTTGCAACCTCCAGCCCGAACCGGCAGCGGTTTTCCACGCTGCCGCCATATTCGTCCGTGCGCCGGTTGATGCGGCTGTCGAAAAATTGGTCAACAATATAGCCATGCCCGCCGTGTATTTCCACGCCGTCAAACCCGGCTGCAAGGGCCTTTCTTGTCGCTTCTGCGAACATCTCTACGATTTCGGGGATTTCATCGTGTTCTAACGCGCGCGGTGTGATCATAGGCACTTGCATATGCGGGGCATTGCCTTCCGGGAGTACGGCAGAGGAGGAAACCGGCAGCGCGCCGCCCAGATAGTCCGGATGCGAGATGCGCCCGCAGTGCCAAAGCTGGCAGAAAATTTTTGTATCGTGCTGATGAACGGCGTCGGTAATACGCTTCCATACTTCTACTTGCGCGCTGGTATAGATATATGGCACATCGGGGTAGCCGTCGCCGCTGGGGTGGATGATAGTGCCTTCCGTCAAAATAAGCCCGACATCGTTTGCAGCCCGGCGTTCGTAATATGCGCGCATAAGATCGGTAGGGTTGTGGTCTTTGTCGGCAAAATTCCGCGTCATGGCGGACATTACCACGCGGTTTTTGAGCGATAAGCCGTTTTTGTTGAATGGAGAGAGAAGCAGCATATAAATTATTCTAAGGAAACCCCAATACCAAAAGCACCAATTATTTTTTCTTATCGTTGATTTTTCTGGTTATGGCATTGAAAATAAGGTTTAGTTCATTAGCTTCTTTCCATAACGTGCGTGCTTCATCCTTTAGTTCTGACGCAGCCACCACTATCATACGAAGCCAATGTTTCGTTTCTCATGCCTCTTTCTTAGATATCCCTATTTTATGTTTAAAATCTTTTCCTGATTCAGCATCATCGGCCTCGCAATAGTTAGCACCAATAGCAGTACCAGCCGCTACAAGTTGAGGAACAATGCGCTTGGTCACATCATTAATAGGAATTTTCTTTGCAAACTTGATGATATTTTCTCCGAATGTTGCGGTTCTTTCTTCAAGATCATATTTACGTTTTGGTATATCTGTATTGGTCATTGGGATTTCATTAGGTCAATTAGAATAATTAGAGCAATTAGAATAATTCTTTAAAATATTTTTGCGAAAGATATTCTCCCAACGCATCTTTCCACCCCCTCATTCTATCCAACCCTTCTTCTTGCAATCTTCTGTTTTCCATCACGGCGCGGTCGGGGCGTTTTGCGTTTTCTTTATATTCGTCTGTTGACGGCGTGATGGTGATTTTGTCGTCAATTCCAAGGATTTCCACCATTGCAGATGCCACGTCATAAAACGATGCCTCACCATGGCTTGCCATATTGTATACGCCGATTTTTTCGTGTTCCAAAAGCAATACACAGTTTTCCGCCAGGTCTTTGGTGTAGGTTGGCTGCCAAACTCTTTTTCCTATGGATATTTCTTTGATACTTTCGTCAAGACATTTTTTCAGATGACGCGCGAACTTGCCGACAAAGTTTTTGTCTTTTTCTTCGCCGCCGAAAAACCCGCCCATGCGGACGACGAGCGCGTCGGGCAATTCTTTGCGCACCCGTTGTTCCGCTTCCCATTTCGCCTCGCCATACACCGAAAGGGGGTCAGGGACGGTTTCTTCAGTGATAGGATTTTCTTTGCCGTCAAAAATGAGAAACGATTGCGGATAGAGCAGTTTGGCGCCGGTTGTTTTCGCAAGCTCCACGATATGTTGCGTTCCTTCCACATGGTTTTTGAAACACGCATCGCGATTCTCTTCGCAAAAATCGGCATTCACAATACCCGCGCAGTGAATAATCCAATCCGGGCTCCATTTCTGTTGTGTGCGTACTGCCGCGCGGTTTTCCACGTCTAGCGCGGCATGGTCCAGCGCGCGCGTGTTGTATTTTTTTTCCATACAATGCGTCGTAAAAGCGCTTCCGAGCATCCCGCCGGCACCAGTTATGAGCACGCGTTTTTTCGTATTCTCCATGCGAGTATAATAGCATATTGGATGATTATTGACAATGTTCCAGAATATTGCTATACAGTATGAGAATCTATCTTTTCCAAGAAGGAGGCCAGAAATGGCGGAAATGACACAGGAGGATGTACAATTCTTCCAAGCATATCTTGAGGGACTGGAATGCTTCGATGAAGGGAAGTTTAATGACCGGGGCAAGGAGCTGCTTGCATACCAACTTGAGAATTGGTTACCGGAGCGGCATGGTGCCGCGTTTGAGCCGATCAAGAGAAAGGCGGGGCCGGTTGTCGCGGTGGAGGCGGTTATCATCCATGAAGGGCAAGTCCTCCTTGAATGGCGGTTGCATCCGGTATTTGGCGAAGGATGGCATACGCCCGGGACATATCCTAAGGAAAGCGAGACATTTATAGAGGCTGTGGTGCGTTGCGCACGAGATGAGACCGGGCTAGAGGTTCGGCCTTTTGAAGTGCTTAAGGTTTTTGACCAGATCGGTAGCCCGCGCTTTCGGGATGCCCCGATCTTATACCGCTGCCAGGTGGTTGGTGGGCTTATCGCGCAGCCTGCTGTCGACCCGGAGAAACCTGTGGGTGGCGACTGCGCCTGGTTTGAAGAGTGTCCGCCGAATATGCTTCCGATCCAACAGGACTACGCGCCGTATATTAATGAGGCAATTCGCCACATGTGGCATCTGGTTACGCCGCAACAAACCGCTTGAAGATTAAAGAACGGAGGTGAAGAATGAAGCATCCGATGTGGGATGAACAGCCGGCGGTAACGCAATTATTGCCGGAAGAACAGCAGCAGTTATTGGGCCTTTTGAAAAAGGTTGGATGGCAGAGAACCGGGAAAGATATTTTTGAGGCAATTATGTTCGCGATTTTCCCGGCAGTGCCCTCCGAATGCGCGATTGTCCGCACCATCAACCACGAGCCGCATGTACTCATGTGGTTTCGGGATGATGACTACACAGGCCATCACATGCCGGGGAAATACATTCTGCGCGGCGAAGATGATGAAGCGTGGGTTAAACGGACAATTGCCTCCGAGACAGGCCTTAAGTTGGTGAATTTCGAGTTTATCCGCCGTTTCAGCACCCGGCCGGAAACCGGATGGGTACCGGGCCAGCAGATGAATCACTTTTGGTACTGTGAGGTGGAAGGTGAGCCGACAAACGGGACTTTTTACCCACTCACCGCGATTCCGGATGATACGCTCGGCCATCACAGGAAATATGTGGACTGTCTGCGAGCATTCTTACTTCGACGGGAAGGAATGCGGAAAGGCCTTATCCGGTTTGATGGTTTGCACCGTGCATCTGAATGGAGGTGGCTCGCCCAGATATATGACGAGCTACGAGGAAAAAATTGGTTCTGCGAGTTTGCATCATTTGATGAAGCGCTTGCGCAGAACCCTACTTGTTTATATGATGATCAGGGTCAGCAAATCATGTAACTGAGTAATTTTGTACGGCATCCGTTTGCATCCAGCAGACCGATGCCGTTTTTTTGTACAACTGTCAGCAAAACATCGGAGGTTAGAAAGAGCTAAAGATGACATATTAAAATGCGATCACATTTATATATGTCATCTTTGCAACACGTAATCGTGGGAGGTTTTGAACGATTTTGTATGCTGTTGCGTTGATTTCATGAACGTGATATAAGTTATGGCAGAATTTTGGAAAGGAGCGGAACCAAGTGATAAAAGCAATTCTGAATGACTTCGGTCGTGTATACGTTACATTTTGGGAGCGAAAGGATGTTATCCAGAAAATAGTGGACTACTACGGTGGCAATAGTAAAACTGCTTCGCTTATCTTTGGTAGTCAGTGGGGAGAAGCGGTTTACCAAAGGTTGGATACGGGCGAGATGAGTTTTCAGGATCTTTGGCGGCGTGTGTGCAAAGTGGGCGGCATCAGTCGGCGGGATATGCAATTTCACGATTTTGTTTCTATGTTTGTCTGTCATCTGCGTCCTATAGAATCGACAGTGAAATTGGCGTGTTCGCTTAAAAAAACGTACAAAATGTTTGCTGTGTCTAACGGTGATTACGGAAGCGAATATGTCCCGCGGATGTTGTTTATGGAATATGGCTTACGGTTTGATCATGTATATGCTTCTGGTAATGCACGCTGCCTGAAGCCAAAACTTTATGGCGTAGTTGCCGTGGATCTCGAACAGCGATATGGGCTTAAGCCATCAGAATGCGTTGTTATTGATGATGTTGCTTCGTATGTAGAAGCGGCTATGCAGCTTGGAATGAAAGGAGTCGTGTTTAATGGTGCCAAAGAGCATATTGAACTTTTAAAGTTTCGTCTAAAGGCCGTTGGTGTAAAACTGCCAGATGACGATAGTATTGCGTGATGTGTCATGGCGGATCTACAGCGGTCCGCTTTTTGTTTTCCGAAAAAATTCGGAGTTCACCTTTATCAATCTTTCCGAAACAACATGCGATCGTGTGGACTTTCGGAAACTAGAGCCTATCTTAAAAATAACCGTTTATAATAACCACATAATAGCACTTGAGGGCTGAAATGCTTATATTTCTACTGCAAATTGCAAAAAGCTCGTTGGCGTAGCCAAGCTACGCCGCCTCACTTTTTACAATTTTCGCTACGAAATCTAAGCATTTCAGCTCCTCATTATTTTTGAGATAGGCTCTACATCTTTTTGCTATCGCGGAAAGATATAGTTTTGCCGGCCATTGTTTTCTGGGGCTGTGAGTGTTACAATACAGGCATGAAACTTACGGAACAGCAACAACGAAATATTGCGGCTGTAGGAAAAGAGTATGATCTCAAATTTCTCATTCTCCCTGGCTCCTATGCGACTGATTCGGCTATGAATGTGATATAAATTATGGCAGAATTTTGGAAAGGAGGACGTTCTTTTGGCAGATTACATATTGTTTTGGGTTCCGTCCGGGTTTGATCGGAATGATTCTTCACGGACGGATTTTTGGTCACGGCAGGCGCTTTTGAATGCCGCCTGGCGCATGGAAACGCTTCAGCAGGAAGGCCATTCGGCCCTATTCAGCTTTCCGCGCTCCGTGGTGCGCGATCCGTCAAAACAATTTGTGCTTCATAATGTTATGATGGCGGATGTTGTGTCTTTCGGGAACATTAATCCTGCTGCTATTGTGATTGAGGGAACGGAAACGACCGGATCGCCATCCGACGGGCTGGCATTTGCGCGGCTTGCCGAGAAACATCCCAATCACATTATTGAGGTTTTTACTGTATCTCCTGAAATGGGGGCGTACTTGCAGGTCATGTATTCCGCGGTGGCGCACTATATGGCACGCGTGAATCTTCACATGAAGATTTATAGAGTGTATTTCGGTTCAGAGCGGCATAAATGGGTGTACCGCATATTGCACGCAATAACGGCCATTGCCGCAGGATATGGGCCACTCTTTTGCCTTTGGTATACATTTCTCAATTGGCTGTATGCCAGGCGCAGGTACGGCTTTCGGCAGGTGTAAATATTTGGAGCGGTTTGTTCGTCCTATGAGGATTGAAAAACCGCTTTTTTTGTGATAGTGTTTTATAAATATGAATTCAAAATTCGGCATTGTTATTTTTCTTATTACCGTCGCGTTGCGCGTACTGGCTTTTGGCGCGCTTTCAGAGGTTGCGGAGTCGCGCGGCGTGATGGATCGTTATCCTGTTATCGGTGGCGATTCCGGGGGGTATGTCGGCGTCGCGCAGGTGTTGCTGAAAGATGGCACATTTGCGTCTCCTGGCGCATCGGAGCCTCAAAGTTATGTTTTGCCGGCATATCCGGTATTTCTTGCGGGTGTGATTGCCCTAACCGACAATCTGCGATATGCAGTATTATTGCAAGCGATAGTAGCAGGATTTTCCAGCGTGTTATTGTGGAAGATCGGCAGTATGGTTTCCTTGCGAGTTGGCACAGGCGCCGCGTTGCTTTTTGCCATGGACCCGATTGGCATTTTTTACTCCACAACCATACTTACCGAGACGCTTTTTATTTTTTTGCTGCTTAGCAGCGTATATGTGTACGCGAAGTTTTTCGATGGCTCTGTGAGTACGATTTTCCTGAGCGGGGTTATATTGGGCATTACTACGCTTGCGCGCCCTACTGCCCTGGTAGTACTTCCGGTTTTTATGCTGGGTATGTGGATATATTCGGCGCGGCGCGCGCGATGGGTGACTGCGCGCATGCTTGTTATATGTTTTGGATTTTCTCTCGTCGTGTTTCCGTGGATGCTGCGCAATAAGCTGCTTTTTGACTCGTGGTCGCTTACTGCTGTCGCGGGAACGCAATGGTTTCAACAATCAGCGCCGCTGTACTACGCGTATAAGCACAGCATTTCGCATGCAGAGGCATATGAGGTATTTCAAAAGCGGCTTTTAGAAATTAATCCGCATAAAAGTGACGCGGGCACGCTCCGCAACACGCCTTATATGGGACAGGTTGTACGCGAGTTTCTTTTTGAAGACCCCTTCGGTTATGCGTACTTTCATGCCGTAAAATCGCTCCCGTTTTTCTTTTCAGATGGGCTTCGCGATATAGCGCGGCGTATGGGTTATGTTGCAGAAGAACAATCTAACATCGGTAATCTGTTGCTTGCGCGCGATGCGAGAGGCATATACGACGCGTTTGCTCACAACGGATTATCATCGGCTTTGATGCTTATTGGCGGGAGCGCTTGGGTTGTTATTACGGCGGGCATGATAGTAAGTGTAGGCGGCTTCCACTTGTCCTCGCTCGCACGGCCCAACATTATCGTGCTCTGCCTCCTAATCATTGCTGTTACGGTATTGATAGCTGGCGGGCCAAATGCAAATGCCCGATACCGGTTCAGTGTAAGCCCATTCATATTCATTGCAGCAGTGCACGGATTTTTGGTGCTTCGAACATATTTTATGTCTCAAGAGACCGATAGAATTTGAAACTTCCTTTCTTTTGTATAATTTCCGGCGTGATACGCATGGGTTTTGGAATAAGGACGTGAAATTTCTTTCCCACTCGGAGTAAGTGCCCGTTTTCTTGCAGTATTTCATCAGCGAAATTCCACGCAAAAAGAATAATGTGTTCCGGATTTATTTCATGTATTTCTTGTGATGGTTTTATTGGTATGCCGGAACCCGGTGCCCATGTATTGTGTTTAATGGGGTTGCGGTCTACGATAACGTTCATAAGGGAAGAATTAATGCCGGCAAGATTTATTATGACGTTTGCTTTTGCGGCTGCACCATAGCCGATAAGCGGTTTACCTTGTTTTGCAAGCGCGGAAACATATAATTGGATGCTTTTTATATGCTTTTTTGCCGTTGCGACAAACGTGCGGTAGGTGTCCTTTTTGAAATATCCGTTTTTACTTTCTTCTTCCAGAAAGTTGTTTATGCGCGGGGAGACGGGGCGTGATGATTCTGTTCGTTTTGCAAAAACAGCAATGCTTCCGGTATGGATGTTTGTTTCTTCAATATCTACGATCTCAAGACCTGCTCTTCCCATAAGGTATTTGAGGGTAGATACAAGATAGTAGGAAAGGTGCTCGTGATAGACGCTGTCAAATTCCGTATAATCTATAAGGTTTCGTCCATAAGGCGTCTCTACGCAAAAAATGCCGTCTGGCTTGAGAAGATCGCGCACCCCCTGCAAGAAATCAACCGTTTCTGGTACGTGTGCCAAGACATTACGCGCAAGCACAAAGTCGGCGTAGCCATGTTTGCGTATTGTTTTACGCGCATATTCGCGCGAGAAGAACCCCGTTTCTGTTTTTATGCCGTTTTTTTGCGCGATGCGCGCTATGTTTCTTGCAGGCTCAATGCCAAGCACGTTTTGAAAACCATTTATTATAAATGAATGTAATATTGCTCCGTCGCTTGAAGCAAGTTCCACCACGAAATCTTTCCCTCCCATGGAATATTTCTGGTGGAACCAACCGACAACACGTTCGCCGTGCTTTTTGATGGACGGCGTATATTGCGTGGCGTAGGAATACGTCCGGAACGTTTCTTCCGGTTCAAATGATTCGCCTAATTGAAAATGATAGCAATGCTCGCAGAAATACAGGTTTATGGGTAGTTTTTTGAGCTGTTTCGCCTCGTTTTCGCTTTTTGAGCAATAATTGATTTGAGGAAGATTGCCCAAATGTCCGGAGAAATCAAGATGGGGATTGCTGCAGACTCTGCATGTTTTGTAAGTTATCATGAGGTGTTATTCTTTAAACAGGTCGCTTTTGGCTCCCAGACGTGCCAGTACGTATTGGGATAGTACTATGAAAACCTGAAAAAAGTAAACGGCCGCCTCCGGCAGGCCAACCGACGTGTGTTCGTCTCTGTAATTGGCGCGTATTGGAATTTCATCGAATTTCATGTTATGAAAACGCGCCAGGGCAATTATCTGAAAGCTGAAAATGTGGTTGTCCGCTCCTTTATTGCCAACCGCGTTGATAAGCCGCCCGCTGTAGGCGCGGAACCCGCTGTGGTACTCTGACCACGGTATGCGCAAGACCGTGCGCGCTATCGTGCTTAACATTATATTAGCTATAAACCGGATAAGCGGCATTCCGTCTCGCAATGGCTGTTTCCAGTTTGTGAACCGCGATCCCATAACAAAATCAGCTCCGCCGCGGAGTTTCTCAACAGTTAAAGGAATGCCGGACGGGTCAAATTGCCCGTCTCCGTGAATTTCAATGGCGAAAGCCGCCCCCCTCTCTATCGCTTTGCGTAACCCGTATTTCAAATTTCCACCGTACCCTACGCAGTGCTGGGGGAAAAATGGTATGTCATACTTGGCGGCAATGGCGCCGGTTTCATTTTGATCCCGGGTGCTGTCGTCAACTATGATGATTTCATCAAGCGCGTCTCGGGGTATTCTTCGTATAAGACCTTCAACCAGGTGCGCACAATTGTAAGTCAAGATGACTCCCACCGCTTTTCCTTGTTTCTTTTGCTCCATATAATTCATGCTATAAAGATAACACACATTTTAGCATTTTTTTCTACCCGAGAAAATAGCCAAAGAAGGTTGTGATATTGCAAATCTTGTTGTATGATAATTTACGCATGATTCCGGCGTATTGGAAGCATAAAAACGTTTTTGTTACAGGGGCAAGCGGCTTGTTGGGCTCGTGGCTTACAAAGTCGCTTGTGAACGCGGAAGCAAATGTTACCGTGCTTGTTCGTGATATTGTGCCAAACGCGCAACTGTTTCGTTCCGGTTATATTCACAAAGTTACTATTGTGCGGGGCGCTTTGGAGGATTATCCGGTACTTGAACGCGCATTGGGGGAATATGAAATTGACACAATGTTTCATCTCGGCGCGCAGACAATTGTTGAGATTGCAAACAGGAACCCCCTCTCCACGTTTGAATCAAACATCAAAGGGACCTGGAATGTTCTGGAAGCCGCGCGCCGGAGCCCGCTGGTAAAGCGTGTGGTGGTGGCGTCTTCCGATAAAGCATACGGCGTGCATAAAGAGCTACCGTACAGTGAAGCCGCGCCTCTGCAAGGTAGCCACCCGTACGATGTTTCCAAGAGTGCCGCGGATCTTATTGCGCATACGTATTTTAATACCTATAAATTGCCGGTAGCGATTACGCGTTGCGGTAATTTTTACGGCGGGGGAGATCTTAATTTCAACCGCATTGTGCCCGGCACTATCCGGTCTGTAGTACATGGAATACCGCCCGTTCTGCGCTCGGATGGCAGTATGGTCCGCGATTATTTTTATATTGAAGATGCCGCGCATGCGTATCTTACGCTTGCGGAGCGCATGGACGATGAGCGCATACATGGCCACGCGTTTAATTTTAGCAACGAAAACCAAATTACGGTATTGGAGCTTGCTAATAAGATTCTCGCGCTTATGGGTAGTAACTTGCAGCCGCAAATTTTGGCAACTGCGGCGCACGAGATACCGCACCAATATCTGTCCGCCGCAAAGGCGCGGGAAATGCTCGGATGGCAGCCGAAATTTACGCTGGAGGAGGGGCTTCGTCGCACTATTGATTGGTACAAGGAATTTTTTGAAACAGCAAAGTAAAATTATTCTAATTGCTCTAATTATTCTAATTGACCTAAGGAATGCCCAAATCACAATACCCAATCATCAACATATATAGTTTCTTTTGGGATTTAAATCATTCGGTCATTGGGATTTCCTTAGAATAATTAGGTCAATTAGGGTAATTAGAATAATTTTCAATTTAATTTTTCGTATGTCCAAAATTCTTATAACTGGGGCTACGGGGTTTGTCGGCGCCAATCTTGCGCATCGGCTGGTTTCGCGCGGCGCGGATGTGCATATAATTATGCGCGCCAGTTCGGATGCCTGGCGCATCCGTGATATTTTACCCCGCCTGACTGTGCATAAGGCAAATCTTGCCGATACCCGCGCGGTTGCGCGCGCCGTGAAGAAAGCACAACCCGAAATTGTGTATCATATAGCGGGACCTCCGCATACTTTGTTTACTGATCAGAATGTATTGACAGAGATGGTTGTTTCCAATATTTTGGGAACAATATATTTATTGGAGGCGCTTCGTTATAGTGGTTCCGTTGAGCGTATCGTAAATGTGGGGAGTGTTATGGAGTATGATTCCGATGAAGCGTGGATGCAGGAGTATTCTCTTTTGCGGCCAGCAAATGCGTACGGTGCCTCAAAAGCGTCGCAGAGCTTGTTTGCGCAGTACTATGCGCGTTTTCATAAAATGCCGATTGTCATTGTGCGCCCGTCGCTGCTTTACGGGCCGTATGAAGAAGCGCGCCGCTTGGTGCCGGCGTCTATTCTTGCGCATCTCAAGCAGACGCCTCTCAAGCTCTCTTCGCCCAAGCCGCGAAAAAATTTTTTATTCGTGGAAGACGCGCTTGATGCGTTTGAACGCGCCGCAGAATGCGATGTCGCGCCGGGAGAAATCATCAATATCGGCGCCGGCAGAGAATATTCTATCAAGGATGTTGTTACCACGGTACAGCGGCGCATGAGCACTCCCGTGCCGCTGCAATGGGGCGCGGTTGAGGAGCGGCGATGGGACTCTGCGCGAAAACACGTCTATGACGTGTCCAAAGCAAAAAAAATATTGGACTGGAAAGCCGCTACAACACTGGATGATGGGCTGGCGCGGACAGTTGAATGGTTTAAAAGAAATAGAAATCTTTATTTATAGACATGAAAAAAATACTTCTAACTGGTGCTACTGGCTTTGTAGGAGCGAATCTTATACGGATGCTTGTTGCATCTGGCCAACATACCGTTTTTATATTTGCGCGCAAAACATCAGATATGTGGCGCCTTCAAGGATTTGATGAGGCGGTTGAGAGATATAATATAGATATAACGGATAAGGAATCTGTACGCCAGGGTATTCTGAAAATTCGGCCTGATGTTGTTTTTCATCTTGCTATGTTTGGCGCTTATTCGTACCAAAAAGACATAGAAACGATTGTGCATACAAATATCCTTGGCAGTGTTGCGCTCTTTGAGGCGCTTCGGGAAACAGATTCTGCAATAAGTATTGTAAATATAGGCAGTACTTCCGAGTATGGTTTCAAAAAACATCCAATGAAAGAAACTGATTTATTGGAGCCTAATACTCCGTACGGCATTGCAAAAGCCGCGCAAACTTTTTTTGCGTGTCACTATGCGTTAGCGCACAATCTTCCAATTACCACTCTACGATTAACGCTTGTATATGGTCCCTACGAGGAGTCGGGACGCCTTATTCCTGACATAATGCAGGCGTTCATTAAAAAAGAAACGCTCCGGCTTGCCTCCCGAGATTCTCGACGCGACTTTATTTATGTTGAGGATGTAGTTTCAGCTTTACAGAGCGCTGCAAATCAACCGCAGGTGCCGGGCTCCATTTTTAATGTTGGCAGCGGCATAGATTACGCGGTGGAGGATGTGGTAACGCGCGCATCTGCAATGGCGGGCATAAAAGTTCCTCTCCAGTGGGGGTCCGAAGATAAAAAAAGAACTTATAATGCAGCAGTAAATTGGATTGCTGACATCTCTAAAGCGCGAGAAGAATTGAAATGGCAACCTGCACATACCCTTGAAGAAGGCCTTTTGAAAACTTACACTTGGTACGACAAGAATATCCATCTTTATAATAGGTGAGTTTTTTTACGTTTTATGGTATCTGTGAAAAAACTGAAAACAGAGGCGCGAGAAATTCGGAAAGATGTTCTTGACATGATTGTGTCTGCCCGGGCGATGCATATCGCATCTTCATACTCCATAGTTGAGTTACTCGTTTATTTATACGAGGATTTTTTGCGTGTGGATTTTTCGTTTCAAGCCGATCGTGATAAATTTATTTTAAGCAAGGGGTGGGGAATTTCTACGCTCTATGCCGTCCTTGCGCGTAAGGGATTTTTCAAAAAAGAGTTGCTCGATACATACTGTAAGGATGGAAGTCCTTTTATGGGAGCTGCCACGCGCACCATACCAGGCGTGGAGGCAACCACGTGTTCAATGGGTCACGGATTGCCCATAGGCGTAGGAATGGCGCTTGCAAATCGATTACAGCAAAATCCTGGCAGAGTAGTTGTATTGTTAAGCGACGGAGAATGTGACGAGGGTTCCGTTTGGGAAGCAATTCTTCAGGCAGGCCATTATAAGTTGGATAACTTGATTGCAATTGTAGACTATAATAAATTTCAAAGTTTTGGTCGTGTTGAGGATATTCTTGATCTCGAGCCATTTCCACAAAAGTGGGAGGCGTTTCGATGGAGTGTTCAAAGCATTGATGGGCACAATTTCAATGAGATACGCGATGCTTTTAAAAAATTACGAAAGGGAAAACCGAATGTTATTATAGCGCATACTATAAAAGGGAAAGGTCTTTCTGTGATGGAAGGTAAGAATGAGTGGCATTATCAAACTCCGGGTGAAGCCGAAATCGCCATAGCGGAGAAAGAGTTATGAGAACTGCTTTTGTAGAAACTGTAACTGAATTAATGCGGGGAAGGGATGATGTTGTGCTTATTACCGCTGACATGGGCTTTTCTGTTTTTGAAGAATTACAGAATGAATTTTCTGAAAGGTTTATGAATACAGGTGTTACGGAACAAAGTTCCGTGGGCATTGCGGCCGGCCTTGCGCTTTCTGGATATCGAGTTTTTTTCTATACGTTGGCCCCTTTCGCAACCATGCGTTGTTTTGAACAGATCCGTGTTGATGTTGCCATGCAAAAAGCAGGCGTCATAATTGTGGGGGTTGGCGCTGGTTTTGGATTTGGGCAGCTGGGTCCTACGCATCACGCCATAGAGGATATAGCAATCATGCGGAGTATTCCCGGTATGACAGTTGTGTGTCCGGGGGATCCGGCAGAGACCCGCGCGGCAACAAAAGCGCTTGCGCGCATGAAGGGGCCGGCGTATCTGCGGATAGGGAAAAAGGGTGAGCCGGAGGTGCACACCGGACGTGTTTCGTTTTCACTTGGCAAGATAATTCCGGTGGAGGGCGGCGCCGGGAGCGAGTGTACGCTGTTTGGCACAGGGAATATGGTGCGTACGGCGGTTGATACCGCGGCGCTATTGCGGAACAAAGGCGTCAAAGCTGCGGTTGTCTCCGTGCCGACTGTAAAGCCGTTGGACATTGCGGGGATTGTGAGTTATGCGAACGGCGCGCGCGTTGCGGCAACGTTGGAAGAGCATTCCATTATCGGTGGACTGGGCTCTGCGGTCGCCGAAGTGCTGGCCGAGAACAATGGTACGGTTGAGAATTTTATGCGCTTCGGCGTCCATGACGTATTTACGTTCCGAGCCGGATCGCAAGAATATCTCAGACGACAGCACGGCCTTTTACCGGAACAGATTGCAGGGCGCATTTTACAAACGTTTAAAAAAAGGTAGAGTAGAGGAACTGAAATAAACCCTAAACTCTAAACAAACTCAAAGCTTAAAGTTCAAAGCGTTTTGGGTTTAAAATTTTGAGTTTGGAACTTGTTTAGAGTTTAGGGTTTGGAATTTAGAGTTTTATTGCATGCGTGTGCCTTATGCACAATCAGTCCATGGTAAGCCGGAGATAGATGCGGTAGTCGACGTGTTGCGCGGGAATACGGCCGTGGGCGCAAAAACCGCCGAATTTGAACGGCGCATTGCGCGGCTGTTTGGCAAGAAATACGGCGTGATGGTAAACTCCGGCTCCTCGGCAAACATACTTGTCGTGGAACTCATGAATCTTCCGGAAGGGTCGGAGGTAATTACGCCATCGCTTACGTTCAGCACGGTGGTGGGGCCGCTGGTGCAGCATCGGCTTACCCCCATGTTTGTGGACGTGGTGCCAGGAACATATCTTTTGAATATTGATCAGGCAGAAAAAGCCATTACCAAAAAAACGCGCGCGCTCATGGTGCCCTCGCTTCTGGGGAATGTCCCCGATCTTCCGCGTTTGCGCAACATAGCCGACGCGCATAAGCTAATTTTGGTGGAAGATTCTTGCGATACGCTTGGTGCGCGCATAAATGGGAAACCCACGGGATCGTATTCCGATATTACAACAACAAGTTTTTATGGCTCGCATATTATCAACGGCGCAGGCGGCGGCGGCATGATTATGACGCACGACAGAACACTCGCTGGTCGCGCGCAAGTACTGCGTGGCTGGGGGCGGTCCTCTTCGCTTTTGGGAGAATCGCGCGCATCGGAAAATATAAAAAAGCGGTTTGATGTGGAGGTTGACGGCATTCCGTATGACGCGAAGTTTGTGTTCAGCGAGATGG
>Ga0114944_1000013_pt1 | contig 46579 bp, 47 predicted proteins | sample OV2TP2_FD_89582 | JGI IMG/M metagenome (GOLD analysis project Ga0114944, IMG submission 89582) | Hot spring microbial communities from Beatty, Nevada to study Microbial Dark Matter (Phase II) - OV2 TP2 | ecosystem: Environmental > Aquatic > Thermal springs > Hot (42-90C) | place: USA: Beatty... | reverse complement strand
TGGTGCGACTCCACACAGCAACACACCTCCTTCATCGCGCGCTCAAAAATGTATTAGGCGAGAAAATAGAACAAAAGGGGAGTAATATCACGGCGGAACGCCTTCGTTTTGATTTCAACTACGGAGAAAAAATTCCAGCCGATACACTCAAAGAAATTGAAGATATGGTGAATGAGCAAATAAAAAAAGACCTCCCGGTGCACTTTGAAGAACTCACGCCGGAAGAAGCGAAAGAGCGCGGCGCCATTGGTTATTTTGACGACAAATACGCCACGCTTGATAACAAATTAAAAGTGTATTTTGTCGGAGACGAGAAGCGCGGATTTTTTTCAAAAGAAATCTGCGGCGGTCCGCATGTAACCCATACCGGAGAACTGGGTGGTTTTACCATACAGAAAGAAGAGGCGGTCTCTGCTGGCGTGCGGCGCATTAAGGCCGCCGTGCTGGCCGATGAAAAGAAATAAGATGCATCAAACACTTGTTCGTTCCATCGCATGGGGCCGGGCGCACAAAAAGAAATTTGTAAAGTATTTTTTTGTTGGCATCAGCGGCCTTATCTTGGATCTTGGACTTCTGTATATCGCAAGCGATGTGTTGCGCATTCGGCCGCTTGTTGCGCTTTTGGTAACGCAAATTATGGTTATCACGTATAATTATCTCCTGAATAAATATTGGTCATTTGGAAGTAGAGGAGCACATGGCCGGCAACTTGTGCGCTATAGTGTAGTACTCGGTTTTAACTATCTTTTTGGTGAAGCCGCCATGTATGTTGGAAATGAAGTGTTCGGCGTTCATCATCTCTTGATTCGCGCGGCAACCGTAGCGCTTGCGGTAAGCTGGAACTTTTTGTTGTATAATTACTGGGTGTATAAGGACTGATTTTTGGCTGTCTTTGGCCGTTTATCCCCACCATCCGATTGGCGTGGTTGACAGCAAAAATAGACCCTGGTAGAATATACCCATCCTATAGGGACCGCCATGGGGCGGTAAGTAATCTGTACTCATGGCAAAACAAGACGTGGTAGAGGCGCGCGGTAGGGTTCTTGAACTTCTACCCGGCGCTAAATTCTCGGTTGAGCTGGATGGTGGGCACAAAATTATTGCCCATCTTGCCGGCAAAATGCGTCGGAATAGCATACGTCTTTTGGTTGGCGATGAAGTAAAGTTGGAATTGACACCCTATGATCTTTCAAAAGGCAGAATTACCTACCGTTTTTAATTAAACATGAAAACGAACAACCGTTGTGGTGTAGCTCTCTTGAGCGTTGATATCACGACATCGGTTGTTCGTTTTCATTAACAAAGGTCTGACGACAATGAAAGTTCGCGCATCCGTAAAAAAAATTTGCAAGGATTGCAAAATTACCCGTCGCAAACAGCGGGTGATTGTGATGTGCAAAAAACCAAAGCATAAACAGCGACAAGGGTAATCCTATGGCTCGTATTGCCGGTGTCACAATCCCGCAAGATAAACGTATCGTGGTGGCGCTCACCTATATTTATGGTATCGGTCCAACCACCGCTGCGCGTATTGTTACTGCCGCGAACCTTAATCCGGATACGCGCACTAAAAATTTAACGCCCGAAGAAGAAAACGCGCTTCGTCAGTTGGTAGAAAAGAGTTATAAGGTGGAAGGTGATTTACGTCGCGAAGTGCGGAGCAATATTAAACGTTTAACGGATATTAAATCGTATCGCGGTGTTCGCCATTTGAGACGCTTGCCGGTGCGCGGCCAGCGTACACGCACGAATACCCGTACCGTGCGCGGGAATGTGCGTCACACCATGGGTTCTGGACGTAAACCGTCGGCACAAAAGACCTAATGTATGACTGAAGCAGTGCAAGAAAAAAAAGAGAAAAAAGTGAGGGCAAAGAAAAAGACCGTGCGTCAGGTGGCGCAAGGCAATGCCTATATTCAGGCAAGTTACAACAACACGATTGTTACGATTACCGATTTAGAGGGCAATGTGCTCGGATGGTCAAGCGCGGGTGTAGTGGGTTTTAAGGGTCCGAAGAAAGCAACGCCCTATGCCGCGTCACTCGTGGTTAAGGATGTTGCGGATAAGATTGTCTCGTGCGGTGTCAAAGAGTTGCATGTGCAAGTCAAGGGTATCGGCGGCGGTCGCGAAGGCGCGATGCGCGCGTTAAATGCCAATGGGTTTTTTGTGAAATCAATTAAGGATGTGACGCCGATTCCGCATAATGGTTGTCGGCCGCCTAAACCACGAAGGGTCTAATATGGGACGTATCACTAAAAGAACATGTACGGTGTGCCGGCGTCTCGGCATGTCAGTGTGCGGACGCGAGCGATGTGCCCTCAAACGGAGAGGCACGCCTCCTGGCGTGCACGGCGCCAGTGCGCGTCGTGTGAGCGCGGGATTTGCGTTTCAATTGCAAGAAAAACAAAAGGCGCGTCATTTATACGGATTATTGGAACGTCAATTTCGCGCGTATGTTGAACGCGCAACCGCCACCAAAGGTGACACCGGTCTGCTCCTCAAAGAATTGCTTGAGATGCGCTTGGATAATGTGGTGTATCGTTTGGGGTTAACAAAAACTCGTGCGGCCGCGCGTCAACTGGTGAATCACGGTCATGTTGAAGTGAACGGCAAGCGGATTGACATTCCTTCGTATCAGGTGCGACCCAACGATGTCGTGAGCGTGCGGATGGAAAAACGCGAGAGTAAATTGTTTGATACCGTTCGCGAATCCTTAGCATCCCGCGAGACGCCAAGTTGGCTTCGTTTTGATCCGGCAGCGTGGAGCGGCACGGTGCTCGGGAAACCAAACACGGAAGAATTGCGCATGTTGTTTGACCCACGTCCTATTATTGAATTTTATTCACGTTAATTTTTATGGAAAAACTTCTTCTTCCATCAACGATCCAAATCCAGGATGGTGACCAACCGCACCGGGGGCGTGTGGTTATTACGCCGTGTTACCACGGCTATGGCACCACTCTGGGGAACGCCCTCCGGCGCGTACTTTTGTCGTCCCTGCCAGGTGCTGCGGTGACCGCGGTCAAAATCAAGGGTGTGCAACATGAATTTTCAACAGTTCCCGGTGTTAAAGAGGATATTGTTGACATTGTTTTGAATCTTAAGAAACTGCGTTTGCGCGTTTTTTCCGCTGAACCGGTTACCATTAATTTGCGCGCGAAAGGCGTGGGGGAAATAACGGCTGAGGCCATTAAAACAACGTCGGATGTGGAAATTATCAACAAAGATTTTGTGATTGCCACTATTACTGATACCAAGACGGAACTTGACATGGAGTTAACCGTAAGCCAGGGACGTGGCTATGTGCCGGTTGAAGAGCGTAAACGCGCAACCATGGATATTGGCACCATAGCCATTGACGCCATGTATACCCCTATTGTTGATGTGGGTTACTCGGTTGATTTTACGCGCGTTGGTGACGTAACAAACTATGAGAAACTGACGCTTGATATTGAAACGGACGGCACCATGTTGCCAAAAGATGCCTTAAATCAGGCGGTTGAAATTTTGATGGATCATCTGCGCATTATTCAGGGTGGTATGGAATCGGTTGGGCTTGAAAAGGAAGAGGCGCCATCTGCGGAAGAAATCGCAGAAGAGGCAACAGATACGAAAGCGGTTTCCAAGGATGTTGCTCCCGAGGTTGAAGAAGAGGAAGAAATTAAAGCGGATGAGGCAGTGGCGGAAGAAGAATCAAAAGAAGAATAATTACGTATGCGTCATCGCGATAAAAGCGTCACCCTTGATAGAAAGGCTGGTCCACGCCGGGCGCTTCTTCGTGGTCTTCTAGAAAATGTTATTTTGTACGAAAAGGTAAAAACCACGGAAGCAAAAGCCAAGGCGGTTAGACCCTTGGTTGAACAGATAATTTCTCGTTGCAAGGAGAATACGTTGCACGCGCGCCGGGAAATTTCAAAGACGCTCTATACGGATAATGCGGTGCGTAAGTGCATGGAGGTGTTGGGACCGCGCTACAAAGAGCGCGCGGGCGGTTATACGCGCATCGTGAAACTGGGTGAGCGTAAGGGTGATGGCGCCGCTGTCGCACAAATTGAACTCGTATAATATGAACGCGCAGATTATTGAAATTGACGCGGCCGGTAAAACGCCGGGAAGAATCGCCACCGCCGTGGTGAGTATTTTGTGTGGAAAACATAAGCCGGATTTTGCGCCAAACGTTGTTTCAGGCGATCAGGTGCGCGTCATCAACGTTGGTCAGATGAAATTTACCGGTAAGAAGTTAGAAAAAAATGAGCGTATTACTCATTCAGGATATCCCGGTGGTTTAAAGCGCATTCCGCTCAAAGAGGCATTTGCGCGTGATAGCGCACGGCTTTTGCATGAAACGGTGCGCAAGATGTTGCCCAAAAATAAATTGCGTGATCCCCGGATGAAACATTTGACAGTTGTAAAATAATCTATGGATAAAGAAACTGGTACAGAAAACTCATTCGTTCGCGCGCTTGGCAGACGTAAAACCGCAGCCGCGCGTGTTCGATTAATGCCGAGCGGCACCGGCGTCATTACGGTGAATGATCGACCGCTCAAAAACTACTTCACATTGTTTGAATTGCAGGACGCGGTACGCGCGCCACTCCGCACCGTAGGCAAGGAAGATGTTTTTGATATTTCCATATGCGTTGCCGGCGGCGGTATCCGCGGTCAAGCGGAAGCGGCGCGTCATGGCATTGCGCGCGCGCTCATCAAATGGAACGCTGATTTGCGCAAATCACTCAAAGCTGAAGGATTCTTGCGTCGCGATCCACGCGCCAAGGAACGGAAGAAACCGGGTCTCAAACGCGCCCGCCGCGCTCCACAGTGGAGCAAGCGGTAATTGGGTGCACAAGAAGGCCGCTCTATCAGCGGCCTTCTTTTTTTGCCTTTATTTTGCTACACTAGGTGAAGTTATGGCTTCAGTCGCACGGAATACAGCATACATGACGCTCGCGTCTGTCGGGCAGAAAATTCTGTCCTTTTTGTATTTTACGTTTATCGCGCGCATGGTGGGCGCCGAGGATACCGGTAAATACTTTCTTGCGCTTTCGTTTACCACCATTTTTGCGGTGATAACGGATTTTGGCCTCTCGCCAAGTTTGAATAGGGAAGTGGCGCGTAAACCGGAGGAGGCGTCAAAACATCTCGGTTCAGTGCTCGCGGTGAAAACACTGCTGATAGCCGGTACCTATGTGGTGATGATGCTGGTGGCGTCTCTTTTGGAGTATTCTGCCGAAATGCAACTCCTGATCGCGTTATCCGGCATTACCATGATTTTTGATTCCTTGCATCTCTCATTCTATGCGGTATTACGCGGTTTGCATAAATTGAAATACGAAGCGCTTGCTATTGTGATGAGCCAATTCACCACGCTCTGTATCGGCACGGTTGCGCTCCTCCTTGGTCAGCCGCTGATGTGGCTGATTATTGCGTTTATTATTTCAAGTTTTCTGAACGTGCTCTACGCGTCATATATGTTACGCTACAAGGCGCACGTGCGGATTACGCTTGGCTGGAATCGGCCGCTGATCGCGTCGTTGCTTATGGCGGCGTTTCCGTTTGCGCTCGCGGGTATTTTTGCGCGTGTGTATTCGTACAGTGATACCGTGTTTCTTTCTAAATTAGCGGGGAACGCGGCGGTCGGGTGGTACAGTATTCCCAATAAAATCACGTTTGCGTTTCAATTTATTCCGCTTGCCTTGTCCGCCGCTCTCTATCCACGCATGAGCGAGGCCTTTGTGTCTGATCGTGCGCATCTCACCTATTTGTTTGAACGCGCGATGAAGTATTTGATTATCGTGGCGATGCCGATCGCCGTATTTCTTGGCGTTCTTTCGCAAGAAATTATTCTCACCATTTATACGGCGGAATACGCGCCGGCCATTGTGCCGATGCAAATTTTGCTCGCGTCTCTTCTTTTTGCGTTTATCGATTTCCCTGTCGGATCACTGTTGAATGGGTGTAATCGGCAAGGCACACAAACAACCGCCATGGGTATCGCGATGGCAGTAAATGTGGCTACCAATATTATGTTGATTCCCTCCTATGGTGTGATTGGCGCTGCCATTGCCGCTTTATGTGGCAATATAACACTTTTTGTTGTGGGCTATGTGTTTGTGCCAAAAATTGCCCGCATTCATCAAGGTCGTTTGCTTGCGTGGATATTTGCCACTGGTCTGCTTGCTGCCGTCATTGGCGCGCTCATGTGGTTCGGAAAAAGTATTATTCCGTGGTATCTTACCCTCGTCATTGGCGGCGTGTTATACTGTGGTGGATTGGTTATGACGGGCCTTGTCAAGACCGAGGAAATTCGTTATTTTTTGAATCGGGTGAAGGCATAACACTATGAGACATCTTTTTTTGACGGTTGAATATCCACCTGATCGCGGCGGCATCGCCACCTATATTGAGAACGAAATTAAAGAATTTCGTAAGGCGGGAGAAGAGGTGTGGGTGGCCGCGTTACCGCTTGGCGAGGATGATCAAGAGACCGCCGAGAATCTTGCGGACAAACAATTGCGGCGCTTGCCATTTTTCTTTCGTTTCATTTTTCCGCACTGGTTGCGTTTGGCATGGTATTTGTACCGCGATCTCCGGCCGGATTCCTATGATTATATTCTTGTCCATCACGTGCTTCCCATTGGCCAAGTGGCGTGGCTCGTTGGCAAATTAAAAAAGATAAAGTATGCGGTGCACGTTCATGGTTTGGATGTGTCGCTTGCTCGTAAGAGCCGTATCAAGCGATGGTGGTTGCGTCGCGTGCTCGCGGGCGCGGATTTTATTGTGGCAAACAGTAATTTCGCGCGGAAACAATTAGAGGGATTTCCGGTGCGTCGCGCGGTTGTTGCGTATCCCTGTCCCAATACCAATATTATTGGCGTACAGGTGAGTAAAGACACGTTGAATAATTTACGGAATCGCTATGTGCTCGGCACTCGTAAAGTGTTATTGAGCGTTGCGCGTTTGGTGAAACGCAAGGGACTTCAGAGCGTGGCGGAAGTGTTGCCGGACATTCTGAAGGTTGACCCGAGTATCGTATGGTGTATTATTGGCTTGGGCGATTACGCGGATGAACTCGGAAAGATTATTAACAAATATGATTTGCAGCATGCCACGCGGTTCATTGGGCGCGTTGATGACACGGATTTGGCCGCGTGGTACACCCTCTGCGATGTTTTTGTGATGCCATCAATCCAGATTGGCGCCGATGTTGAGGGATGGGGGATTGTCTATTTGGAAGCGGGGTTGTTTGGCAAGGCCGTTATTTCCGGAAGAGCGGGCGGTTGTCCGGAGGCGGTGCTTGATGGTAAAACAGGAGTGCTCGTTGATGGCGAGAAGCCCGAAGAGGTGCGCGATGCTGTGTTAAAGCTCATGAAAGACGTGGCGTTGCGGCAGCAGCTTGGGGAGGCCGCCAGGCAGCGCGTTTTGAAGGAATTCACGTGGGAAGCGCAGGCAAAGAAAGTGCTTGATGCATTGAAAAAATAGGATATGCTTTACGTCGTTATTCCAGTTTACAATCACGCGGAGGCACTCGGGGAGTGCCTTTCTTCTTTGAATGGGCAAACGCTACGGCCGGATCGTATTGTCATTGTGGATGACGGCAGTACGGATAATCCGGAAGTGGTTGTCCGTGCATGGGAGAACAAATTGCCTATCACGTTTGTTCGGCAAGAAAATCGCGGCGCGGCGGCGGCGAGAAACAGAGGATTTTCTGTCATTCTGGAGGAGCCTGCCGCGGGCGACGATAGAATCCAGTCGGGATCCTATCGCCCCGACAAGTCGGGGCTCCAGGATGACCATATTATCTTCTGCGACGCCGATGTCACCATGCATCCCGACTATTTAGAAAAAATGCATCGCGCGCTTGCGGAACATCCGGAGGTGTCGTACGCGTATTCGTCGTTCAAATTTGGATTCAAAACATTTACGTGTGGATCGTTTTCTGCAGAGCGCTTGCGGGAAATGCCGTATATTACGACGACGAGTTTGATTCGCGCAAAAGATTTTTCAGGATTCGATGAATCATTAAAAAAATTTCAGGACTGGGATTTGTGGCTCATGATGCTTGCGCAAAAAAAAACCGGCGTGTGGGTGCCGGAGGTGTTGTTTTCTATCACGCCACGTAAAAGCGGCATGAGCGTGTGGTTGCCATCATTTGTTCACAAAATTCCATGGCCCATCTTCGGCTGGACACCGCGCGAAGTGCGGCGGTATCGCGAAGCGGAGCGGGTTATTTTGGAAAAACACGGCCTTTCGTCATTCCGAGCGAAGTGAGTCGAAAGCGAACGGAGTCGAGGAATCTCAATGACGCTTCGCGTCAAATAAAAAACCCCTCGCGAGTACTGATCCGTCGATCAGCGCTCACGAGGGGCAAGTCCTCTGCGCACCCAGAGGATGTCTGGACCACTGACAGGCAGCCCAGAAACGGTTTGTACCCGTCACACAAGGGAAGGAAAACTAACCTCGCCACCTCACCCCAACTGGGGAGTATTGGCACGCCGTCGTCCAACGGCGGACTACGGTGCTGCAGCACCACACGAGGGGAAGATACCGCTAGTAGCGTTCCGGACGTCTCCGGTGCTTTCCCCTAGCGGCAGGACTGTGGAGCGCGCACGGTTTCCCGTCACGAGCCCCCGTTCATTCGCGCCGTGTGCCGACGGTATCATCCCGACAAGTCGGGACCCATCGTCTTTACGGCGCGGGATTTGAATGTGTACCCGCGGGACTCAGAGGGGGCGCCCTCCAAGCCCCGCGGGTGTTCCGGCTTAAGACCATCTTCCTTCAAGACGGGAGGTGCTCCGTGGCCGCGGAGCACAATGACGCGTCCTCGGCCTTGTCAGGACGTGGAAACGCGCATTTTTTATCGCCCGCCTTTCTTCGGTTGATGGTACCCGCCAGCCGCCTTGAGCCAACGGGGTTTACTTTTATGTTTAATACAGTATCACGCCGGAGAATTCTTGTCAAGTTTTGGTTGGAAAGTTGTCATAAAAATCGCTAAAATAAGCGAAATTCCGTAGGCGTGAAAAAGTGTGGGGGCGGTGAGTGTTGTTACAAGAAGAAACACAAGGACGCTGGCGCCGAGAGTGCTCTCGCGGATCCACCACAGAAGCCAAATGAGCACAGCGAGGAAGAAGATTGCGGCGATAATGCCAAATTCCACCGCAAGCTCTAAGTACCCCCAGTCAAGATGCGGGGTGGCTAATTTTTTTTGTAAAAATGTATTGTAATAGGTGACCGTTGTGCCGAGTCCCTCGCCCAACACAGGGCGATTTTTTATTTTTTCAATCAAATGGGGGAGTATGGCCGCGCGCGCGGAGGCGGATGCCTCTGATTCCGGGTCGATAATTCCACGCGATTGTTTGGTGATAAATTCAAATCCGAGCGATGTACCGCGCGATGCAGCGAGATTGATAAGTGTGTATTCGGCAAGTGAAATAGTGCCGATTAAAATAAGCGTGAGCGCCACTTTTTTCCACGGTAATTTCCACGCCATCACGAGTGTCGAGGGAATGATGGCGAGAAAATAAATGCGGGAGAAGTTGAGAACGGGGACAAGGAGGGTTGTCACGATAAGCAATGCGCCATATCGCTGATGACGTAGTTGGTGCACCACGAATGGCACCAACGCGGTCAAGAACAAATGCAACGGTGTTACGATGCGAAAAAATCCAAAGCCGGTGCTTGTTGCTTTTCCAGCCACCCAATCACGCCACCAGGTGTAGAACGACCCGTGAATTTCCTGCAAGCCGGATGAAAAAAGAAAGAGTGTTATGAGCGACAATATCGCGGCGCCGAGGAAGGAGCCGAGGATGAGTGACATCAATAAATTGTGCGCTGAGCTTGTTGAAGCGCTACCCTTCGACTCCGCTCCGCTCCGTTCAGGGAATAATTCACGAAATGGATACCACAGCGCCAAATACAAAAATGGTATCGCATCCGCAATGATTGATTGTACCGCATGCCCACTGTGATAACCGTTATACGCCGCCAGCGCAACAATCGTGAGAATGGCCAGGTAGAATAATGTAAACGGTGTTTTTAATTTAGTAACAAGTTGTCGCGCGCGGATTGCGTGATATAACCACGCAACTATCGCAACCACAAGTGTTAAAAGTCGCAACGACAATCCACGCCACTCAAACAAATGGCCGCTGGAATCAAGCAGGAGTTCAAGAATAATGGGAATTGCCGCATAGTGTGGTTTCCAAAATACGAATACTGCTACTGCACCGAGCAGGATCAAAAATAACACCGGCCGGAGCGGCTCAACAAAAAACGCAATGAGTGAGAGTTCGTGCAACGCAAGAAAGGCAGTGGTAAAGAGAAGGGTGTGCTTAGTAACACGAGACATGGGAATAGTGTGCCTAATCAACCGAGTTTTGCGCCAATAAATGTTGTAGAGCCGCGGAGAAAGGCGGCGGCGTCAAGTTCCTTTTTGCCTTCCAACTGCAGGCGCTCCACGATAATGGCGTCGGTGCCGCAGGCGATGGCGAGGTTTTTATCGGGAGTGAGAAAGGGGATGCCGGGTTCTTTGTCATGCTGAACACCGGATCGCGGTCCGGGGCAGGCCCGTTTCAGCATCTCCAAAAGTAGAGACGTCAACTTCAACCGTTTCCCATTCCACATCGTAAAAATTCCCGGCCACGGAAGGTAAGCCCGCCACATACGATGTATTTTTTCTGCGGATTGCGTCCAATCAATGCGTCCGGATTCTCGTGTGAGTTTTTTACAGAACGTCGCGCGCGCGTGATCTTGTTCGCGGGGTTGTATGTTGCCCGTAACCCATTTTGGCAACATATCAATTAAAAGACGCGCGCCCAATCGGCCGAGCGTTGCCTCAAGCGTCACTGCCGTATCCCGGTCATCGATGGCGCATTCTTTTTGGGCGAGGATGGGCCCGTGATCCATTTCTTTATCAAGTAGGATAATTGAGACACCGGTTTTTGTCTCACCGGCAAAAATAGCGGATTGAATGGGCGAGGCGCCACGATAATTCGGCAAAAGCGATGGGTGCACATTCAGCGTACCATGTCGCGGAATGGAAAGTATGACTTCGGGTATGAGCACGCCATATTCAGCGACAATAAAAATATCAGCGTTATACGCGCGGAGTGCGGCCACGGCATCGTCGTTCAATTTTTTATATTGCAAAACCGGTAGCCCGGCGTTTTCAGCAAAACGTTTGATGGGTGGCGATTCGGATTTATAACCGCGCCCCGCCGGTTTATCCGGCTGTGTCACCGCCGCGCAAATCTCAAACGTTGATGCTTGTGTCAACGTTTGAAGAATGGCGATTGCAAGCGTATGGGTGCCAAAAAATACTATCTTCATACCATTGGATACGTTGGTTTTCGATCCGCTTTCCAGGTTTTTTTGGCGCGGTCAATAAATAAGACGCCATCAAGATGATCAATTTCGTGCTGGAGCACGCGCGCGAAAAAATCAGTGGCAACCCCCTCATGTGACGTGCCGTCCTCCGCCAGGTAACGCACCTGTATTTTAGTATGGCGCGGCGTATCGCCCCACACGCCGGGCACCGATAGACACCCCTCTTGTTCGGTTGTCGTTTCAGCATTTAACGGCACATACGTGGGATTGCAAACCACCAAATCTTTGCGTGTCCCGGCTGCCGCTTTGCCAATAATCGCAAACCGCATATTGAGACCAACTTGCGGCGCCGCAATACCGATGCCGTCATCTTTATACATGGTGTGAATCATGTCGCGGATTAATTGTTTCATTTTTGCCGTCGGTAATTCTTCCGGGGAGACGTCACGACACCGCTCGTGGAGTGAGTGGTTTTCAGGGTGGGTGACGATGGGTAAGCGGTGTTTCATTAGCTTAATAACTGCAACGGGTTAACATCTATTTTCCAGCCGACAGCTAGGTTTAATTTTTCAAGCATATTTGGAAAATGTATCTTTGCTTCCTCCGGCGGCATGCGCACGAGTAACACTACTCCGTGTTGGTTAATTTTGCGCGGCGGATGGATTCCGTACGGAGGAGTCAGCATAACGCTCCGCTTGTCTTTCGTCAACATCTTCAGTTTAGCAAAAACAAGCGTGGCAGTTTTTTCCGTTTCCTCGCGTGTTTGGGCAAGGTAGCTTAACTTGAGTATAGACCAAAAAGGCGGATAATGCAGCGCGCGTCGCAGGGATAATTCTTCGCGATACCAACCGCCAAGCGCACCCGTTTTGAGCGCGGTAATGAGAGGACGATACGGCTCTCGGGTTTGTAGATAGAGCGTTGCCGCGCGTGGCATGGCGTAATGAATATCCCTGATGAATCCTAAAAATTCTTCGCTTGCATGAAATTCTGGAATAGAAAGATAGTTGTCCGCATCAATGATACACACGGCTCCAACGCGTCCAAAGCGAATAAATGGGAACGCGCGCGAGGTGCCAATAATTGCCACGGGTTTATCTACCGGCAGCGATGCCGGAATGGTCTCACCTTCAATAGTTATCATGTGGTACGGATGTCCATGAAGTATTTTTGTGAGTTCGTTTGCAACCTGCTCGGTTCCCACTCCTAAAAATTTCATTGACGGTCCGTGACAGAAGGCACAGGTCGCTACCATGGGTTGCGTCAGATGACATGGATGGCAGGCAAGTATATTGGCGTGTTCGTGGTGTATGAGCGGCAGTGAACAGTTTGGACAACGTGCCGCGCGTCCACAATCCTGACACACGACGCTCGTGTGCGCTCCGCGGCGATGATTAAACACAACAATATCTTTGCGTTCCAATAGTGCTTTTTGTAAACCGCCCGCGGCGGTATCACTCCAGACACCATAATTTTTTTTCTGGCGTTCTTCTTTTAAATCAGCAACGACGATATTTTGAGTATCGCCGCTCCGCATTGCCGGATGATTTTGCAACCGTACCGCGCTTGTTACGGACGGTGTGTGGCTCATGACAAAAAGCGATGCATGTGAAAGCGCCGCGAGTTGTCCTGCAACCTCCCCTGCGTGGTATCGGGGCGCCTGATCCCAGTTTTTATGCGACGGATGGTGTTCAAAATCTAGAATGACGGACGTGAGATTATGAAAAGGCGCAAAAAGCGCAGTTTTAGTTCCCAGAATAACTCGCGCCTCACCGTTGCGCGCCGTGAAGTACGAGGTAAAAGCGTCTTTAACTGACGCGTCACTGGTGATAACCACAATCTGTTCTGCCGCCACAAATGACGAGAGTATGATCTGCCATTCGCGAATATGCCATTTTTCCGGCACCACAATGAGCGTTTGTCCAGGCGTGCTTGCGGAAAGATTGGCGATAACCCAGCGCTGTTTTTCTTCGGGTTGGTGATACCACAAGTACCGCTCCTCGCCGACCTTCCGTTTAATCGCAGAAAAAGGCGAAATTTTTATATCGCGTAGTTTGCGCGGTTGAAGCGGCGGACACTGCGCGGCCATAACAGTGCCAAGCGGCGTTTGATAGTGTTCCGAAATAGAGCGTGCGAGCGCGAGATGTTGGGACGCGAGCAGCGGCTCCAAAAAAACCGCTTCAGTAATGTTTTGAAGCATTGTTTTAGGCACGGTTATTTTTGTTTTTGTGCCAATGACCACTCCAAAAACCTTTTTGCCCCGGAAAGGAATGGCCACCAATGAGCCGGGTTTCACCGAAAGACCCGTCGGGATTTTATAGTCCAGGGTGGAGAGTTTTCGTGGTAATCTGCGGAGCGGCACTACTTCTGCAATCATAGGTATCGTTCCGATGGATTAATTGACGTGGTTCAACTCAATCTTCGGTCCGGTTGGGTGAATCATGATGGAGAGACGATCAACCGTCTGCACATTTTCCCATTTCCAGCCCATGCCAAGGAATGTTGCTTCCGATGGTATCGTCCGTTTCATACCGTCTGAAATGACATAGACCGTTGGGTCTTCTGGCGCTTTAACAAGCGATCCGTCGCGGAATTTTAGCGCCTTCACCAATTTGAAAGATTTTAATTCGTCGGCGGATATGGTGAGCACCTTTTGTTTTCTAAAATTATTTTTGACAATGGCCTCGCTTACCACGGGTGCTTTTTCGCCATTGTGCACATAGTACAATTCACCGCTTACCGGACTTTTTACCACCGCGCCCAATGGATATATGTCCGCTTCGCTGATAAACCGCCCATTTTTGTATTCGTTTAACTCATCATCCGTCGCCGTCAACACCTCGTCGGGGTGATAGCCAAACTGGCGGAAGATTTTGTCGGAGAGAAATGGCCGTTTGGTTTCATCAACCAACAAAAACGTCATGCCGCGTTCGGATTTGATGAGCGAAAAGTTGGGAAATTTGATGGTCGCGCCCTCTTCATAATTTTGTAATTCTGCCGGTTCAACAACAATCACTTCTGTCGGGTTATAACGGCTCGCAAAAACGCTCTTGCTGGCAAAACGATGGCGTCTACTGTCGCGGATGAGCCAAAGTTCCGGTGCATTCTTGGCTTGGAGCACCACGCCGTTTGGATATTTGCGATTCCACCACCGATTCCATATTGTCCACAGGTTCTCATTGCCGTGAATATGCGGTGTGTAAATATATTGATTTGCCGTCGCTTGATTTTCCGGTGTGACCGATGTGTCATCCACCTGGCTTGTCACACCAACACGAAAGCTAAATTTTCCGGGATTATCAAAGTAGAAACGGTTTGCGCCCGCTCCGCCATCCACTTGTTTGCCGAATCCTTTGTATTTTTGTGGTAACGGATCATCGGTACTGCATCCATCACATATCGCGTATCCGGTTGCCCAATCCAGGCGAGATTGTGAGGGATTGGTGGGGCCGTGCTCAATCAAACTTTGTTCCTTCTGAAGAAGCGCCAAGATATATTTTGGATTGATACGCGCGGTGGTGGCGGCGTTAAAAATAATTTGTGCCGCATCCATCATCACCTCATTTAAATCCGGTGTGGTGAGTTTTGCCAGAAAACTTTTTTTGGCTTCCAAAAATTGTTGGATGGCATCACGGCCCATGGAGGTATAGTCCGTGAGTTCATGGTTAGAAATGATGTTGTTGGGATTAAAGGTAGCCGCTTCAAGCCGAGCGGGGAGCAGTATCACCAAAGATGCTACGGCAAGTAGTTTTTTCATAACGGGGGTAGTATAACATTTTTCGTTTTTTACTGCCTTGTCACGGCAAGCGCTTCTTTTTCTACGTCAACGCGCACGCTCGCGCCTTCTTCCACGGCTCCTTCAATAATACGAAGCGCCAAAGGATCAAGCAATTCCTGTTGGATGACGCGTTTGAGTGGCCGGGCGCCGTATTTTTCATCATATCCTTTATACGCCAACCACGCTTTTGCCGCGTCAGTAATATCCAGCGTAATTTTCTTTTCCAGTAAACGCTCAATCACGCGTTGCAATTGCAAATCAACCACGGCGCGAATTTGCGCTTCTTTTAGTGAATGGAAAACGATCAACTCATCAACACGGTTTAAAAATTCCGGCTTAAAATGATCGCGGAGCGCTTCAAGAATTTTATCTTTGGCGCGCATCTCGGGATCCTTGGCATCGCGATGATCCTGCTCAAAACCAAGATCACCATGTTGCGCGGCTTGCGCAATAATTTCACTTCCGATATTTGAGGTCATGATGATAACTGTATTTTTGAAATTCACCACGCGGCCTTTTGCGTCCGTCAGGCGTCCGTCATCCAAAATTTGAAGCAACATATTGAACACATCAGGATGCGCTTTCTCAATTTCATCAAAGAGCACCACGGCGTACGGACGGCGGCGGATAATCTCCGTTAATTGTCCGCCTTCTTCGTAGCCAATGTAGCCCGGTGGCGATCCAATCATTTTAGACACCGCGTGTTTTTCCATGTATTCCGACATGTCAATGCGAACGAGCGCCTCTTCGTCGTTAAACAAAAATTCAGCAAGCGCTTTGGCGAGCTCTGTTTTACCTACGCCGGTTGGCCCCATGAAGATAAACGATCCAATAGGGCGGCCCGCTTCGCCAACACCCGCGCGCGAACGGCGGATGGCGTTGGACACCGCTCGAACGGCCTCAGCTTGCCCCACCACGCGTTTTTGCACCGCTTCCTCCATGCGTGCCAGTTTTTTAACCTCATCTTCCAACATGCGAAGCATCGGAATGCCCGTCCAGCGCGACACCACCGCGGCGATATCTTCTTCGGTCACTTCTTCTTTTAATATTTTTCGTCCTTTTTGCACCTCGGCTAACTTTTTTTGTTCTTCACGCAACGCCTGTTCCACGGTAGGAATTTTTCCATAGCGAATTTCAGCAACTTTTTGCAATTCGCTACCGCGTTCCGCAATGTCCGCTTCTTGTTTCAAGCGATCGATGGTTTTTTGATACTCACGAATTGCGCCAATAATTTCTTTTTCGTGTTTCCAGTGCAGTTCCAGTTCTTTTGTTTGTTCCGTGACTTCCGCAAGCTCCTTTTCTAATTCGTGGAGGCGCTCTTGCGATTCCGCATCCGTTTCTTTCTTCAAGGCCTGGCGTTCAATTTCAAGCTTAATCTGTTTGCGCTTGAGCGCGTCCAGTTCATCCGGCATGGAATCAATTTCCATACGGAGCGCCGAGGTTGCTTCATCAATCAAATCAACGGCCTTATCCGGCAAAAAGCGATCACTAATATAGCGACTTGATAATTCTGCCGCGGCAATAATCGCGGCATCCGTAATGCGCACGCCGTGATGCACTTCGTATTTTTCTTTGATGCCGCGGAGAATGGCGATGGTATCATCCACCGTTGGTTCAGACACAAAAACCGGTTGAAAACGCCGCTCCAACGCCGCGTCTTTTTCAATGTATTTTTGGTATTCTTTCAACGTGGTTGCGCCAATCGCGCGCAATTCTCCGCGAGCAAGCGCCGGTTTTAGCATATGAGCGGCATCAACCGCGCCTTCTGATGCTCCCGCGCCCACAATAGTGTGCAGTTCATCTATAAAGAGTACAATCTTGCCCGCGGCTTGATTGATTTCTTTCAAAACCGCTTTTAAGCGTTCTTCAAATTCACCGCGAAATTTAGTGCCCGCCACGAGCGCGCCAACATCTAACGCGACGGCTTCCTTATCACGTAATGATTCAGGAACATCGCCATCCACAATGCGCTGCGCAAGCCCTTCAACAATGGCGGTTTTTCCAACACCCGGTTCGCCAATGAGCACCGGATTGTTTTTGGTGCGGCGAGATAATACTTGCATCACGCGGCGAATTTCGTCGCCACGGCCAATCACCGGATCCAATTTTCCGGCGCGGGCAAGGGCTGTGAGATTTTTGCTGTATTTTTCAAGCGCGTTATATTTTCCTTCCGGCTCCGGCGAGTCAACCGTTTCACTGCCACGTACGGTTACGAGCACTTTGAGCACTTGTTCATAATTCAAACCGTGTTTTTGGAAGAGCGGCTCAAGTGGACCCCCGCTTTTAAAATAGGCAAGCAAAAGATGTTCGGTGCTCACATACTGATCACCCATCTGTTGCATTTCTTGACCCGCCGCGTTCAAAATATGCGCCATGTCATGGCCCATAAAAATTTGTCCGATGCCGCCGCCCGGTTGGTCTACGGTTTTGGGAAGCAGGTCAATCAACGCCTGCACTCCGGCTTTTAAGTGCAGGGGATTGATGTTCAATTTTTTGAGCACGGTTATCACCACGCCTTCTTCTTGTTCAAGCAGGGCAAAAAAGAGATGGGGCGGTTCAATGTGCGGCTGGCCATTTTCCTGGGCCAAAAGATGCGCCCGCTGAATGGCCTCTTGGGATTTTGTGGTGAACTGCTGTGGGTTCATGGTGACAGTATATCAGATTAGCACTCTACCACTGAGAGTGCTAGGGTGTCAAGTCAAATCAGACAATAGGTGCATTTGAAATTTGTTGCAGTTTAAGCTAAAGTTTACCTGTGAAAATCGCTGGTATACAACTTCGTCCGCTGTCGCGCACGCTCACCATGACAACTGTGGCTGGTTTGTTGCGCACGGGGCAGGGGAGTCATGTGGTCACTATCAATCCGGAAATGATAGTACATGCTACGCGTGACACGCTGTATAAAACGATCCTTCACAGCGCGGATGTGCAAGTGATTGATGGGGTGGGCGTGCAACTGGTGGCGCGGTTCCACGGCTTTAAAATTGACCGATTCACCGGCGTTGACCTGGTTGGCCGGCTTTCGGGTTTGGCAAAAGAGGAAGACGCGCGCGTTTTTCTTTTGGGTACCGGTGATAGCATCGTTTTGATGCAGGCCGCAAAAAATTTGCAAAAACGCTATCCCGGGCTCAAAATTGCAGGCACCCATCCGGGTATTCGTTTAACTGAAAAACCATACGGTGTTATTCCGTCTGATGAAACGGAGCATCAGGCGATGCTCGCGCGCATCCGCGAAACCAATCCGGCGGTGGTGTTTGTGGCGTTTGGACATGGCAAACAGGAAAAATGGATTTGGCAATATAAAAAAATGCTTCCCGAGGTGCGTATTTTTGTGGGTGTGGGCGGCGCGTTGGATTTTATTGCGGGCCGAGTGCGTCGCGCGCCACGGTGGATGCAAAAAGTAGGACTTGAGTGGCTCTGGCGTCTTTTCTGTCAGCCATGGCGCGCGCGGCGAGTATGGCGCGCTACGGTAGTATTTTTGTGGAAGGCGCTCCGTGGTTGAGTTTTACTTGACAATGATGTGCTCGTCTATTTTTTTGTGAAGCGCCGCAAGCTCTTCGCGCACTTTTTCTATTTCGCGTTCCGCTTTGCGGTTGACGGTATAATCATATTCGGAACGGAGACGATCAATCTCGCTTTGTCTGTTTTGGCTCATCAAAATGATTGGTCCTTGGATGGCAGCAATGGTAGACAAAATAAAATTGAGCAAAATAAAAGGATAGGGGTCCCACCGGAGTTCAAACGCAACGATATTGATAACTATCCAGCAGAACAAGAAGAGGCCGATGCCGCCGATAAAATTCCAGCTGCCCGCAATTTTAGAAAGGCGATCCGCCATGCGTTGTCCATGAGTTCGCGGGTTGTGTATGGTGGAGATATGGTGTGATTTTCCACCCGTCTCTTTACGAAGAGGTTTCATATTGATAGTATACCATATACCTATGCAGGTAAGAACACGGTTTGCTCCCAGTCCCACTGGGCACCTACACATCGGCGGGTTGCGTACCGCGCTCTATAATTTTTTGTTTGCGCGGCATCATAAGGGGAAATTTATTATTCGTATTGAAGATACGGACCGGACGCGTCTTGTTCCGGGCGCACAGGAGGAAATTTTGAATATTTTGAAGGCGGTTGGTTTGACGTACGATGAAGGTCCGGCTGTCGACGGTAAGTATGGACCGTATGTGCAATCCGAGCGGTTTGAACTCTATAGCAAACACGCAGAAGAGCTGGCAAAAAATGGCGCGGCATATTGGTGCAGATGTTCCGCAGAACGGCTGGAAAAAATGCGCGAAGAACAAAAAAAACGCGGCGCTGTGCCAAAGTATGATGGACACTGCAGGGAGCTCAATGGCGCAGCGAAAGGCGCGGTTCTGCGATTGAAAGTTCCAATCGGACGCACCATTACATTTGTTGATAGCATCCGCGGCGAGGTTTCTTTTCATAGTGCGGATGTTGATGACCAGGTGCTTTTGAAATCCGATGGGTTTCCCACGTATCATCTCGCGAACGTCGTTGATGATCATCTCATGAAGATTACGCATGTTATTCGCGGTGAGGAATGGCTTTCATCAACACCAAAACATGTTTTGTTGTATGAAGCGTTTGGTTGGAAGGTGCCTGCCCTTGCTCATTTGCCGCTTATTTTAAGTGAGGGCGGTGGAAAACTTTCTAAACGCTCGGGACATGCGGCGGCCGTGGATTATGTGAAAGAAGGTTATTTGCCAGAAGCGCTACTCAATTTTTTGGCGCTTCTGGGGTGGAACCCGCGGGGCGATCAGGAGGTTTATGCTCTTAGTGAGTTGATTGCGTCTTTTGATATTAACAAAGTAAACAAAGGCGGGGCGATATTTTCAATGGAAAAATTGGATTGGATTGCGGGTGAGCACATGAAAAAGGCGAATCCCGCAGAGCTCGCGAAAGCGGTAAAGCCGTTTGTGGAAGCGAAAGGGTTACCGTATCCGGATGACGCGTGGCTTGCACGCTTAATGCGCGTTGAACAGGGGAGAGCCGTGAAATTATCGCAGGTGGGTGAAGAAACCAGTTTTGCATTTGGCGATATCACCTACTTGAACGCGCTGTTGGTCCCCCAAAGAATCTTCAAAAGAAGAAGCAAAAGATCGTCTGAAAAAAGTGCGCGCGTTTTTGGGCGACACACCGGAGCGCGTCTATAACGATCATGAAAAACTCGGCGGTGCCGTGCTGGAATGGATTAAGGAAAACAATCTGGGTAACGCGCAAACGCTGTGGCCGCTCCGTGTCGCGCTGACTGGCCGCGAGAAATCTCCCGGCCCTTTTGAGGCGGCTATGGTGCTCGGTAAGGAAAAAACGCTTGCCCGCGTGGACGAGGCGTTCCGTAAACTTTAATATTCATGGTATACTAGTTCGTAATGGCTCGTACGTTTCGCCGTTTTGTTCAGATACCCGTAGCCCTCGTTTTCATAGGGGTATTTTTTGCGTTTACCGTGCCACTTCAAGCAGAAGAGCAAAGCTACGCGCCTTCCAGTGTGCGCGAAGAGATTTTGAAGAAGTTGCAGGATGAAATCAAGGCAAAGAAAGATGAATCGGCGGCGCTTGAAGAAAAAATTGGCGTCATGAAAAAGAGTATTGAGCGTAAACGGGTTGAAGGCCTGTCGCTCAAGAACCAAATTACTATTATTGATGAACGTTTGGAGGCGGTGCGGCTGGATATTCAAAGCACGCAACTGGAAATTGAAACGGTTGAACTGGAATTAAAGCAACTGCGACTGGAAATTGATGAAGCCACCAAGAAAATAGATCGGCATAAGGAAATACTTTCCGAACTCATTCGTACCATACAGCGCGAGAGCGATCGCAACTATCTGGAACTCCTGCTTTCCAACAATAATTTCTCAGATTTTTTTGGCGCGGTGCGGTATCTGGAAGAGGTGTATGGGGATATCGGCGCCCAGGCGCGGCAATTGCGCATCGCGCGTACTGAATTGGAAGAGCAAGAAAAAAATGTTTTGGAGAAAGAGACATCGCTCAAGGAATTGCGCGAATCGCTTGGAGAGAAGGAGCAAAAGTTGCGTGGCCAAAAAGATTACAAAGAAAATCTGCTGGACGAAACCAAGCAAAATGAAGAAACGTTCCAAGGTATGTTGGCTGATTTGCGGCAGCAGTATCAGGCCGTTGAAAATGAGATCCAGACGATTGAACGTCAGATTCGGAGTAAATTGGAGGGAAATGATAAATTTGAACAGGGCGGCGATGTGGTGTTTTCATGGCCAACACCCAGTAACCATATCACCGCGTATTTTCACGATCCGGAGTATCCGTTCCGCCATGTGTTTGAACATGCGGGCGTTGATATTCGCAGCGGACAAGGAACCGCTATTCGCGCTGCGGCGTCGGGATATGTCGCGCGCGCCAAACGATGCAGTGAATCCTGGTGTTACAGCTATGTGATGATTGTGCACGGCGATGGACTGTCCACGGTGTATGGGCATTTGTCGCAGGTTTCCGTAAACGAGGATCAGTTTATAGGGCGGGGAGACCTCATTGGCTATTCGGGCGGCACGCCGGGGACTGCCGGCGCCGGACCTTTCGTCACCGGCCCTCATCTGCATTTTGAAATACGATTAAACGGTATTCCGGTGAATCCTTTGAATTATCTTCTGTAACGTCTAGTACACTAAGTGCAAATAGCAGATACTTGGCTAAAACTAGCCAAGTATCTGTAAGCAGGCCTTGACAAAAAGGTCTGGTTGTGGTATACTGTTTTCTTCACAAAGTGGGGGGCAAGTCCCTGCCTTGTGAAATGGTCTTTTTACCCATAACTGTGGCCCGTGATAAACACGGGCCCAATTGCCTTGGAGGGCAATCATGAGTACGTCCCTGCGTTCCACGGATCGGAAGTTGGCCACGGGGCCGGTGTTCGACATGGGCTTCTCGCCGCGCGAGGCGCGGCGGCGGGCGTTCATCGCCCTCGGGCCAGGCTGGGCCGGATTCAAGCTGACCTCGGACTCCGAGGAGGACGGGGACGAGGCCGCGCAGGCGCATGGCGGCGCCGACAAGGCGCGGTCGGAGGAGTGCGACCTCGCGGTCGATGCCCGCCGCCCCCGCGAGATCTCGCTGGAGGCCCTCGAGGCGTTCGGCGAGGAGTTCGCGGACCCCGCGTCCCTCCCGCAGTCCGACGAGGACGGCGAGATGGCGGCCCGGGCGTTCGTCCGGCAGGAGCTCGCGGCGGCGGGCATCGAGTACCGCGAGGACGACGACGAGGACGGGGACGACTACCCCGACGACGAGGACGCCAACCCGCGGGCGGTGATGGTCTTCAAGGACGGCCAGTTCATGGTCGCGCCCCAGGAGTGGCACCAGAACGGGGCGCCTAGGCGGGCCTGGCGGCGGCGGGTGGAGGACTGCAGCCGGAACTTCGGACGGAACCTCGTGGCGGCCGTCGGCCAGCGCGCGGAGCGCCTGGCCAAGACGGTCGAGGGGACCGTGGTCCGCCACGCGGACTACGGGATCTTCGTGCAGAGCGGCCGCGACGTCGGCTTGGTGCACGTGGACACGGTCCGCGGCATGGGCTCGCGCAACGCGGCCCTGGCCTTCCTCCACGGCAACACCGTGGGGATGCGCGTCCGGGTGATCCCGGGCAAGTTCCGCGCCGAGAAGCAGCGCTGGGACCTCGAGCTCTTCTAGTCGAACCGGCCCGGCGTTCCCATGTCATCCCGACTTGTCGGGACACACGTGGGACGCCGGGCCTTTCTCTTCCACAACAAGGAGGCACGGTTTATGCCGTGGGCGCAAGATCTGGAAGACGACCTCTTCTCGGACCGCGATGACGAGGAGGACTACCCAGACGAACTGGAGGCGGATGGCGATACCGCTCTGTCATTGTTGGACCTGGACGAAGAGCCGGAGGATCGGACGTGGGAGTCGGCAGCGGAGCGGGGGGACGCCGCTCTGGAAGCGCGTGAAGTTGAGCTTGAGATGATCCAGGAGGACATCGAGCGGCGAAGCTTCAGGAAGATCGCCTGGGAAGAATCGGAGCGTGTCTCTCGTGTCCCGTTCGCCTCCTGGAAGTGGCAGCGGCACGTGCGGCGCTCGTGGGTGCGTGAGGATCTGTGGCGCGGAAAGTATCGTCGTAGCGCTCGCGCGTTCGCGCGTGAGCTGGATCGGCGAGTCATGGTGATGGCCATGGGCGAGTTTCGTCCCTGGCACGAAACGCCGGCTCCGCAGTACCGGATCTGAAGTTCAGCCCCGTCCCGATTTATCGGGACGGGGCGTTTTGTTATTTTTGCGAAAGCAAAAATAACTATTTTTTAATTGCCTTTACAAATTTTCCAAATGGCAACGTGTTCAGCACATTCTTTTTTTCAATCCATCCACGCCGCGCGGTACCAACACCAAAGGTAAAATCAAAATTATCCACGTCATGCGAATCCGTACTCATTACTAATTTTACGCCCGCTTCTTTTGCCGCGCGACAATGCACGTCATTCAAATCAAGGCGATACCAGGAGGCGTTGATTTCCATCGCGGTGCCATATTTTTTTGCGGCCGCAAACACCTCGTGTACATCCACTCCTGTTGGTTCACGCCGACCCAAAATACGCGCCGTGAGGTGGCCAATGGCAGAGACGTACGGGTTTTGAATGGCGCGGATCACGCGTTTTGTCATTACTTCTTGGGACTGTCTGAATGCCGTATGCACCGACGCAACCACCCAATCCAGCTGTTTGAGCGTCCCGTCAGGCAAGTAGGGTCTGCCGTCAGGGAGGATGTCAACTTCAGCTCCTATAAGGACGCGGATTCCTTTCACTTTGGCCGCCGCACTTCGTATGTCATTAATATATTTTTTAATGTTGTGTGTTTTAATGCCTTTTAACATTCCAAGAGGGGAGGAGTGATCGGTGATCGCAATGTATTTGAGCCCCTTTGCTTTTGCGGCGCGAATCATTTCAAGCGGTGTGTTGTGTCCGTCGCCAGACCAACTTGTGTGCGCGTGAAGATCGCCTTGCAGATCCGTATATTCAATGAGGTGGGGGAGTGTGCGTGTTTTTGCAGCGTCAAATTCACCGCGATCCTCACGTAATTCCGGTGGAATATAGGGGAGACCGAGCGCGCGAAAGACAGCTGCCTCTGTGCGCGCGGCAACACGTGCGCCGTGTCGTTCTGCCGTGCCGCGGAAAATGCCGTATTCATTGATGGTGAGTCCTTTTTTGATGGCCAGCTCGCGCGCGCGGACATTATGTTGTTGCGATCCGGTAAAATAACACAAACCCGCGCCCAACTCATCAGGTGAGACCACACGCAAGTCAGCATCAATGCCCGCGCGCAAAAATACCATGCATTTGGTGTCGCCCCTTGCTTTGACCGCTTTAATTTCAGGAAGCGCGGTGAAGACATTGATGAGTTTTTGAGGATGTTTTGACGTGGCGAGAATATCAATATCGCCAACATCTTCTTTCATGCGGCGCAAACTACCGGCTATTTCTACGCGAATCGCAAAGCCGCTTTTTTCAAGCGCGGTTTGTATGCCAAACGCGATAGGGTAAATGAGGCCGAGCGGTTTACGCGTCCCGAACGCTTGCTTGAGTTTGATGGCGCGCAGAATATTGTCCACGGTTTTTTGTCCCCATCCTTTTTGCTGCTGCAATTTCTGTCCACGACAGAGGTGTTCCAGTTGTTTGAGCGTGGTAACACCAAATTTTTTCCAGACAAACTTTGTTTTTTGCGGACCGATGCCTTCTATTTCAAGTATCGCAAGCAATCCTTGCGGCACTTCTTTCTTAAGCGTGCGATAGAATCTAAGGTCGTTTGTTTTGACGAGTTCTTCAATTTTGAGCGCGAGTTCTTTACCGACGCTTGGAATATTTTCAAGACCGCGCAGACCATCTTCATGATAGATGGCTGTTACATCCTCAATAAGTCCCTCAATAACCGTGGCCGCTTGGTTGTAGGCGCGAACGCGAAACGGGTCAGCATCCTGCAATTCCAAGATTGCGGCAATGTCATAAAAAATGCGTGCGACATCCTGATTGGTAATGTGGGACATGTAGTGTATTGTAGCATTGACATCTCTCATTGGGGAGAGTATACTTTGACGTTATGAGTTAGCGTCTCATCCCGAGTGGGACGCGCCATGCGAGGGGGTCCAAGAATGACGGCTGAAACGGCTTGGGTTGAGGGTGTCGTTAATCTCCGCGTGCATTGTTCGTTTTTGCGTCGTGAAGAGATTCCTTTCAAGGTTCGGTATCGTGTTTGTCACCTGAAAACACTCGTAGATACCTACCTCCCGTGTGTGAAACGTATTGTAGCGCAAGATGAGTATGGCGCGTTTGTCTCGGCGCTTGCGCACATGATCACTCTTGAGGTGGTTGATCACGAGCCGGTGCTCGTGGTGTTAGCCGTTGTTGCGGAAGAACGATTTCGCATGTTGTACGATCGTTCCGCAATATTTCTACATCGCGAAGTTATTGAGCCGCTTGCGTGTGTAGTGGAAGGTATGGCAGGGGAGCGAGTGGATTACCATGTGGTCATGCTTGATGAAGAGCTCTTTCGTTCGCTCGAGGCGATGCCGTTTTTGCTCGAGCAGGTTGCCGTACGCGTGTAGAGAAAATCCCGAATTACATCGGGATTTTATTTTACGACACTTAGTCCCATGAGGTCGCCTGCCCTCCCGCTTGGAAATAGACAATGCCAAAACAAAAATATTTTAAAGAGAAGCGATTACTAGGGGGACACCTATTATAGTATTTAACTAGCTAGGTACGTCACTATATGCGTCGCATAACCTATATTGTGCGTCTCCATAAAAAGAGTCTTTTTAAGACCCGGGTATCAGTACTCGCGTTACTTCCCCATTGACGATGCCGCAAGTTTCTAGATGGCTTACATTACTCCTCTACATACACACGGCCCGGAAAACGGGCATTGATTTGTATCTTACGACGCTTTTCTTTACGGAGTTCACGTTGCCAGGCGTGTTTAAACGTTTCCAGTTGTTTTTCTAAATTTTCAAAAGGATTAAATGAGACCGTTGGGCCGTTTTCGCTTACTGCGAGGAGTGTCTGGTAATCGGGTGGATAAACAAAGTGATGTGTCGCAAAATCTGTATTCTGTTTTAGAGATACATAAATCTGTAGTACTCCCCTCACCACAACGGGGTCCAGAAGATAGGAACTGGTGCGCGCGGTTTGTTGATTGTGCACGACTGGATAGGTCCCATAAACCGCGTGAAGCGCGGTCACATCAGGATAATGCCATGTGGTTGAAACAACGTGCGCCTCCTCCCCTACTCCTATGGTTCCTGTGCCGGTTTGTTTTTCATGAATTGCCACGGGGCGCAGTGTTTTTTGTGGAATGCCGCCTTCGTCAATCAACACATATTTGGCACCGTCATCATAAATCGCGTAGGCAAGACGCTCGGTTACTTCAAGATGTACGGTGTTGGGAAACGACGTGGTAATGATTACCTGTTCAAGCGGAAAACGCGTCAAAAGTACCGTGGTAAGTCGGTCGCGTTTCAGCAGGAAAAAATTATTTTGCGGAATAAACCAGAGTTGTTTTCGTTCAAGCGCGGTGCGAACCGTTTGCTGTATATCGTGTGGTTGAATGGTGCTCACACCGGAAACGGCGATGTGTTTAATGGTAAAGTACGGATGAAACACAAGAAGCGCTGCCCAGATTATCAGGGTTATAAAAAGCGCGATGCCGGTGAAGATCGGACGCACCGCACGCTTTTCTTTTCTATTGTAAGGGTTGGCGTAGCTCACGTCCGCCCGCGCGGCAGTTCTTCCCCGTCGTTTAAACCAGCGTTTTCGCTGTTGATATTCAATATGAGCATAGCCGCGATAATTCATGGGCATAGCGAAACTCACGTGCGTGACGGTTATCCCACTTTTTTGAATCGCGTGTATTTTTGCAAGACCGTCGGCACGACAACGGATCCGTCTTTTTGTTGCTGGTTTTCTAGAATGGCGAGGAGCGCGCGATCAGCCACCACGGTATTATTCAGCGTATGAACGAACTGTTTTTCTCCCTTCTCATTTTTGAAGCGAATGTTTAATCGGCGTGCTTGGAAATCCGTCGTGTTTGATGCGCTGCCGAGTTCACGATAGCGTCCTTGCCCGGGAAACCATCCTTCGATATCAATGGTTTTTGCCGACTGAAAACCGAGATCGCCGGTGCAGAGCGCCACCAGCTGATACGGTATGCCAAGCGATTGATAAAACTCTTGAGAGATAGCAATCATTTCTGTGAGTATCTTCCATGAATCGTCGGGTTTAGAAAATACCACCATCTCAACCTTATTGAATTGGTGAACGCGCAAGATGCCGCGCGTATCTTTGCCGTAGCCCCCCGCTTCTCTTCTAAAACAGGGGGTGCACGCGGTATAGCGACGCGGTAAATCATCCGCCTCTAATAATTCCTGTTGATGAAAAGCCGTGATGGCTTGTTCAGACGTACCAATAAGATAGAGGTCGTCTTGTCCCGGGTTCACGGCGTATACCTCTTGCCTTCCATTGGGAAAATAGCCGGTGCCAAGAAGCGCACTTTCTTGAACGAGAATGGGTGTGACGAGAAGCTCAAAGCCCTTTTTGGTAATAAAGTCAACGGCATAACGCATGAGCGCGTGTTCAAGGAGAGCCAGCGGACCGCGGAGGTAATAAAACCTGGCGCCCGAGGTGCGCGCGCCGCGATCCAATTCAAAATATGGTTGCACCGATGGGAGATCAAAATATTCACGCGGTTTTTTGAGGGTTGATTTTTTCCCCCATTTTTTTAACACCTTATTGCCCGTGTCATCCTTCCCTATGGGCACGCTTTTGTCCGGAATATTTGGAATACGAAGCAGTGCGTCATGGTACGATGACAAAAGGGTGGTCAGTTCTTCTTCCGCTTGTTTGATGGTTTCGGATAATTTTTTGAGGCGCGCTATCTCTGCCTGACTCGGTTTTTCTTTTGAACGGCTGTTGCGGTCGGCGCGGAGCCCTTCCAAATGTTTCAGAAGCGTTCGACGCTCCTCATCTAATGTTAAGAGCGCGCGTATATCAAAATCCATGGCGCGATCGCGGAGGGCTTTTTGAATGAGTTCCGGGTGTTCTCTCAAAAGTGATGAGTCGAGCATACACATTATAGTATCACGCTTTGTGGTCAGGTGCCTACCTGCGCGAGAAGTTTTGAGCGTTGTGTGCTTTTGAGCCGTTTTTGATGGAAGGGTTTCAAGGTTACGATGCGCGTGGTGAGATGGCGATGTTTCAACGCACTTTCAAGTCCACGCGCGAAGGCATGTGTTTGATCATATCCTAAACAAATAACCTGCGGACGGAGACGCGCTATTATTTTATACGGATCGTTGCGATCGCCTAACACGGCGTGATCCACGATTCTGATACTTTTGACAAGCGCGAGCCGTTCTTTTTCATAATGAATGGACGCGCGTCCTTTTATTTTTTTGACGGTGCTGTCGCGCGCGACGATGACCGTGAGGTGGTCTCCGTATCGTTTTGCTTGCGTAAGAAACGAGAGGTGTCCGCGGTGGAGGAAATCAAACGTGCCGGTAACGAGAACGGTTTTCATACGGAGGCGGAACGTTTCGGCCGGAGGAGTGGAAACGGAATTACTTCTTTGATATGTTCCGCGTTGGTAAAGAGCATGGCCATGCGATCAATACCGATAGAAAGACCACTGGTTGGTGGCATACCGTGTTTCACGGCCAGAAGAAAATCGTTATCGGGTTGGTGCACGTCTTCAATGGCACTCCCCTTCTTTATTTTTTTCTGCTCTTCCACAAAACGTTCCTTGAGTTCAACCGGATCATTCAACTCCGAATAATGATTGCCTTGCTCGCTTCCCAAGATAAAATGTTCAAAGCGTTCCACGAAATGCGGATTATGCGCGCACCGTTTTGCGAGTGGCGAGGTCTCAACGGGATGCTCATAAATAATGGTGGGTTGCAGGAGCGTCTCTTCCACCTTTTCTTCAAATAAAAGTGCGATAGTGAGACCGAGTGTGTGCGCCTGTTTAATTTTTTTCTTGTCTATCTTCAAGGCAGTGAGTACGTTCTGTGCTTCGGCGGCTGTTTTCCATGATATAACATCAATGCCGGTTGTTGCACGAATTGATTCCACCATCGTCATGCGTTTCCATGGGCGTGCCACGCGAATAGTATGCGGGCCGTAGACAATATCCGTCGTACCTAAAATTTTTTGCGCGCAGAATTCATAACACTCCTCAACCAGATCCATGTTGTAATGATAATCATGATACGCGGCCATGGTTTCAAGCATGGTGAATTCCGGATTATGATCGTGGTCAATGCCTTCATTGCGAAACATTCTGCCGATTTCAAAAATGCGTTCAAGGCCACCCACGACAAGACGTTTCAGATATAATTCCGGAGAGATGCGAAGATAGAGCGGTATGCCGAGTGCATTATGTCTCGTTGAAAAAGGCCGTGCCAGTCCCCCGCCATAAAGCGGCTGAAGGATAGGTGTTTCCACTTCCGCGTACCCTCGTTCATTAAAGAATTCGCGAATCGCGGCGATAAGCGCGCTCTTGACCAAGAAACGTTTAGCACTCTCTTCGTTTGAGAGCATGTCAAGGTATCGTTGGCGAAAACGGGTTTCAGTTTTTTTGAGCCCGTCCCATTTTTCCGGGAGCGGCAAGACGCTTTTTGCAAGGACGGTTAGCGTTTGTGCCAAGAGTGATTTTTCACCACTTTTGGTAGTGAAGGACGTACCCGAAACCGCTACGATGTCACCGCGATCGAGGTCGTTTTTGAGGAGATAATAGGACGGTTCACCCAGAAGATCTTTTTTGAAAAAGAGTTGCACGTTCCCTGATTGATCTTGGAGATGCGCAAACGTCGTTCCACCTTGGAGGCGAATGCTCATGAGTCGGCCCGCAAGCGTGACCGTATGGTCGGCTGGTAGGAGTGTAAAACGATTTAAAAAATCTTGACAGGTAACGCGTTCCTCGTTCCAGGAAGGGAAGGGATTGATCCCCTGCTCTTGTAATGCATGAAGTTTTTTCAGGCGTGTTGCCGCTTCGTTTTGATGGTGTGCAGTAGCGAGAGTCATAGCAATAGTATAAAGAGAGCGTTAGTCAACGTCAATTTACACGACACGTTTTATCGTGTACTGCCGCTCTCCGTCAGGCACGGCAATGGTGACGGTTTCACCGACGTGATGGCCGATGAATGCTTTTCCGATGGGAGATTCGTTGGAAATTTTGCCTTGTTTTGGATCAACTTCATTCGGACCGACGATGGTATATTGCTTTTCTTTACCGTCTGTTTCCACGATAATCGTTGAACCGATGACGATGGTTTCATCGTGGGCCTTTTGAATGATGCGTGTTTCGTGGAGCGCTTCTTCCAGTGCGATAAGGCGTGTCTGCGCCCACGACATTTCTTCTTTAGCGCTGTGGTATTCCGCATTTTCTGACAGATCTCCCAGTTGGCGCGCCTCGTCAATGCGTGCGGCGATATCCGGGATGGTTTCTGTTTTTAATTTTTTGTATTCTTGATTGAGTTTTTCGAGTCCTGCGGGGGTGAGATACGTTGGATTTTGCATAAAAAATAAATGGTGGTTATGTACGCTAGTGTAGCATGGGTGGATAGCGTTGCCTAGTGTTATTCTTTAGCCACGATACGGAGGAATTCTGCCGCGACCGGTAGTGCTGTTTTACTGCCCTCTCCTCCCTCTTCAATCATAATGGTAATAACAAAACGGGGATCATCGTGGGGCGCAAAACCAGTAAACCACGCGTGGGTATTTTTTTCTCGTGACCATTGGGCAGTTCCCGTTTTGCCAGCAACCGATATCGGCAACACCGCGAGTGCGCGACAACTGCCGGTTTGCACACACGCGCGCATACCCGCTCGCGCAAGCGCGAGATGTTCTTTTTTAATGGGTAGTTCACGAATTATCTGCGGTTCTACGGGTTGCACTTCTCCACTGACGGGATCAATAATTCGTTCAACAAGATGCGGACGGTACAGAGTGCCACCGTTAGCGATGGCGGCGGTTGCTACCGCGATTTGAAGTGGTGTAACGAGGAGGTCGCCTTGTCCAATGGAAATATTATATGTATCGCCAATGTACCATTGCTCATGTTTTGCTTGTTCTTTCCATGTGGGTGATGGTATAAAGCCCGTTGCTTCACCAGGCAGATCAATACCGAGACGATCGCCAAAACCAAAGAAATGAAGATAGGTGGTTATTTTTTCAACACCCAATCCTTTCGTGTCGCGATACCCGCCACCAATAATGTAAAAGAATGTGTTGACAGATTCAGCAAGGGCTTTAACGATCGTGGTTGCGCCGTGGCCGCCTGCTTTCCAATCAGGGAAAAACCACTGTCCAACTTCCAATCCTCCGGTTGAAAGAACGGTTGTTGCTCTGGTGATGATGCTTTCTTCAAGCGCCGCGGTAGCAAGCATTGGTTTTATGGTTGAACCTGAAGGATACTGCCCGGAGAGCGCACGATTAAAGAGTGGCTGGTTGGAATCCTGCACCAATTCCTGATATTTTTCCGCGCTGATGCCGCCGATGAAATCGTTATTATCGTACGTGGGGAGACTGACGAACGCTCGTATCGTACCGGTTTGCGGATCCAGGGCGATGGCGCTTCCGCGTTTGGCGTTTGCCGCGCGGAGCGCGCGTTTTAAGGCGTCTTCAAGGTGTTTTTGCCACTCGCTATTAATACCAAGCACGACATGACGACCAGCGGTAGGCGCAATTTCCGCGAGCACCAGTTGCTCTCTTCCGCTGACATCAACCTCTACCTTTTTTTTGCCGTAATTTCCGCGCAGGAAATCCTCATACTGCGCTTCAATACCAATTTTTCCTATGCGATCTAATGGCGTGTACCCAAGCATGTATTTTTCTTCCAGTTCTTTTTTGCTTAATTTACCCACATAGCCAATCAGATGCGATAAACTTTGCGGTGTTGATGTCGTTACCGCGCCATACACGTTGGTATAGCGACGATCACTGCCACTTTCAACGCGAATACCCGGTAAGTCAGCGCTTTTCACCTGCACCGTGAGCGCTGTTTCATAGGGAATACCTTCACGTACCGTAATGGCTTCAAAAGAATATTTTTTATATTCTTCCAAAATGAACGTCAGGTCTTCCTCGCGGAGCGCCGTTAGCGCTGCCGTTTTTTGCAAGACATGGGTGCGTTCGCGAGGATCGCGTGGAAGATCTTGCGGAACAATGACAAGCGCGAAGCTGGTGGTGTTGGTCACGAGTGGTCGATTTTGACGATCAAAAATACTTCCTCGTTTTGCCGGAATCACATGAATACGAATGCGATTATCTTCCGCGGTTTCAAAAAAATAGTTTCCTCGCACACCCTGCAGATAGATGATGCGTCCCATCATGACGAGTATCATCACGAGGAGTGCGCCGCGCATCAATCGTATCGTCCCTTCCACCATGGCATTGCCCATAAACAACGCACTTCCCGGAAGCGGCCGTTGATTCCGGAGTGGCTGTGTTGCCGAAAATGACTCTTCAACCCAGCGGTACCGTAGAACGCCATAGACGCTCGGCGCCCGAGGGTCGCGATGAAATAATTTACGAAGGTAGGCGGCAATCATAGTGATCTTGTGGAAAGCCGCGCGCGGGTTTTGTGACGGAGAACGGTTGCCACACCCACGAGGAGCGTGACGAGCGCGGTTGTCGTTACTCCTTCGGTTGCGATTATTTCAAACGCTTGCTGTACGGAGACGGCTATTTGTTTTCCTGAAAACGCCATGATGCCAACTAATACCAAAAAACAAATGCGGTAGGTCGCGACCATGGCAAACGTTACGGCAATCATACCGAGCGGTGAAATGGTCGTCACGAGATAGGACGCAATAACGCTTCCTACGATGAGCGCAATCATGAGCGATGTGATGAGTACGCCGAAGGGAGTGAGCGCGTAGAGTTCCATGATGATACCCATACAGAATGCAGTGGTAATCGCCAGTGAAACGTGCCTGGAAAGCAAAAAATAGACCAACGCTATCATGGTAATATTCATCGTAGAAAAAGGCCACGGAAGCGTTGTGGCAAGCGCGATATGAAGCGCCGTGATCGCCACAACGGCAAGCATGGCAAGGAAAAGACGCATATTATTCTGGTGGCAGTACTCCGACCAATGTGAGGCGCGCCAGTGAATCAGCCGGCTGAATGATTCCCTCTTGAAAGGGACCATAATCTTCTTTTTCAACCCTGGTGATATGGCCAATCAATAAACCGCGTGGCACGGTCTCTTCAAGACCAGACGTAATAATCAAATCACCTTTCTTGAGCACTTCGGTCTGAAGAACCGTGGTGAGTTTCACACTAATACCAAAACCACCTTCGACAAGACCAATACTTTTATCACTATTCAATACAGTGGCGGCAATTTTACTGTGCGGGTCATTTATCAGGCGCACGATAGCGGTCTTCGGGTTGACTTTAGCAATTTTGCCGACGAGTATACCATCGCCGACAATCACCGCGCTCTCCTCTTGCACGCCATCGCGAGCGCCCTTATCAATAATCAGCGTGTTTCCTGTGTTATCAATCGTTTTTCCCACCACATAACTGATGAGAGGGATGCGTCCGGTTCGCTTGGTAAACAGCAGTTTTTTACGCAAGGCATTATTTTCTTCTACCAGGATCGTTTGTTCACCCAACGCGGTTTCCCGTTGTTTCAATGTTTCCTCCAATTCCTGAATGTGTGTGAGCAGGTTATTTTTGTTTGCGAAATAACCGATTGCGGTTCGGATAGGTGAACTGATACTCGCGACACCTCGTATGAGAGGATTCGTTATCCAAATAATACTCTGTTCAAGTGGTTCAAGAAAACGGGTGTAATGTCCAACGAGGAGAAGTAGGAGTATAAAAACAGATGCGACGAGATGCTTGCGCGTGAAGGTTTTGAGCATATGCGTTATTCGGCGACAACCTCTATTCACGTTCTCGTGATGAAGGAACGGCTACTTCGTGGAGGAGGTTTGCATTATCCAAAAGAATACCCATGCCAATAACGACACAACTTAATGGATCATCGGCGATACGCACGGGAATACCCGTCGCTTGCGCGATCACACGATCAATACCACGAAGGAGCGCTCCCCCGCCGGTTAACAGCATGCCACGTTCATGAATATCAACGATGAGTTCCGGTGGCGTCATTTCAAGAGTGGCTTTGATGCTTTCAATAATCGTGTTCATAGAGCGCGCGAGGGCTTCGCGAATTTCTCCATCAGTAATGGGCACCTCTTTCGGCAGGCCGGTGATAAGATCGCGACCGCGCATGGCATAGGTGATCGGTTCCTTGGGCGGAAGCGCGGATCCAGCTTGTATTTTTATTTTCTCTGCGTGACGTTCACCAATGAGGACATTAAAAACATCACGCGCGTAATGAATAATATTTTTGTTCATTTCTTCACCGGCAATCTGGATTGATTTCCAGGTAACCACGCCGCCGAGTGAGACCGTAGCGATTTCCGTGGTGCCGCCGCCAATATCAACAATGAAATTTCCCACGGCTTCTTCAATGGGCATGCGCGCGCCAATCGCGGCAGCCATGGGACTTTCAACAATAAATACTTCGCGTCCGCCAGCGGCCAACGTGGCATCTTCAATGGCTTTGCGTTCCACCTCCGTAATTTCAAGCGGCGCGCCGATGACGACGCGCGGGCGCGGAACAAACGTAAAACTTTCCTCGTGAACTTTATCAATAAAGTAACGGAGCATTTTTTCCGTTACCTCAAAATCCGCGATAATGCCATGCGAGAGCGGCCGACTGATACTAATGTGCGCCGGTGTTTTCCCCACCATTTCACGCGCTTCTTTTCCCACGGAAAGAATCTGCTCGGTGCGTACATTAATGGCCACAACACTTGGCTCATTAATAACAATCCCCTTGTCTTTCACATATACAAGGGTGTTTACGGTGCCAAGATCAACGCCGATATCTTTGCTGAACTTACCAAAAAATTTATCAAACATGGGAGAGACGTTTCAGCCCCTCCGTGCGTGTTATAACCTGCATATCCGGAGAGGTGCGTAATTTTAATTCTGCCCCCTCCCCTGTTTTTTTGCTGATGACTAATCTATACGGTATACCAATCAGGTCGCTGTCGGCAAATTTTTCTCCGGCCGAGAGATCACGCTCATCAAACAGCACCGCAATACCGGCACCGGTAAGCGCACCATACCATTCTTCGGCTTGTTTTTTGACCGCGTCGTCCGTGCCCAGTTGCAAGAGATGAACGGTGAACGGCGCAACTGACACAGGCCACATGAGTCCCGTATCATCGTGATACACTTCCGCAATGGCGCCCATGATGCGGCTAGGCCCCATACCATAGCAACCCATCAGAACTAACTGTTCTTTGCCTTCGCGATCTTGGTACGTCGCATGAAATGCTTCGCTGAATCGCGTGCCCAGTTTAAAAATATTTCCCACTTCAATTGCCTTTTGTTCCTCACGCTCGGTACCACATTCGGGGCAGTGTGTATCAGTGACAATCTCTTTATTTTGATGTTTATTGCAGTGATGGCATGAAAAAATAAGATCTTCTCCATGGGGTGTGACAACCTGATATTCATGCGAGCGCGGTGAGAAGGCGCCACCGGACGCTTCGGTCACGAGCGCAACAAGTCCGCAACGATCAAACGCCAGTCCATACGCCTGCATAACTTTTTCATAATAGCGCTCCAGGTCTTCTTCATCGGCGTGAAAGCTGTAGAGATCTTTCATGTTGAATTCGCGTCCGCGCAATAAGCCGGATTTTGCGCGCGGTTCATCGCGAAATTTGTCCTGTATTTGATACACCGCGAATGGCAGATCGCGGTAGGAATTCACATATTGCTTAACGAGGGGTGTCACTATTTCCTCGTGCGTCCACCCAAGTCCGTATGCGCGGTCGCCATGTCCTTTAAATTGAAACATGACCTCTTTTCCCGGTTTACTCCAACGTCCCGTTTTTTCCCACGGCTCCTTAGGGTGGAGCGCGGGCATACGAATTTCCATCGCGCCAAGATCATTCATTTCTTTGCGAATGATATTTTGGATAGCCGTGAGCACTCGAAGACCAAGCGGCAGATAGGTATATATACCGGCAGAAACTTTATCAATAAAGCCGGCGCGTATAAGGAGCTCCGCATTCACGCTCACCTCATCTTTGGGAGCTTTTTTTCTCGTACTGCCAAACAAGGTTGATTGACGCATAGATTAGTGTGCCGGTTTAGTTTTAGTGATGATGATAGATTCAATGAGAACCAGCGCCAGAATAAGTATGACAGCGCTCCACCAGGTGAGCCATGTGTGCGATTTGAGATAGAGCGCACTCGTAACGAGAATGGCAAAGAGTAAACCTTGACGAAACGTTTTACGCACGTGGCGGAACAGTATCATTGCTTCACGTTTACGCCAAATGCGCCAGACAAATCCAACCAACGAGAAACCGCCAACCAGCGCAAGGAAAAGCGTAGCATAGAAAAAGGAAAAAATAAACCACGGCGCGGTATGCGGATCCGACGTACGGATAATCTGCACCCATGCCGTAACACAGAGGAGTGTGCCGAGTGACATGGCGGTGAGGTACAAACGGAGGCTCATAGAAAGCGTGCTAGGAAAAATAGCGGATACGATCCACCAATCGTCCGGCGAGTTTTAGATTGAGTTTGTCAAGAATTTCAGTTTCGCGGAGTTTAAGTTCTTGCGCGACTGTTGAACTGGTACAGCTCACGGTCAGCGTACGATTTTTTATATAGAGCGGTTTCATGTGGGACGCAAGATCGGCGCCAAAAAGGGAGGCAAGGGTCGTGGTCGCCTCCCCAACAATTTTGGCTGCCTCAACCGACGGTTCGACGCCGGAACGACGCACGGATTGGGTGATGAGATGATGAAGCTTTTCCATTTACTTTTGATTGTATCATGCGAGCGAACTACTGTCTAAATTCGCAGATATCACGAAAATCGCAGGAGCGGCATTTGAAAGGGTTAGGGTCAGCGGTAAAGTCGCGTGTTTCAATGCGCGCAATGGTAGTCAATATTTTTTCTTTATAGCGCGCGAGGTCAACAGGCGCTCCCAGAAAGGATTGCCGAGTGCCGTCGGCAAGATAATAAAAAGTCAATTCAACAACCCGCCCGGGTGTCTTGAAAAAAGGAATTTCTTGCGCGGCTATTTGATACAAAAACAGTTGATCTTTTTCGTCGGTGTCAAGCGTGGTTTTTGGTTTGCCCGTTTTGTAATCAATAATAACGATGCCGCCGTCAGGTGTGGTGTCAATGCGATCAATTCTACCGCGTATGGTGTGGGCGCCGACGCGAACCATAAAATCTTTTTCAAGAAATGCGGGTATAGACCATCCGGCGGCTGTATTTTGTTGATGGAAACGTGCGAGCATCTGTATTCCCTCTTCGTAATACCGTTTCCGTTCGTTATCATCCGCGTACCATTCATCGCGCCACGTCTCGCGATAGATCGTCAGCAAATCCTCTTCGGTAGGCACGTGGATGCCTGTTTTTTCTTCAGCGGGTATGGCTGAACCGAAAAGATCCGTTTGTTGGCTTTGGTTTAACTGGCGCAGACGCTCATAAAAAAGTTGTAGGGTGCGATGCATGGTTTGTCCGAACGTAAAAAGCCCCTTACCAAACGTAGGCACACGAAGAATGTGCGCAAATTTATATTGCAACGGACAGGTTTCGTAGGATTTAAGTTGCGAAAAACTGTACTGATTGGGAAGCGGGAGCGCGGTTTCCGTGTGCAAAACCTCCGTGTTCTTCAGCGTGGGTAGCGTAGTTTGCGGTGTGACCGTTTGTGTTTTCGGCATAGAAAATTCAGATAAAAAACGCGACGGTTTTTTGTCGCGCGCGCCACCATAACTCTGCGCGCTTGTTAAGGTAAGCGACTCCCGCGCGCGCGTCATTGCCACGTAAAGCAATCGGCGCTCCTCTTCAAGATGATGATCCCCTTCCGGAATCATTTCAGATACCAGCGCGTCGGGAATTGAAATCAAATCACTGCGCGCATCCGTGGGAAAACGGCGTTCTACCACATTCACCACAAATACGTGTTGAAACTCCAGACCCTTCGCCCCATGAATGGTTGAAAGCTGGACGGCGTTTTCTTTTTCAGTGATGCCCGCCGGAGCGGCGCCCTCATCACCCGCGTCAAGCATATCCGTCATGTATTCAAGGAAATCTGTGGCGCCCGCGCCCGCGTTTTCCTTGTCAAACGCTTCAATCACATCAAAAAACGCTCGAAGATGAATGAGTGCGTCAGTTGCGGTGTTGTCGTTTTTGTTAGAGCGCCCGGCCAGGTCGGCAAGGTAACCTGATTGTTCAAGAAACGAAAGAAGGAGCACGCCCACATTTTTTTGGTGCGCTTGCGCGGTGACGTTTCCGAGGGTGTGTAAAAATTGAGTTATTCGTACGCGGCCGTCGTCTGATAGTTTGGCGGCTCCGCCGAGCGCGAGATTGAGCGTTTCAAAGGGAAAACAACCGCGTTTTCGTTCCAGCCACCAGAGAGCGGTTTGATCCTCGTGATTCAATACATACGGGGGCAATTGAAGTACGCGATGCAGGGCGCGATGATCCAGTGTGCTCGCCAGTAACCGGAGTATGGCAAGGCAATCAATAACCATCGGTTTTCTGAAGAGACCCGTTGCCGCTTGGTATTGATATGGTATGCCGGCGCGATACAGTGATTGGACAAACGGTTCCAGATGGGCATTGGCGCGCGCGAGAATTGCGATTTCGCCAAACGGGGTTCCCGCCTGCGCGAAATCGCGGATGGCAGTAGTGACCGCGCGCGTTTCGTCGTCACCGGTTGCGGCGACCAGATGGCGAACGGTGCCATCACCATGCGCGGTCGCGTTCAGACGCTTGGAAATCCCCTGCCGCACCTCAAGACGATGTGGATTGTTGTGTTGAATCAATTCGTAAGCCGCATCAAGAATAATCTGCCGCGAGCGATAGTTTTCCGAGAGTACCACCGTTTTTGCATTCGGAAAATCTTTGGTAAATTGAAGAATATTGCTGATGGAAGCGCCGCGCCATTTATAAATTGATTGATCATCATCCCCCACGACCGCAAGATTATTGCCGGTTCCGAGCAATTTTTTGAGTAATTGGTACTGCGCCCAGTTGGTATCTTGAAATTCATCTACCATAAAGTAACGATATTGATTTTGAAGCGCGCGAACGATGGCCGGACGTGTATCAAGCAGGGTATGCGTGTAGAGCAAAAGGTCGCCAAAATCAAGCGCGTGATTTTCAAGCAACAGTTGCGTGTAGGTGTGGTACGCGTCGGCGATTTCACGCGTTTTCGCTATATTAAGAATGCGTTCATCGGTGGTTTTTACCCGTGCCCGAGCAAATTCAGCAAGATCCGTGTCGCCCTGTTCTTGGTCGGCGTATTGAAGATAGGCCTCGGGCAAAATTAATTCGTCTTTGCAACGCGCAAAATGTTGGATAAGCGCTTGAATAAAGCGTGTTGGTGACGCGAGGGGACGGTAATAATTGAGTGAAAAACGATTGAAATTTTTTTTGACGAGTTGCCATGCCACCGCCGGCGTTATCAGTCTAAACGGCACCGGAAGTCCAATATCAAGACCGTAGCGTTCAAGTATTTGTTGGCAAAACGCATGGAACGTGCTGATGGTGATTGCTGCCTCGTTCGGCCCGATGAGCGCATCAACGCGATCGCTCATTTCGCGCGCTGCTTTTTCCGTGAATGTAAGCGCGACAATTTCTTCCGGCTTGGCGGCATTCGTTTCAACAAGATACGCGATGCGCCGCGTAATCACCGTGGTTTTTCCGGTGCCAGCGCCGGCAATAATGAGCAATGCGCCCGTTCCGTGCTCTACGGCCACCTGCTGTTCTTTATTAAGATTTGCGCGTGTGTTTTCATTCATGGGATGCTATTGTATCGTAGATTAAATAAAAAAAGAAGCGCGGCTTTTGCAGGTTGTGGGGACCTACAAGAGCCGCGCGGCGCCTGACCAGGGCGCCAGAATCTGTAATTTAATTGTACTCTCTGCAATGGAGTATGGTAAATGAAAAGTGGATAAGTCGAATGGACATGAGCGCACCTTTTAAGAACGTCGGTATTTCTTGGCTATGCGAATGCGGGCCAGCGCGCGTTCCAGTTGCGCTTGCAGTGCCGTGTATTCAACATCATTTTGGAATTTCTTTTCACGCAGATACTCTTCGGCTCTCGCGCGCGCTTGTTCCGCGCGTTCAACATCAATTTCTTCAACACGTTCAGCGGCATCGACGAGCAGTTGTATCTGGTTTCCTGGTTTTACCTCAATAAATCCGCCGGTAATGGCAAGCTGAATTTCCGTTCCATCTTTTTTTACGCGCAGCTCACCCGGTTTCAAAAGTGAGACCAGCGGCAGATGATTTGGCAGTATGCCAATCTCGCCCATGGCAGTGGGAACGGTCATTTCTAAAATGTCAGCATCATAGACAACACGTTCGGGCGTGAGCATGGTGAGATGCAGTGGCATACACGATTACGATTTTTTTACTTCCGCGATACTCCCTTTCATATAAAACTCCTGTTCGGACACCGCGTCATACTCGCCATCAAGAATCGCCTTGAAACCTTTGACGGTGTCTTCGCGTTTCACGTACACACCGGGCGTGCCCGTGAACTGTTCCGCCACAAAAAACGGCTGGGACAAAAATTTTTGAATTTTGCGCGCGCGCGTGACCGTCAGTTTGTCCTCGTCAGACAATTCTTCCATGCCGAGAATCGCAATAATATCCTGTAAGTCCTTGTAACGTTGCAGCACTTTCTGTACGTTACGCGCAACGGTGTAATGTTCCTCACCCACGATGTTTGGATCAAGAATAGTTGATGACGAATCCAACGGATCAACGGCCGGATAAATACCGAGTTCCGCGAGCGCACGCGAAAGTACGACAGTTGAATCAAGGTGCGCAAACGTGGTGGCAGGCGCCGGGTCAGTCAGGTCATCGGCTGGCACATACACCGCTTGCACCGACGTGATAGAACCTTTTTTTGTTGACGTGATGCGCTCTTGCATGGCGCCCATTTCAGTTGCGAGTGTTGGCTGATATCCCACGGCACTTGGCATACGGCCAAGGAGCGCCGATACTTCAGACCCTGCTTGCGTGAAACGAAAAATGTTATCAATAAAAAGCAGAACGTCTTTCCCCTCTTCATCGCGGAAATACTCGGCCATGGTGAGTCCCGTGAGACCAACACGCGCGCGAGCGCCCGGCGGCTCATTCATTTGACCAAAAACGAGTGCCGTTTTCCCCAACACGCCGGATGATTTCATTTCATGGTATAAATCATTCCCTTCTCGGGTGCGCTCACCCACTCCCGCAAACACTGAATACCCGCCGTGTTCTGCCGCGATATTGCGAATGAGTTCCTGAATAACCACGGTTTTCCCCACGCCCGCGCCGCCAAAAAGTCCAACTTTCCCACCCTTCACAAACGGACAAATGAGGTCAATCACTTTAATGCCGGTTTCAAAAACTTCGGTTTTGGTGGATTGATCTTTGAAATCCGGCGCGGCGCGATGAATGGACCATTTGATTTTCGTTTTGACCGGCTCTTTTTTTTCATCAATAACATTTCCGGTCACGTCAAACATGCGTCCGAGCGATTCTTTGCCGACGGGAACGGAAATTGGCGCGCCGGTATCCATGACTTCTTGTCCACGTTCAAGTCCGTCCGTAGTAGTCATAGCAATCGTCCGAACCGTAGTGGCGCCGAGATGGAGTTGCGTTTCCAAAACGAGCGTCCCGCCTCCCGGCAATTTTGTTTCAAGCGCATTCAAAAGAGACGGAAGTTCTTTTTCAAACCGCACATCAACCACCGGGCCGATAATTTGAGACATTGATCCTTTGTTCATAGCAATTAAGCAAGCGCCGCGGCGCCACCGGCGATTTCCGCAATCTCCTGCGTGATTGCGGCTTGACGCGCTTGGTTGTACGTTAAGGTTAAATCTTGGGTAATATCGTCTGCCGCGTCAGATGCGTTTCTCATGGCAAGCATACGCGCGGAGTGTTCAGACGCAACGGCTTCCAAAATGGCATGATACACTTGCGTTTCTAAAAATCGCGGCAACATTTCTTGGTACACCAGTGCCGCCGATGGTTCAAATAAATATTCTGTTTCCTCCGGCTGGCGCGGTATCGTGCCGTTTGTAAAAAATATATGAGTCATCGGTAAAATATGTTGCACGGCCGGCCGTTGAATGAGCGCTGATTGAAAATGTGTGTAGAGGAGTGTGACACGATCAGCACGCTGTTCTTTAAATTCTTGAAGCGCGAGTTGTCCGAGCGGACGTATGGTAAGAAAATCAGTCGCGCTCGTGATGTCAGGAAAATCTGCAACGAGTTCCACGCCAGCTTTTGCGAGTGGCGCGCGTCCTTTCTTGCCAACGGTTGCCACCGTTATCGCACACCCTTCAGCTTGTCGTGCGCGTATATACGCAAGAGATTCTCGGATAATACTCGCGTTCAGTCCGCCGCATAATCCACGGTTGGACGTAATGACTATGACCAGTTCTGATGCTACGTGTTCCGGCACACGAAGTAGCGGATGGTCGCTCTGCTGTTTTTTGCGTGCCACATCAGCTACAAGCGCGAGCGCGGCATCGCTATACGGGCGGCTCATGATTGCCGCTTCCGTAGCTTTCCGCATTTTTGATGCGGCAACAAGCTCCATCGCTTTCGTGATTTTGCGCGTGTTCTTTACCGATTTGATACGGCTGCGAATAAGTTTTATTGCAACGGGCATATTAAAGCGCACTCTTAAAATCTTCAATCGCTTTCTTCATCGCGGTTTCAACATCTTCCGTCAGTTCTTGCTTTTCGCGAATCAAATCAAGCAATTTTTCCTGTGCGGTATCAAGATACTGATGAAATTTTTGCTCCCACTCGCCTACTTCCGGTGCCGGCACATCATCCAAATAACCATTGGTCACGGCGTATAAAATACACACTTGCTGTGCCACATTCATAGTGTCGTACTGTTTTTGCTTTAACACCTCAACCGTACGTCGTCCGCGTTCAATTTGCTCGCGCGTTTGGGGATCAAGATCGGTGGCAAATTGCGCGAATGCTTCAAGTTCTCTGAATTGCGCGAGTTGCAAACGCAATTTACCCGCAACTTTTTTCATGATTTTTGTTTGCGCCGCGCCGCCAACGCGCGATACGGAAAGCCCAACGTTCAACGCCGGACGAATACCGCGATAAAATAAATCCGTTTCCAGATAAATCTGTCCATCAGTAATTGAAATGACGTTCGTAGGAATATACGCCGATACATCACCGGCCTGCGTTTCAATAATCGGCAAAGCCGTCATTGAACCGCCACCGTTTTCTTTATTCAATTTTGCGGCGCGTTCAAGCAAACGAGAATGCAAGTAAAAGACATCTCCCGGGTATGCCTCGCGGCCGGGCGGACGACGGAGCAGAAGCGAAATTTCGCGATACGCCCACGCTTGTTTTGAAAGATCGTCAAAAACAATCAACGCATCCTTGCCTTTATCCATGAAAAATTCTCCCATGGCGCATCCGGCATAGGGCGCAATAAAGGAAAGGGACGCCGGATCAGACGCGCCTGCCACGACCACAATCGTGTACGCCATAGCACCGGCCTCCTCCAATTTCGCCACCATACGCGCAACTTTGGATTCCTTCTGTCCGATGGCAACATAAACACAAATCATGTCCTGCCCTTTTTGATTAATAATGGTATCAATCGCGACGGCGGTTTTTCCGGTTTGGCGATCGCCGATAATAAGCTCACGTTGTCCGCGGCCAATCGGGATCATGGCGTCAATTGCTTTAATGCCCGTTTGCACCGGCTGATTAACCGGTTGTCGTTTCATAACACCCGGCGCAATTTTTTCAACCGGATAAAATTCTTTTGTTTTTAACGTGCCCTTGCCGTCAATCGCCTCACCAAGCGGGTTCACGACGCGACCAACGAGTTCGTCACCAACCGGCACGGATAAAATGCGACCCGTGCGTTTGACGGTATCCCCTTCTTTAATACCGGAATAATCGCCTAAAATCATGGCGCCGACCGTTTCTTCTTCCAGATTGAGCGCCACACCCATGATACCGCCGGGAAATTCCAACATTTCCGATGCCTGACAACGCGCAAGGCCGCTCATGCGCGCAATGCCGTCGCCCACCTCCCGCACCGTTCCAATTTCAGCAACAACAACTTCCTTTTTAAAGGCAGCCAATTGTTTTTCAAGATGTTCTACGATCATGTTGGTTTGCATACGGTGATTCGTTAGGCAATCATGTGCGCTGTTAAACGTTGCAGTTGCGCGATGACGCTCATATCATATACCACATCGTTCACGCGCGCGATGACGCCGCCAGCAATAGCGGGATTTTCTTTTACGATAACGGTGGCATCGGCACAGGACAAGGTCTGTTGTATGTCAGCAATCAAGGCCTTTGCTATCGGTTGCGCGCTTTCCAGAACGATCTCCGCGGCACCTTCACATCTCCGCGCCACATCAGGAAAACAGGCCGCAATACGCTCTCCACGATGGAGCATCGCGTACCTGTGTAAATATTCCACAAATACCCGCACGCGTTCCGCGAGATCTTCTTCTGTTGTGTCGCGCGTTATCTGCCAGAGCGCACGTGCGAGTTCAGTATCGGTCACTTTATTTTTCATACCTCTTTTTTCAACACGGAACGGATAAACTCTTCATTTTCTTTCGTGCTCATTTTTTCCGAAACCACACGCCGCACCGTTTCCGTAATAAGCGCCGCGGCATGTTCTCGCACCGCGCGCAGGGATGCATCTTTTTCCGCGTTAATGTGCGCACGCGCGGATGCAAGAAGCGCCTGCATATCTTCTTCAGCTTTCTTTTTCATGGTTGCCGCACGCGCGGCCGCGTCCGTTTTCCCCTGCTCAATAATAGCAATGGCTTCTTTTTTTGCCGCGTTGATTTTTGTACGATACTCCTGCTCGGTTTCTCCAAGACGCGTTTCAATTTTTTTGGCGTTATCCAGCCCTTCCGCAATCGTTTTTTGCCGTTCATGCATAATGCGCAAAAGTGGCCGATACGCCCATCGCCACAACACAAGAAGAATCACCGCGAAGTTAATGAGCTGCGCGATGAACAGTTTGAGGTTAATGCCGAGGGTTCCAATAGGACCGGTTGCCGCCCCGGTTTCACCCACTGCTTCTGTTGCCGCGTGGACGATCTCTATAAGCATACCTTCTTACAACGTAAATACCACGACGAGCGCGTAAATGGCGATGGCTTCCGCAAATGCGGCGCCGAGCAACATAGGCACAAACAACTTGCCGGATGCTTCCGGATTGCGGCCGATGGCTTCCATGGCTTTTGCGACAAGCATACCAATGGCAATGGCCGGTGCCACGCCACCCAGCGCCATGGTCATTCCTTTGACCATGATGCGCATTGTTTCTGCATCAAGATTTCCCATACACTATACGTTAATGTGGCTCTGATGTCGCCACGGTTAAATAAACGAGAGTTAGCATAGCAAAAACCATCGCCTGAATCAACCCAACAATTAATTCAAGCGCCATAAATGGCACGGGAACTAGCACAGCGATCAAACCGGCCATCACGGTCAATAAGACCTCGCCCGCAAAAATATTCCCAAACAACCGAAGCGAGAGAGATACCATTTTAGCAATTTCGCTGATAATTTCAAGAAGCCCCACGAAAAATTCAATCAGCGCCGTAAAGATTGCCATGGGCCCCTTTTTAATACTGTGAAAAATATGCCCGAGTTGGATGAATTTACCGGTGTGTTTGAAAAAACCAATGGTAACGATGCCAAAAACGTGCGAGAGTGTCACGGCAAGCACGCCCATCGCAAGTGTCATGTTGAGATCACTGTTGGCGGGACGAAAGAGCGGAACCAATTCTATTTCGCCATGCACACGGAGCCACATGCCAATTGATCCAATCCCCGGCAAAATGCCAATCCAGTTTGAAAACAGAATGAAGAAAAAAAGCGTCCCAACAAACGGCAAGAAGCGTTCTGATTTCGCGCGATCGTTCGTCACTTGGTCAAAAAATTCCAGCAAACGTTCAAGGAGCCATTCAGCTACGTTTTGTAAACCACGCGGCATGCGCGTAATTCGCGCGCGAAGTGTTCCGGCAATGCCTACAAAAAACGCAAGCGCAACCCACGCGTTAATCATCGCGTTCGTGACAGGGAGTGACCCAAGATTAAATAGTGATTCGGCCGCAAGTGGGGGAAGCACCATATTATTTTAACTGCTGATACTCTTTGCCGTAGCGTTTTGCTTTACGATAGATAAGTATGCCTGACGTAAGAGCGGCCGATGCAAATCCAGCAATCAGTAACCATGGGGCGGTATCAAAACGAGTATCTAAACGCTTGCCAAAATACGCCAAAATCACAACGGGAAGTGCCAGAGTTATGCCAAAATCACCGGCTATGCGCAGTCCAAAAAGCCAATAACGGCGGTCGTTCATAAAGCGC